>Ga0265332_10000557_pt1 | contig 25083 bp, 18 predicted proteins | sample 41926metaG_FD_202084 | JGI IMG/M metagenome (GOLD analysis project Ga0265332, IMG submission 202084) | Rhizosphere microbial communities from Carex aquatilis grown in University of Washington, Seatle, WA, United States - 4-19-26 metaG | ecosystem: Host-associated > Plants > Roots > Rhizosphere...
CGGGGCAAGGCCGTCTGCGGCGTCGCCGCTCGCTTGAATACCGCCAGTATTCCGCGCTTCGCTGCTCCTTGCATCCGGCCTCGCCGCGCCCGCTTCGGCTCGGTCCGACTTCCACCACGGGCTGCTAGGGCCCCCTTCCTGGACGTCCATCAAGGCTGTGGCAGCGAGGCCCGCAAGGCCTCGCGCACCTCGGCCATCCGCTGCGGATCGGTGATCTTCTCTCCACTGGCCTTGTCCCTCAGGTAGAACGTGTCCACCACCCGATTGGCCTCGGTCGCGATCTTCGAGCGGTGGATGTCGAGGCCCTGGGAGAAGAGGGTCCGCGCGATGGCGTAGAGCACCCCCGGACGATCCCCGGTGATGATCTCGATGACCGTGAAGTCGCGGCTGCCCTGGTTGTCGATCTTGAGCTCGGTCGGCACCTCGGGGGTCTTCCAGGTCGCGAGCGAGTCGGTGCGCGGACGCCCCGCGACCAGCGCCTCCACCTTCATGCGCCCCGACAGCACGGCCTCCATGTCCTGGCGGATCTTCCTCCACTTGGCCTCGTCGGTGACCGCGCGTCCGTAGCCGTCGCGCACCCGGAACACGTCCAGCGCCTCGGCGGGCGCGCCCCCGCCGGTCGAGTTCCGCGAGTAGATCGCCGCGTCGACCACGTCGATCCGGTTGGCGTGCAGCACCCCGGCGACCTCGGCGAGCAGCCCCGGCACGTCCTCCGCCGTGAGCACCATCTCGGTGATCCCGAGCTTGGGCTGGTGCGCGATCTCGATGGCCGAGGCGGTGCCGGCCAGCCGGCGCTCGTGCATCAGGCGCAGGTGCGAGACGATGCGCGCCGAGCGGTTCTCGACGAAGTAACGGTCGGGCAAGCCCCGAAAGAGCGCCGCCGGGTCGGCGCTGGGGATCTCCGCCAGGGCGAGCTCGGTGACCTTGCGCTGGCGCGTCTCGAGGATCCCCTGTCGCTCGGCCCCCAGCAGATCGCGCCCCCGCCGCAGGAACGTGAGGGTGCGCTGGTAGAGCTCGCGCAGCAGCGTCTCCTTCCAGCTGGTGAGGTTGTCGGGCGCCACCGAGCTCAGATCGCAGAAGGTGAGCAGGTACAGCTCGCGCAGGTTCTCCTCGTCACCGCACAGCTCGGCGAAGTCCGCGATCATGTCCAGATCGTCGAGGTCGCGCCGCTGGGACATCTGCCCCATCACCAGGTGCTGCCGCACCAGGAACTCGGCGCGCCGGGTATCTTCCTCTCCGAGGCCGAGCCGGCGCGCGATGGTGACGGTCAGGTCCGCGCCGATCTCGCTGTGCGGCTTGCCGAACGGCTTGCCCACGTCGTGCAGCAAGGTCCCGACGAAGAGCGCCAGGGGCCGCTCCGCCGCCCGGATGGCCTCGGTGACGGCGGGGAACTCATCCGCCAGATCCCCGCGCGCGATGGCGTGCATGCGCGCCACCGCGTAGAGCGCGTGCTGGTCGACCGTGTACACGTGGTAGATGTCGTGCTGGACGCGCCCGGTCGAGGGCTCCCACTCGGGCACCAGCGCCGACAGCAACCCGATCTCGTGCAGCTCCTCCAGCCGGCTCGGGGTGGACCGGTCCCCGATGTCGGTCAGCACCTCGATGAACCGCGGGCCCGAATCGGGATCGGCGCGCAGCCCGGCCGGCTCGGTGGCGCAGAGCTCCGAGATGAGCTCGCGCGACCGCAGCGCGAGCGGCACGTCGAGCTCGATGGACACCGAGAACATGCGGATCATCTCCGAGGGCTTGCGCGCGAAGAGGCCGTCATCGGTGGGCTCGAGGGCCCCGTCGCGCAGCACGAAGCTGGGATCGTGGCCTTTCGCGCCGCGCAGCTTGACCGGCACGGTGGTGCGGCGGTAGTCGTCGCGCAGGGTGGCGCGCTGGAGCAGGCGCTCGGTCTCGCGGTAGATGAGCTTGGCCTGGGCGTGGAACTGGTGCATGAGCGCCTCCACCGCCGGATGCACCGCCGGCCGCACGTCCCCGTCGGCCGCCTTGACGTCGGGGCACAGGATCGGGGCCAGCGCCTCCTGCAGCCCGAACCGCAGCTGATCCTGGCGGCGCCCGGCGGCGCCGTGCATGGCGATGCGCACGCGGAGCAACCAGTCACGCGCCCCGTCGTAGGCGATGGCCAGGCGCTCGGTCATGACCCCGAGATCCTGGAGCCGGCGCGTATCGGAGGTGCCGAACCGGGCCATGGCAGCCCACCGCCCGACGCAGAGATCGCGCATGCCCCCCGGGCCGTTCTTGAGATCCGGCTCGAGCAGGAAGATCGTGTCACCGAAGCGGCTGTGGCGGGCGGTGCGCTCGGCCCGCAGACGCGCCACGAAGTTTTCGGCGGCCGTGGCGGCGATACGCGAGCGAAACTCGGCCAGGAACTTCTCGGCGAGCTTCTGGTCGCCGACCAGGAACCGCGCGTCCAGCAAGGCGGTGGCGGCCGCCAGATCCGTGGCCGGGAGGGTCAACGCCTGGGCGTACGACCGCGCGGCGTGCCCGGCGTCGACCTTGGCGTCCCAGAGCGGATGCAGGAGATCCTGCGCGAACTCCCGCACCTCGGCCCCGGGCTCCTTGGCGCTGAGGAGCAAGAGGTCGAGATCCGAGTAGGGCGCGAGCTCCCGTCGCCCGAAGCCCCCGGTCGCCAGGATGGCGAGCGGCACCTTGCACTTGGTGACCAGCGGCTCGGCGACTTCCCGAAGAATCTCGTCGATGTCGGCCGAGAGCTGGCGAGCGCTGCCGATCCCGTCGGAGCCGCCCTTGACCGCGACGAAGGCGCGCTCACGGGCCTCGGCAAAACGCTTGGCGATGGATTTTGTCATCCGGTTGCAGGTCAGTATATCGATCCGGACGGATCAGGCCGGCAAGGGTCGCTCGATCGGTCCCCGAATGCGTCACGAAAGCGGTCCGACCCCGTTGGCTTCGAGCCCGTCGACCCGAGCGCCGGCTCGACCCCGAGGGCCCGCCCGCACCGTCGGAGGGAGCTTGACGCCGAACGACGTTGACGCCGAACGCGGTGTGCGGCACCGTATCGTCCATGGCTGAAATCGAGCTGGCGCCGCTCTCCCAGCGCCTCGACGACGACGAAATCAAGCTCCTCGGAAAACGACTCAAGGATCTGGGCGTGTCCGGCTTCGAACGCGGCGGAGGCGACGATGGTCTCGGGCACACCATCGCGGCGCGAATCTCCGAGGAGGCCTTGACCGAGTTCCTCGATCGTCTGGATGCCCACGATCTCGGCGCCGAGATCTATCTGCCGCTCGAGTTCGACGGCCGCGTCACGGTCGGCGACTACCGGATCGCCTCGGCCCAGGCCCTGGCCGAGGTCCTCGAGGAGATGAAGGAGGAGCTGGGCGTCGACGAGGAAGATGAGTACGAGGACGAGGACGACGAAGAGGAGGACGAGGAGGAGGAGGAGGAAGAGGAGGAGGACGGGACCGTCATCGAGGCGCAGCTGCGCAACATCTGGCAGCTGGTATCGGATGGCGTGGCCGAGTGCATCGACAAGAGCCTCCCGCTGCACCTGCAGGTCTGAGCCGCGGGCGACCGCCGGGTGCCCCGGCGACCCGACAATGCCGTGACCCTCAGGAGCGCATGTACACGTGGGCCGGCAAGCCGTCCCGGTAGACCGCGCGCAGCTCGACCTTCCGTTCGAGATCCCGGATCACCTCGTCCCCCACGTTGATCCCGTAGAGCTCGTTGATGTTGTGGATGCCCCCAGGAGCGAAGACGTTGATCTCCAGGATCTTGTCGCCCACCAGATCGACCCCCACGAAGTAGAGCCCGTCGGCCACCAGGCGCGGCCGCAAGAGCTCGCAGATGCGCGCCTCGGCCTCGGTGAAGTCGCTGCGCTTTCGGGCCCCGCCGACGTGCATGTTGTTGCGGATGTCGTCCTTCGGTCGCATGCGCCGGTAGGCCGCCACCGTCCCTCCGACGCGGCACACCGCACCGCCCACCAGCAGCACCCGCTTGTCCCCGCGGGCCACCGCCGGAAGGTACTCCTGCACGATGACGTAGCCGTCGCGGCGCACGGTGGAGATCATCTGGGCCAGGTTGGCGGTCTGCCCACGCTCCACGTAGAAGACGTTCTTGCCGCCGAAGCCGGCCAGCGGCTTGATGATGGCGGGGCCGTCGAGCTCGCGCAGAAACGAACGCGCGCGCTCGAGGGAGCGGGTGACCAGCGTCTTCGGTCGCAGCTCGACCGGAAAGCCGGCGAGGTACATCTTCGAGCCGGCCCGGGTCAGGCCATCGGGATCGTTCACCACCATCACCCCGCCTTGCTTGAGGCGGCGGCCGAAGTCGATGGCCGGGTTGAAGCCATCGCTCTCCCCGTCGCGGTCGGCGGTGTTGGGGTTGTTGCGCAGGAAGACCACGTCGAAGTCGTTGAGCCGCACCGACTCACGAATGGCCGTCGGGCCGGTCAGGGCCTTGATGTAGGCGGCGACGTCCCGGGTGCGGCCGGGGCGCGGACGAACCACGTCCCCCCGGACCTCTCCGTCCGCGCCCTGCCCCTGAGACAGGCCGTCCACGCCCACGAAGGCCACGTCGTGGCCCCGGCGAAAGGCGGTGAACGCCAGGTGCGCGGTGGTGTAGGTGGGTCTCTGCGTCCGAACGTTGTTGACCACGAAACAGAGTCGCATTCTTCGTGCTCCGTTGGCGCATGTACGCCGCGAACCCAGCCGCAAGACCGTCGAGGCGTACGGCGAGACGACCCGCGAGCGGCCCGCAAGAGGCCGGCAGTATAGCTGTATTTTCGGTTTGGTTTGGTAAACTTGCGACGATGTCCAGGAACACCCTGCGTGGTCTCGGCAAATCGGGTGGTCACAAAGGGACGCGCGAAGATGCCTCACAGAGCTCCGATCCGAGCCGCTCCGATCCGGTCGTCCAGACGAAGGCCATTCAGGAGCTGACGCCCGAGGAGCTGAAGGAGCGCATCAAGGAAGAGCTGAGAAAGATCCGCGAGCTCGACGCCCCCGAGCCGAACCCGGCGCGTACGGCAAGCGCAGCGAGCATCGATGGCCGCGGAGGCGTTCCGGTCTCCGCTCCGACCAAGGAACCTTCCTTGTCCTCCACGATCATGGGCATGCCTCTGCCCCCCTCCCTCTCGAGCAAGACCATCCTCGTGACCGGGGTGTCCGAGCCGCGGGGGGGGGAGCGGTCCGCCGACCTCGCAACGGGCGCCCTCGCGAGCGCCACTTCGGGGGGCGCGCCAGAGGAGCTGCTCGAGGAAAGGACCGACCGCGAACCGATCCAGACCGTGTCCGCGGAGGCCGCCCGCCTGCGAGGCACCTCCTTCGGGCGGGATCTTCACCTCCCGGGCCTCGTCGCCGGCAAGGCGTCGAGCCGCGCCTCGGAGGAGGTGATCATCGCCGAGGAGGTATTTCCTGCCCCACCGCCTGGGCGCGGGCCGATCGTCGATGGAGGTCATTCGGGCCGCGAGCTCGCGCTGCGCGCCGAGGTCGCGGTCCCCCAGCGCCTCGACTGGGAGCCCACCGACGTGAACCCCGTCGGTGCGCCGTCGGCCTGGGCAGTCCCCGGGGAGCACGACGCCGACCACCTGCCCTGGTACGATCAGGCGCCGCCGCACGAGGAGATCTACGAGGAGCCGAGGAGCCGCGTTCCTCTGCGGGCACGCAAGTCCATCGGCGTCCTGCTCGGCGTCACGCTCGCGCTCGGCACGTTCTACCTGATCCGCATGAACGGAGGCCTGAGGTCCCGACCCGCCGGGGTCGACATCAATGCCCTCGTGAATCGACCGGCCGCGGTCGGCCCGCCCCCGCCCTCCGGGCCGTCGAGCCAGGGCGCGCCGGGGGCGCCGGGGGCCGTCGCTCCGGCTCCGATCATCGGTACGACCGCCGACGTCACCCGCCTGCGCGGAGGGCCCGATGAGCCGGGGACCATGCCGGCCCCGAACGCGCGGGCCTCGCGCCAATCGCGCCCCGAAGGCCCCGGCCGCACGGGCGGCGGTTCCCTCGGTGAAGCGCCGGCCCGAGTCGTCGGGCCAGCAGGCTTGGGCGCGGGCACACAACGGGGCACCCCCCGCGTCCCACAGCGGCCACCCGCGACCGCGGTGGTTCGCCCGGCCGGCCCCGCGAACAGGGCTCCTGGCGCGGACGTAGGGCCCGGGCCGGGGCGCAGCGATGCGAAGCCCCGTCGGGTCGTCTCCGACGGGCTCCTTCGCCTCGACACGCGCGGGCGACCGGGCGCCTCCTCCTCTCCGTCGCCGGCCTCCTCGCCGCTCGTGCGTGGGGGCTCGACCGGTCTCGGGTCCCCGGGACCGGGAACCTCGCCGTGGGGGCAAGGAGCGCGCGGGCTCCCCGGGCAAGGACCTTCAGCGGGGAATCCGGGTGGTGGTCCGGTGGTCGGCCAGCCGAGCCCCCAGGAGCCGACCGGGACGGCCCGCCCGGGCACCTTCCCCCCGAGGCCGAAGCCGAGCTACGACCCCGACTCCACCCTGCCGCTCAACGGCGACTGAGTCCAAGTCCCGAAGGAAGTCTCCAGGGTAAACGCCGAGCCTCCGGTCCCCCCGTCCTCGTCCCATTCCCCGTCCCGCCCGTCCCACCGTCGGACGGGCGGGACGCTCGTCCGAAACGGGCGCAAGTCCGAGTCTTTTTGGGGGCGCCGGGTTGCGACCCGCCATGTTTCGTGATAGCCGTTCCTGCATCCACCATGCAGATCGCGCCGGATCAAATCGACTCCGACGCCGCGAAAGTCGTTCAGAGGCTGAGGCGTTACGACCACAAGGCCTACCTCGTCGGGGGTTGTGTTCGCGACCTCCTCCTCGGTCGCAAACCGAAAGACTTCGACGTCGTCACGAGTGCCACGCCCCAGGAAATCAAGCGGCTGTTTCGCAATTGTCGGATCATCGGTCGCCGCTTCCGCCTGGCGCACGTCTTCTTCGGACCGAAGGTCATCGAGACGTCCACCTTCCGCGCCAACCCGCGCGAAGTCGAGGAGGACGAGGCCGACGGCGGCACCGAAGCCGAATCGGGTGACCTGCTCATCCGCCGCGACAATGTCTTCGGGAGCCCCGAGGAGGATGCCCGCCGGCGCGATTTCACGATCAACGGGCTGTTCTACGACCTCGAGAGCGGGCAGGTGATCGACCACGTGTCGGGGCTGGCCGACCTCGAGGCACGCCTGGTGCGAACCATCGGCGATCCCGACATTCGCCTGCGCGAGGATCCCGTACGGATCCTGCGTGCCGTCAAGTTCGCGGCGCGCTGCGAGCTCACCATCGAGCCCGAGACCTACCGCCGCATGATGGAGCACCGGCAGGAGATCACCAAGTGCGCTCAGGCGCGCGTCTCGGAGGAGTTCTACCGGCTCCTGCGCGCCGGAGCGGCCAGGCGCTCGATCGAGCTCCTGGTGAGCACCGGGCTGCTCGACATCATGGCCCCGGAGCTGGCGGCCGGCCTCAAGGGTGAGCCCGAGAACGAGGATGCGGCCCGCAGCCGGCAGCGGCTCTGGGCCTACCTCGAGGCGCTCGACCGGCAATCGGCGCGACGCCCCACCCCGCCCTCGAACGCGCAGCTGCTGGCGGTGCTGGCCGTGCCCCCGCTGCGCGACATCCTCGATCCCGACAGCACCGGCGCCGGGGATGTCGGCCAGATCGTGGCGCAGTCGATCGGGCCCATGCTCGAGCGCCTCAACGCCTCGCGACGGGACGCCGAGCTGACGCGCCAGTCGCTGCTGGCGCTGCGCTACGTCCTGCCGTCGCGGCGGCCTGGGCGGCGGATGCCCCGACTCACCGGGCGTGACTTCCTCGACGATGCGCTGCGACTCGCGGAGCTCGTCACCGAGGCCGAGACCGAGACCCCGAGCCTGGCGGGCGTCCCGATCGGATTGTCCGTGGCTGCCGGCGCGGAACCGAGCATGCCCGCGGCCGCCCCTGGGACCGGCGCGGCACTGGACGCGGCCGGCGACGACGAGCTGCCGCCGGAGCTGAAGTCGACCCTCGACGATCGCCGTCGCCGGGGTCGGGATCGGGATCGGGATCGCGACCGGGAGCGCGACCGGGACAGGGAAAAAGAAAAGCTCGGGCCACGGCGGGATCTCCCCGCCGCCGCCGCCGCTGCCGCCAGGCAGAACGCGCAGGTGGAACCCGCCCTCTCCCTCGGCTGGCTCGAATCCGCCCTGCCCGTCGCCCTCGGGGACGACCGCCCGGGGTATCTCGGCAGCGGCAGCTTCGGTGGGCGCTGGGCCGCGATCGGGGATTGAAGCTCAGCGACCCGCGCGGTAACGGGTCGGATCCCGGATGCCGGCCTCGGCGAATCCCTTGCGTCGAAGCTGGCAGGCATCGCAACCTCCGCATGCGGCCCCGTCCTCCTCGGGGTCGTAGCACGAGTGGGTGAGGCCGTAGTCGACCCCGAGCGCGACGCCGGCCCGGATGATCTCCGCCTTGGAGAGGGTGATGAGGGGCGCCAGCAGGACCACCCCGTTGCCCGCGTCTCCCGCCCGTGTGCCGAGCCTGGCCACCTCCTGCATGGCCGCCAGCCACTCCGGGCGGCAGTCCGGATACCCCGACGCATCGAGCACGTTGATGCCGAGCACGATCTCGGTGGCGCCGATGGTCTCGGCCACCGCCAGGGCATGCGCGACGAAGATGGTGTTTCGAGCCGGCACGTAGGTGATGGGAATCCCCGCGCCGATCTCGCGTTCGTCGCGGCCCTTGGGGACGGCCAGGGCCTCTTCGGTCAAAGCCGACCCGCCGATTCCCGCGAGATCCACCTCGAGCACGCGGGTCGAGACCGCCCCGAGGGTGGCGGCGATCCGGGCCGCCGCCTGCAGCTCGACGGCGTGGCGTTGTCCGTAGCGAAACGAGAGCGCGTGGCAACGGCGCCCGCGCGCCACGGTGAGGGCCAGCGCGGTCGCCGAGTCGAGCCCACCCGAAAGCAGTACGATGGAATCCAGAGACATGGCCTCCAGGATAACCGTGAGCGCGCCCGCGGCGCGCCCCAAAGCCACCACGAGCCCCGCGGCCGCCTCGAGCACTCCGACCGCGGCGAAAGAGCCGCTCCGGATGCGCCGCGAGCCCTACCGCGAGCGCGCGGGCGCGCGAGAGCCCTACCAGGATCCGTGGCTCTACGACTGGGAATACCGTCGACGCACCCGGGACGTGGCGTTCTATCGCATGCTGGCCGACGAGCAAGGCGGTCCCATCGCCGACCTCGGGTGTGGCTCCGGCCGGGTGCTGGTCCCGCTCGCGCGGGATGGCCACAAGGTGGTGGGGGTGGACCTGTCCGGGGCCATGCTGCGGCGTGCACAGCAGCGGCTCACCCGTGCCGGTCGCCTCGTGGCTGGGCGGGCCGTGCTGGCGCAGGGCGATCTGCGGGCCTTGCCCCTCGGGACGGCCGGAGCGGCGGTGCGGGCCGGAGGGCGGGCGCGTCAGGGGGGTGGCTTCCCGTTCATGCTCTGCGCCTTCCACACCATCCAGCACCTCGTCGACGACGCCGATCTCCTGGCGCTTTTCCGCCAGGTCCGGCGCCTGCTGACCCCGACCGGCTGGTTCGCGTTCGACGTCTTCGTCCCGCACCCCGACTGGCTGAACCACCCCGCCCACCGGCGGTTCGACCACATCATCTTTCGCGATCCGGTGACGCGAGCCCGGACCGAATACAGCGTCTCTCACGTCCTCGACCGCAGCCGACAGGCGCTGCACATGCGGTTCCACTACCGGAGCCTCGATCCCGGCGGGGGCCGCGAGCCCGCCGGGGGCGCGACCCGCACCGTGCGACTTTGCCACCGGCAGCTCGACCCCGGGACGGTGGAGACCCTGGCCGCCGCCGCCGGCCTCCGCACGCTCTCGCGCTGGGCGAGCTTCGAGGGGCTTGCCCTCGACCCTGCCAACCCGCACCTGACCGAGCAGCACATCTACCTCCTCGGGCCGGAATCAACGGGCCGAACCCGCGCCAAGTCAGCGATCAGCTGACCTGCGACAATGTTCAGCGATCAGCTGACCTGCGACAATGTTCAGCGATCAGCTGACCTGCAACAATGTTCAGCGATCAGCTGACTGGCAACAATGCTCAGCGATCAGCTGACTTGCCGCAATGGTCAGCGAGCAGCGAAAACCAGCAGCCGACCAGGTGCGCGCAGAGGCCGATCTCCCGTCGAGAACGCGAGGCTCTCACCGACGGGTTTTCCTTGACTCCCCCGACGCCACCGATACGATCCACGGGCTTCCCGCACAATTTTCCGACGGAGGGCCGCCGAATGGCTGAGAAAGTCGAAAAGCTCAGTGTGCACCGAGAGAAGGACTTCATGTACTACGTGAAGGACGCCGCCGTCTGGAAGGTGCAGCGCAAGCAGCCGGGTGTCGAGAAGGGAAAGCCCGAGAAGGTGGCCGAAGGCACGTTCGAGATGGACACCGACTTCATCTACTTCGTGGATCGGGACGGCGACGTCTCGCGGGCCAAGCGGGCCGTGGGTGGTCAGAAGCGCAAGAAGACCATCGCCCCGGTCAAGCTGATCACGGGGCGAGGCGCGGCCAGCAAGCCGGCCAAGCCCGCGCGTACCAAGGTGAGCGGGTCGGCCCCGAAGCGAGCTGGCAAGACCCCGGTGCGGGCGGGCCGGGGCGCGGCCAAGGCCGCGGCCAAGGGCAAGGTCGGTCGCGGCGCCGGCAAGAGCGGCAAGACGAGCCAGAGCAACCAGGGCAAGGGCAACAAGGGGAAGGCCGCGGCCAGGGCCTCGTCGAGGACCAAGTCCAAGGCGGGCTCGTCGGCGAAGCCTGCCAAGGGCAAGGCCGCCGCCAAGCGCAAGAGCGGTCGCTAGGAGCCTGGCGCTCCGGCGAATTGGTGACGAGGAACAGCCCGTCACGGCACCGACCGGAATGGAGCCAATCCCGGTTGACGCACAGGGAGAACGCCGACGCCATCGACGTTGTGAGCTCGGGTTGCCGGTGACGTTGAACGTCGTCGGGAGGGTCCAGCCCATCATCGTGGAGCTCGTCGACCTCTCCCTGGTCGGGGGGCGCTTCCGCGCGATCACCGAAGGGGCGCCGCGCCTGCACGATCGGGCCGCCTTCCAGTTCGTGCTCCCCGGGCAGCGACACTGCTCGGCCAGCGGCCGCTGCGTCCGCGTGCGCGGGCGGAGCGAGTTCGCGCTGGCCTTCGAGACGGTGAACCTGGCGTTCCTGGCCTTCGCCAAGAACCTCGTGGCCGATGCCGAGAGCCAGGGCACCGGTCGCGAGGCGTACGCCAAGCTCTGAGGGGGAGCCCGGGCCGGTTCGAGGTTCGTCACTCACACCCACGGGGGCGTTCACGTTCAGGTGCACGGGCCCACGATCACGGGTTCGGCCAAGATCACGACCAAGAACACGGCCACGATCACGACCACGAGGGGGCCTGCAGTGAGGTCGAGGTCTCTCGGCTGAGGGGCGGCTTCAGCGGCGCGTGCGGGCGCCGCGGCCGGCGGCGGGACGCCGTCGGCCCGCCGCGGAGGGCGCGCCGCCTGCGCGCTTGGGCTTGCTCTCCGAGGGCGCGGGCTGCCGGACCTCTTCCTTGGTCTCGGGGATCGCGCCCGCCGGCGTGGATGCTGGCACGACCGGGGCAGCGGCCGCCGCCGCGAGCTCGGCCCGGGTCACGAATCCGAATTCGTAGAGGATCCAGCCGAGGGCCGCCAGCGTGGCCACCGACATCCACATGTACTGCTCGTCGAGCCAGGTCGGCATGATGCGCAGCCGTCCCCACGGGAATCCGCCGGGCAGGTACTGGGTCGGTGCCAGGTCGATGAACCCGGTCAGCGCCGTGGCCGCCAGCAGCGCGAGGCCGACCTCCCGGCGCTTCGTCCACAGCAGCGCCGTCACGATCAGGAACGAGTAGTAGTAGCACGTGAGCTCCGGGATCACGGCGATCATGAGGGAGCTCAGGGCCGCCGACTCCCACGCCGAGAACCCGCGCACCGCCCGGAACAGGAATCCGGCGAACGCCAGGACGCCCGCGATGTAGAGCCACTTGCGCTGACCGAAGGCCCGCAGCCGTGCGTCCTTCCAGTCCTTCCACGGATCCTCGAGGCGATCCGACTTCAGGAACCGGCCGGCCTCCTCCTCCTTGTAGACGACCACCGTTCGCCAGCCCATGTAATTGGTGAGCGGCGTGGCCGTGTGCTTCTTGCTGTTCTTGAGGAACATGCGGTAGCCATCGATCCCGCTGCTGGTCTTGAGGCTGATCGGCACCAGGATGAGCGCGGCCAGCGCCGCTCCGAACAGCACCGCGACATTGCTGCGGTCGACCTTGCGCAGGAGCGTCGGCAGCTCCCTCAGGGGCAGGCGCTGGCGCGCCGGACGCCCACGGGTCTGCTCGAGCACCTGATGGACGATCACGAACGCCGGGCCGAGGAGCAGGAAGACCGGGAAGACCCGCAGGAGCCCCGAGTACATCATCAGGAAGCCCCCCAGCACCGGTCGCTGCTTCTTCACCAGACAGACCCCGGCCGTCATGTGGAACAGCCAGTCCCAGCGCAGGTAGGCGCCCCCCGTCCAGTAGAATCGCGACGGGAAATTGGTGCCGAAGACCGCCAGGGCCACGCACAGCGTCTGCCAGCCGAACGCCCACCAGATCATCAGCACCATCCCGAAGATGAACACCGGATCGATGGCGGTGAGCAGGCGCAGCTGGGTGTCCGAGGCCGGAGCCAGGTTGGCCAGGGTGGTCCCGAGGATGTTCCACACCGGCGTGCCGTTGTAGCCGTGATCGGTCTGGGCTTCCTCCCAGCGCTTGACCCCGTGACGCAGCCGAAAATACTCGATGTCCTTCCGGAACTTCTGCCAGCGCTCCGGGGTGAAGTGATCCTTGCACCGCTCGGGGTGGGCCAGGATCTCCTGGGTTCCCCCGAGGAAGTTGGTGCGCAGGTTCATGATCTTGCGCAGCTCCACCCGCCGGCGGACCCCCGGATCCTCCGAGTCCGCCACCGACGCGCACTCGTAGAGGCGATCGTAAGACAGCTCGGCGAAGTACTTCGACCCGATGTAGTAGTGGTACGAGTCCCAGTAGTGGACGTAGTTGCCGAAGTGGAAGGCCCCGAAGTTGAAGTAGGCCTGGAACGAGAGCACCCCGACCAGGACCAGGAGCTGGTTGCGAAACGCGAACCCGCGCGCCGACGGCGGCGGACGGACCGGGCGGCCAGCCACCTCGCCGAGGGGCGGCCTCGAGCCCGGCCAGCGCGCCTGGATCCACTCGCGCGCCGCCGCCGACGAGGAGAAGGGACTGACGAGCAAGGTGAACGCGCTCGACAGGGCACACACGAGCGAGGTGACCCAGGTCGGTAGCCAGTTGGTGCCGTTGCTGATGAGGTAGGCGACGGTGAAGTAGATGGCGATCGATCCGGCGGCCGCCACGACCGGAGCCGAGGCGGGCAGCGCGATGTCCTTCCCGGTGCGCTCCACCTGCCAGCCCCACAAGAGGAGCAGGAAGGCCGCCGCCGCCAGGGCCATCTCGAAGCGCGCGCTCACCTTGTCCTCCCACCAGGCGAGCTTGGTCCAGGGCGGCTCAGTCACGGTCGCCAGCGGCGCCGACGTGACCCGGAAGGCGGGAGGAAAGGGGTTCGGCCGCAGGCAGTACGCCGCGAACTCCGAGATCGAGTAGAACCCGTCACCCACGCCCTCGCCCACCCGCAGGTACCGGACCGTCATGGCCGGGATCTCGACCCAGCGGGCGCGCAGGCCGTGTCCGCGGTCGATGGCGTTCTCGACCTCGACCACCACCTTGTAGCTTCCGGGGCTGTCGTCGAGCGAGCCAAGGATCCGGTAGGTGTCGTTGGCGTCCGCCTGGACGTAGAGCGCGGTGATGGGCGTCGGCTGGCCGAGATCGTAGGTGAGCGAGCCTGCGCCCGTGTCGAAGGTGATGGCCACCGGTGCGTCCCACTGCGCGCCCTCGGGGCCGACCGCCCCGTCGGTCACCAGGGACGCGTCGCCCCGCAGGTCCTGCCACTTCGCGGGTCGCTTTCCGGCGAGCAGGTTGTCGGAGGTGCACGACTGAGCGGAAGCCGGGGAAGCCACCGTCGAGCCTGCCAGCAGCGCCGCCCACGCCGCGAAGGGCAACAACCAAAATCTCCCCCGCCTTCCTGCCGGGTGGAACGTCATCCTGGGGGTGTGCATCGGGGGCAGACTACCAGCAACTTGCCGGGGAATGAATGGGCGGACGGGCGCGTCCGAGCCACGCCGGGCTGCATCGCGGCCCGGGCGCTGCGCGCCATCCGATATCCTGGCGAGCGTGCCACGCCGCCACGAGCCACGTCCCCCCGCCGCGGGCGAATGGCCGCTGCTCCGCGCCGCCATCAACCGGGTGTTCCGTCCGGGCGGCGGGGATCTCGCCGCCGAGTTGCCGAGGTTCCTTCATCCGCGCAACTTCGGCAACCTCCGGGTGATCGTGGGAACCGGCGCGGCGACCGGCCAGCCCGCCCCCCCGGGCGCGCAACCCGGCGGCGCGCAACCCAGGATCCTCGCGCACGCTGGCTTCTTGCCCCGCATCGCGAACATCCACCGCCGGAAGGTGCGCGTCGCTTGCATCGGCGCCGTATTCGTGGTTCCGGAAATGCGTGGTCACGGACTTGGAACACTCGTCCTCGAGGAGGTCCTCCGGCTGGCCCGGCGCGACGCCGACCTGGTGATGGTTTCCGGGGATCGTGGACTCTACCTCCGGCAAGGCCTGCGCCCGGTCGCACCGCTGGTCCGCGTCCAGCCCCCAACGGCGACGCCCGATTCGGCGGCCCCCCCAAGAATTCGGACCCGCGAGGCGACCGCAGATGATATCGATAGGCTGATCGCGATGCACGATTCCCTGGACGTCCGGTTCGCACGATCGGCCAGCGACTGGCGCCACTGGCTCGCCTCCCGGCCCCTCCTGTTTCTCGGCGCACCCGCTCGGCTCGACCTCGTCGGGGCCGCGCCCCAGGCCGAGGCCGAGGCCGATGCCGATGCGACGCCCGAGCGGTCCTGCGTGGCGTACCGCGTGACGGCGCTCGGCCGGCGGACCATCGTGGAGTACGCGGGGGACCCCGCGGCGGTGCTGGACAGCGCGCAGCTCTCCGGAGATGCGCTCTGGGTCCCCCCTCACGACCGCGAGATGCTGGCGAAGGCGAGCAGCCTCCCAGGCTGGACCTCCGCGCCGAGGCCCTTCCCCATGACCGCGGAGGCGCGCATTCCCAACCTCACCACCGTCCCATGGTACGGACTCGACTACCTGTGACGAGCGACGCCCGCAACCTCCGATGAGCCCGACCATCGCCATCGTCGTCACGGTCGTGATCGTGCTGGCCAACGCGTTCTTCGTCGCCTCCGAGTTCGCCTTCGTCAAGATCCGCCAGACGCGGGTCGAGCAGCTGGCGAACCAGGGCCGGCACCGCGCCAAGCAACTGCTCGGGATCACCACCCGCATCAACGACTACCTGTCGGCCAGCCAGCTCGGCATCACGGTCGCGTCCCTGATGCTCGGCTGGCTCGGCGAGCCAGCGGTGTCCAAGCTGATCGCGCCGTTCTTCACCCGGCACTTCGATCTGCACCCCGCCACCGTGCACACCATCGCCGCGACGATCAGCCTCTCGATCATCACCTTCCTGCACACCGTCCTCGGGGAGCTCGCGCCCAAGGCGCTGGCCATTCGCCTCACCGAACCGGTCGCGCTCTGGTCGGCGCTGCCCTTCCGGATCTTCTACCTCGTGACCACGCCGCTGACCTGGGCGCTGCGCAACAGCTCGGCGCTCGTGCTGCGGGCGCTGCGGCTGCCGCCCGCCTCGGAGGCCGAGATGCTGCACTCGCCGGACGAGCTGCGCCTCGTCCTGCAGCACGTGGAGCTCGACCCGGGCGCGCGGCGCCTCATCGATCGCGTGTTCGACTACACCCAGCGCATCGCCCGCCACGTGATGGTCGTGCGGCGAGACGTGGTGGTGCTGGTGGCCGGGCGGCCCTTCGAGGACAACCTGCGCATCGCCCTCGCCAACCAGTACACCCGCTATCCGCTGGTCGAACCGGAGAGCGATCGGGTGGTGGGGTACGTGCACCTCAAGGACATCGTGTCGGCTCTGGCGTCTGGCAAGCCTCCACAGCGCATGCGGGAGCTGATGCGCGAGCCGATCTACGCGTCGGAGGACACCCGCCTCGAGTGGCTGCGGCGCGAGTTCCAGCGGCGACGCGTGCACATCGCGGTGATCCTCGGGCCCGGGCACGCCTTCACCGGGATCGTCACCCTCGAGGACTTGCTCGAGGAGTTCGTGGGCGAGATTCAGGACGAGCAGGACCACGAGGAGATCCCACCGCTCACGCGGACGCCCGATGGCGCGTTCGAGGCCGACGGGAGGCTCACCCTCGACGTCGCCAAGCGCGACATGGGCCTCAAGCTGCCGCCGCTGCCCCCCGACGTGGAGACGCTCGGCGGGTACATCCTGACCAAGCTGGCCGAGGTGCCGGTCCCCGGTGACACGGTCGAGGCGGCGGGCTACCGATTCACGATCCTCGAGGTGCGCGAGCGCCGCATCCGCCGCATCAAGGCGGTCCCCCTCGCAGCCGAAGAGGCGACCGACCCGGACTAGGCGGGGGGCCGCGGACGTCCCCCCACGTGCCAGCGCCTCCGGCGCTCGCTCTGGCGCTTCGACGAAACGACTCTCCCTCCCACGCGAAGCGGGAGTCCCGGTGGACCGACGCGGTCCGTCCCTACGAATGAAAGCCGCCCTTCCCTCAGTTGTCGGGCGCGCCGCAGACCAGCCACGCGAGGATGAGCTGGCGCTCGCTGGCGAGGAGCGGCGGTTCCCCGATGGGAGGCATTCGACACGCGTGAACTTGCGACAGAATGCTCTGCGCCTGGGGGGAGACCTCCGCCCACGTCTGTATCGGGCGGCTCGGCTCGACCCCGGTGGGAGAGTGGCAGGCGCCGCCGCAACGGCTCTCCAGCACGGGCCCCACGTCGGAGGCAAAGGACGGCGGCTTGGCCGGGCAGGCGGCCGGTGTGTCGTTCGGGCAAGAAGCGACGCCGGCGGCCGCCGACCCGCCCCCGCACCCCGCGGCCAGACCAACCCCGAGCAACACGCCAGCGAGCCAGGCACGTCTCCAGGCACATGCCGATGTCGGTTTCGACACCCTGCGCTGTCTGCCGGCAACGCCCGGTTCGGTCGGCATTCGCGAGGCGCTCACGGTCGGGATGAGCCTACCCGACCGCGCCGTCCGTCGGCGCGCCAATGGGGTGCGGAAAGCGGTGCCCAGGGACAGAATTGAACTGTCCACACACGGATTTTCAGTCCGTTGCTCTACCAACTGAGCTACCTGGGCCAAGGTCCTTCTGGACCGCGAGATCATCGCGGGTCCCGAAGGGCGCGTAACAATGCCAACGGCGGCCAGGCTGGTCAAGAGTGGAGTGTGGGTATGTTTCGCGGGGCCTGGCCATCGCCCGCCGTGCCCGCGTCGGGCAGGTCGCCGCCGACCGCGCTCGGTCGGCGTCACGCCCGGAGCCGATCTCCGAGGGCAAAGCTCGAAGCCAAGTCTTGGAAACCAAGTCTTGATTGACTGGCAGCCTGCGGCTAGGGTCTACGCGCGTGTTTCTGTCGACCTCCGTCCTCGTCTCCGTCGCGACCGCCACCCTGGCGGCGCTGCCCGCCGGCCCTCCGGCCGATGGCGCGGCGGGTGCGGTTTGCGTGCTGGCGGCGGCCGAGTGCGACCCGGCCGAGGCCTCGGCCGGGTCGCGTGAGCCGGTGATGTATGCGACACCGGCCGAGGTGGATTGCCGCGCCGCCGTGTCCACGGTCGCGGTGAACAGCCGCGCCGATCTCCAGCTCGAGTCGGGCGACTGCAGCCCGATGACATCCGACTACCGCTTCCACATCTCCCGGCTCCCCGAGAACCCGGCGGGCGGCTCGCTCGCGCCGCAGCGCGTGCGCCGGAGCCCCCGGCCCGCCATCGAGCGATCCCTGTGCCACGGGATACCGTTTCCTCCCCCCCTCGCCTCGAACGCCGACGCTCCCCTGCCCGTGGCGCTGGCCGCGCTTCCCGATCTCCTTCCCCCCACCGCCACTCGCATGTCTTCCGTCGCGAGCCGCCCGCGCCGCGGCCGGGGGTCCGAACCTCCGGATGAACCGCCGCGAATAGAGCCGGCGCACGGCGCCCTGGCCCGCGGCTGATCAGCCGGGCGGCGGGGGGTGTTGGTCGGTTGGACGCCCGCTCCGCCCGCCGCGACGGCGGGCGTGACGGAGCGACGACCACGCGGGTGGATCGCGCTCGTCCTCGAGAGCGGGCACCCGGCCCAACTGGAATGTGTCGCGCGGCTCCCCGGTTCCACCGGTGTTCCGCAGAAGCTTGCCCCGTGCGGGAGTGCGCAAAGGCGCGTTTCGCGTGGGTGGGTCGAGGATCGCACTCAAAAACGCAGTTTCGTCAGACCACAGGAGAAGAGAAGTCATGAAGAAGGGAACATTGATCGCGCTGGTTCTTGCCGTCGGCGTAGGCAGCTACGTCCTCGGGGGAATGGCGAGGAAAGGTGGGGACACGACCACCGACGTCACGACCGCCGGAAAGGCCGGCGACAGCAAGGGGGATGACAGCAAGGGAGGCGCGGCGCCCGCCGACGGCCTCGAGCGCTACCGGATCCCCCTCGAGGGCACCCCGCGGGGGCCTGCCGACGCGCTCGTGAACATCGTCGCTTTCTCCGACTTCCAGTGTCCGTTCTGCAGTCGGGTCACGCCCACCCTCGACAAGATCATGAAGGACTACAACGGCAAGGTTCGCCTCTACTTCCGGCACAACCCCTTGCCGTTCCACCAGGACGCCCCCCTGGCGGCGCAGGCCTCGCTGGCCGCCGACGCCCAGGGCAAGTTCTGGGAGATGCACGACAAGCTCTTCGCCAACCAGCAGAACATCAAGCAGCCCGACCTCGAGAAGTACGCGCAGGAGCTCGGGCTCGACATGGGCAAGTTCAAGGGCTTCCTGGCGGCCAAGAGCGGGCAGGCCCGCATCGACGCGGATCTGGCGCTCGGCCGGCAGATCGGGGTGCAGGGCACCCCCAACTTCTTCATCAACGGGCGCCCGGTGCGGGGCGCGGTGCCCTACGAGGAGTTCAAGAAGGTCATCGACGAGGAGCTGGTCACCGCGAACAAGATGGTCGCCGCCGGCACCCCGGCCGCGCAGGTCTACTCGAAGCTGATGGTGGCGGCGCGCACCGCCCCGGCCCCCACCCCCGCGGCCCCGGCCGCCAAGGGCCCGGGTGGCGGCGAGGAGATCTACAAGGTCGAGATCGCGGGCGCCCCCACCAAGGGTGGCAAGCAGCCGAAGGTCACCATCGTCGAGTTCTCCGACTTCCAGTGTCCCTTCTGCGGGCGGGTGGTCCCGACCCTCAACCAGCTCGAGAAGGACTACGGGGACAACATCTCGATCTCCTTCCGCAACCTGCCCCTGCCGTTCCACGAGAACGCCATGCCCGCCGCCGAGGCCGCCATGGCCGCCAACGAGCAGGGCAAGTTCTGGCCGATGCACGACAAGCTCTTCGCCAACCAGACCGCCCTCACCCGCCCGGATCTGGAGAAGTACGCGGGGGAGATCGGCCTCGACGTGCCGAAGTTCAAGGCCGCGCTCGACAGCCACAAGTACAAGGACCGGATCAAGAAGGACTCGGACGACGCCGAGAAGTACGGCGCACGGGGAACCCCGAACTTCTTCATCAACGGCCGCAACCTGCGCGGCGCGCAGCCCCTCGAGGCCTTCAAGAGCACCATCGATGAGGAGATCAAGAAGGCCGACGCCAAGCTGAAGGAGGGCGTCTCGCGCGCCAACCTCTACGCCGAGCTGACCAAGAACGGCCTCGACAAGGCGGCTCCCCCGCCCCCGCCGCCGGCCGCCGCCGGCGAGCCCGACGCCAACGTGGTCTACAAGGCCGAGATCGGCTCGGCGCCCGTCAAGGGGCCGAAGGACGCGCTCGTCACCATCGTCATCTGGTCGGACTTCCAGTGCCCGTTCTGCGGCCGGGTCGAGCCGACCCTGGCCAAGGTCGAGGAGGAGTACAAGGGCAAGGTGCGGCTGGTCTGGAAGGACCTGCCGCTGCCGTTCCACCAGAACGCCATGCCCGCCGCGATCGCCGCGCGCGCCGCCGGTGAGCAGGGCAAGTTCTGGGAGATGCACGACAAGCTCTTCGCCAACCAGCAGAACCTGGACCGCGCGAGCTTCGAGAAGTACGGCCAGGAGATCGGCCTCAACATGGGCAAGTTCAAGAGCGCGCTCGACGGCGGAGACAAGCTCAAACCCGCCATCCAGGCCGACTCGGATCAGGGAGCCAAGATCGGCGCGCGCGGAACGCCGGCCTTCTTCATCAACGGCAAGTTCCTGTCGGGCGCCCAGCCCTTCGAGGCCTTCAAGGCCAAGATCGACACCGAGCTGGCGAGCGCGCAGGCGCTGGTCGCCAAGGGGACGCCCAAGGCCAAGGTGTACGAGACCATCATGAAGACCGCCAAGGCGGATCTGCCGGCGGCCCCGGCCGGCGCCGCCAAGGAGGAGGCCGGCCCCGAGGCCGACAAGACCATCTTCAAGGTCGATCCGGGACACTCACCGGCCAAGGGGCCGAAGAGCGCCCCGCTCACCGTGGTGGTGTTCTCCGACTTCCAGTGCCCGTTCTGCAAGCGCGTCGAGCCCTCGCTCGACCAGCTGGCCAAGGCCTACGAGGGCAAGATCCGCTTCGTGTGGAAGAACTATCCGCTGCCGTTCCACCAGAACGCCATGCCGGCCGCCGAGGCGGCCATGGCCGCCGACGCCCAGGGGAAGTTCTGGGCCATGCACGACAAGCTGTTCGAGAACAACACCGCGCTCGAGCGGCCGAGCCTCGAGAAGTACGCCCAGGAGCTCGGGCTCGACCTCGGCAAGTTCAAGGCCGACCTCGACTCGGGCAAGTTCAAGAGCGTGATCGAGGCCGAGACCAAGGAGGGATCGACCCTGGGGGTGAACGGCACCCCGGCGGTGTTCATCAACGGGCGCAAGATCGCGGGGGCCTACCCGTTCGAGACCTTCAAGAAGATCGCGGACGAGGAGCTGGCCAAGAAGCCCGAGAAGACTGGAAAACACCGCGGGTGAGCACACCCCCGACAGCTCGGGCACCAGCCCGATCACCGTCGGCCGCCGAGACGCACCGCCGGTTGCGTCTCGGCGGTGCGGCGGTGACCGTCGCCGCGGTCGCCGTGGTCGCGATGCAGTTCTTCGCGGCCGCGCGCGACGGCCTGGTCCGGACGCGCGCGGCGGCCTGCCTCGCGCTGCGCCCGGATCCCCTCCCGCCTGCCCTGCAGACCGGAGAGGCGCCGGACTTCGATCTCAAGGACGTGAGCGGGCGCAGCATCTCGCTGCGCTCGCTGCGCGGCCACCCGGTCTTCCTGAACTTCTGGGCGACCTGGTGCCCGCCCTGCACCGAGGAGATGCCCTCGATGGAGAACCTGGCGGCGGGGCTGGACGGCACCGACGTGCGCACCGTGGCGGTCAGCGTCGACGAGGACTGGGACGTCATCAAGCGCTTCTTCTCGAGTGGCACCCGCCTCGGGGTGCTTCTCGATCAGAGCCGCGAGGTCCCCAAGCGCTACGGGACCGAGAAGTTTCCCGAGACCTACTTCATCGATGCGCGCGGCTTCGTGCGCCATTACTTCATCAACAAGCGCGACTGGTCCCGCCCCGAAGCCATCGCCTGCCTGGAAAGCCTGCGCTGAAGGCCCACCCCCGGGCGCGCCGGGCGAGGGGCTTGGAGCCTGGTGCTGGCGGCTGGCGCGGGGTCGGGGCAGGCCGCATAATCGGCGGCCATGCTTGCGGGCCCGCCGTCGACGCAGACGTACTACGACCGGTTCTCCCGGACCTACGATGACCACCGCCACCGGGGTTATCACCGCATGATCGACGCGCTCGAGCTCGAGCTCGTGCGGCGCCACGGCGCCGGCGGCGACATCCTCGAGGCCGGGTGCGGGACCGGGCTGCTGCTCAAGGAGGCCAGCGCCATCGGACGCTCGGCGGTGGGAGTGGATCTCTCGCGCGGGATGCTCGGCCAGGCGCGCGCCCGGGGACTGCGCGTGCTCCAGGCCGGCATCACCAGCATCCCGCTCCCGTCCGCCGCGTTCGATCTCGTGTACAGCATGAAGGTCCTGGCTCACGTCCCGCCGATCGAGGCGGCGCTGGCCGAGCTCGCCCGCCTGGTGCGCCCGGGCGGACACCTGCTGCTCGAGTTCTACAATCCCTGGTCGCTGCGCTACCTCACCAAGCGCCTGGGTGGGCCCGCACGCATCGCCCAGGAGACCACCGACCGCGACGTCTTCACCCGCTACGACACGCTGGCACGGGCCCGACGCTACCTCCCTCCTGGCGTGCGGCTCCTGTCCACCCGGGGCGTTCGCATCTTCACCCCGACCTCCAAGGTCTGGCGGCTGCCCGCCCTCGGCAGCGCCTTCGAGCAGGCCGAGCGCTGGGCCTGCGATCTCCCCGGTCTGCGCGGCCTCGGCGGCTTTCTGATCCTGGTGTGCCAGAAGCAGCGCGCGTGATGTGATGGCGGCGATGCGGGGGCAGATCCTGGTGGTGGACGACGAGCGCTCGGTGCGCGAGTTCCTCTCGATCTACCTGAAGCGCGCCGGCCACGAGGTCGAGCTCGCCGCCAGCGCCGCCCAGGCCCGGACCGCCATCGCCGCGCGCGAGTTCGACCTCATCATCACCGACCTGCGCATGCCCGACGGCACCGGGCTCGACGTGCTCGACGCGTCGAAGCGGCTGCACCCCGACACCCAGGTGGTGGTGGTGACCGCCTACGCCACCGCCGAGACCGCCATCGCGGCGATGAAGGCGGGCGCCTACGACTACCTCCTCAAGCCCTTCAAGGTCGACGAGGCCGGGCTGGTGGTCGAGCGCGGGCTCGAGCGCCGCCTGCTGCTGCGCCAGAACGTGGCGCTCCGCCAGGAGATCCAGGGCCGCTACCGGCTCGACCGGCTGCTCGGCAAGTCGGCCGCGATGGGCCGCCTCTTCGAGATCATCCGCAAGGTCGCGCCCGCCCGCACCAGCGTGCTCTTGATCGGCGAGTCGGGCACCGGGAAGGAGCTGGCGGCGCGCGCGCTGCACGAGCTGTCGCCCCGGGCGGAGCACGAGCTGGTGGCCGTCAACTGCGGCGCCATCCCCGAGTCCTTGCTCGAGTCCGAGCTGTTCGGGCACGTCAAGGGGGCCTTCACCGGTGCCTCCGCCGAGAAGACCGGGCTCTTCGAGATGGCCCACGGCGGGACCCTGTTCCTCGACGAGGTGGGGGAGCTGCCCCTCGCCATGCAGGTGAAGCTGCTGCGCGCGCTCCAGGAGCGGCGGATCAAGCCCGTGGGGGGCGTGAGCGAGCGGGAGATCGACGTGCGGGTGGTGGCTGCGACCAACCGCGATCTCGAGGCCGAGGTGGAGCGCGGCAGCTTTCGCCAGGACCTCTATTACCGCCTCAACGTGATCCAGATCCGCATGCCGGCGCTGCGCGAGCGCCGCGAGGACATCCCCCTCCTGGCCGAGCACTTCCTGCGCAAGTTCTCGGCCGAGCATGCCCGCCCGGCCGGCGAGATCGCGCCGGCCGCGATGTCGATCCTCACGTCGTACGCCTTCCCCGGGAACGTGCGCGAGCTCGAGAACCTGATCGAGCGAGCGGTCACGCTGTCCTCCGATGGGAACATCACCTCGGACACCCTGCCGGAGCTGAGACAGGGGCTGCGCGGCGTCGGGGGACGCGCAGCGCCCGAGCTGCCGACCGAGGGCCTGAACCTCGAGCAAGAGGTGGAAGCCTTCGAGCGCTCCCTGATCCTGCGCGCGCTCGAGCGCACCGGCGACAACCGCACCGAGGCGGCGCGGCTGCTCGGCATCTCGTTTCGTTCCATGCGCTACCGGCTGTCCAAGCTCGGGATCGCCGCGCCGGCCGACGCCGCCGAGCGCGAGGGCGACCCCGCCCCGACGCCCGGCGAGCCAGGCGAGCCGAAACTGGGCGCTGCAGCCCGAGGCCCGGGCGCTCCGGAGGGCGCCTCGTGACGCCCCGGGCCCTCCTGGCCGCAACCGGAGCCCCCTCCTCTCATTATCCCCTCGCCCCGCGAAGCTCCCTCCGACCACACTCGCCCGAGCGGCGTCTCGCTTTCGATTTTCGGCGGCCGCATCCGGCGGGTCCCACGTCCTCGACGAAATGTGGGGCCCCTCTCCCTCAACCTCTCCCCGCTTCCCGGGGCGAGGCGATCGGAGGACGCGGCGCGGATCGCCCCTTCATGGAGAGACAGCGCTCCCGCGGAGCGCCGAGGACTGCAATTCATGGAGCGGGCGCGGCGATCTGGACGGATGGCGTGGGAGCGGGGCCGTGAGCATCCCCCAGCCGCGCCCCAGTCCCTTCACGATGGGTGGCGGCCAGCGCGTGTCGAGGCCCCTCGCGCCCCTCCTCGGCATTGCGCTGGCCGTCGCGGCCGCGCTGGCGCTCGCGCTCGGGACCCGCCAGGCCCTGCGGGCGGCGCTCACCTTGCGGGAGGCCTTCGCGCCCGAGCGCGACACGATGTACCTGCCGCGCGCGGCCGTGCTCCGCGCGCTCGGGCTCGGGCACCACGAGATGATGGCGGACCTGGTGGCGGCGCGCGCCAACGTCTACTTCGGCGGCGCGCTGGCGGGGCAGGCCGATCCGCGCCGCCTCGAGCAAGCGCTCGCGACCGCCCTCGAGCTCGACCCTCGGTTCCATCGCCTCTACCTGCGGTCGGCGGCCATGCTCGTGTACTCGGGCGGTCCCCTCACCGTCGAGGCCTTCCTCGGCGCCAACCGCCTGCTCGGCCGCGGCGCGGACGTCTTTCCCGGTGACTGGGAGCTCCCCTTCCAGCGCGGCTTCAACCTCTTCTACGAGCTGCCGCGGCTCGCCGGCGAGGACGACCCACGGGTGCCCGAGTGGCGGCAGCAGGGGATCGAAGCCCTGCGCCAGGCGACCTTGCTCGACGGCGTGCCATCGTGGCTGCCGAACCTGGTCGCGCGCATGCTCACCCGGGAGGGGGGCGAGGAGCTCGCCATCCATCACCTCGAGCAGGCCTATGCGCACTCCGACAGCCCTCAGACCCGCGCCGAGATCGCGCGTCGGCTGGGAGAGCTGCTCGGCCACCGGCACGCTGCCGCCGTCGAGGAGGCTGCCA
>Ga0265332_10000558_pt1 | contig 25083 bp, 20 predicted proteins | sample 41926metaG_FD_202084 | JGI IMG/M metagenome (GOLD analysis project Ga0265332, IMG submission 202084) | Rhizosphere microbial communities from Carex aquatilis grown in University of Washington, Seatle, WA, United States - 4-19-26 metaG | ecosystem: Host-associated > Plants > Roots > Rhizosphere...
GGCATGACCGTGACCGAGGTCAAAGGCTACGGCCGCCAGAAAGGTCACACGGAAATCTATCGCGGCGCTGAATACAAGGTCGCCTTTCTGCCGAAGCTGCGCGTCGAGGTCGCGACCGCGGAAGGCCAGACCAACAAAGTGGTCGACGCCATCGGCGCCGCCGCCAAGACCGGCCAGATCGGCGACGGCAAGATCTTTGTGTTCGGCATCGATACCGCCCGGCGGATCCGCACCGGCGAGACGGATGCCGACGCGATCTAGCGCCGACATGCAACAGTCGGCCCTCGCGACGGTCGCGGGGCCGGCCGGTTCTTTAAAGGCAGCTAGGGATGATGACGCGGCAAGAGTTGCGGCGGCGGATAACATTACACGCCCGCCGCGGCAGAAGCCCACAGCATTCCCGCCGACGTTACGATGCGTAACGTCGCGTGCGGCTCGCTGGTATCCGGTGACGCGCGGACTGCCCTGACGTCGCACCCATCTCGGCAAAATCGAAGCTGGATTCCGGCTGGATTGCGGTCGGCGACTGACGACATGTCAGCACCTGCCCATGCGCTGAGCAGTTAGTCGCGAATAGGCAAGTGATTTCACGAGCGCTGATTAAATAGTGTGCAGATATGGCGTGTCCTTGTGCGACGCTCTGTCGCGCACCCCTCCATGGGTCGGGGGGCCCAAAGGAATTACGAACCTTTCCAATTAGTTAAGCGTGCAATCCGAGTCTGGCACGCGGTTTGATTATCCCCCTTCCTGGCGATGCCTGCGGGGCACGAACTCGTGCGCGGAGCCGGAGTGGATACTGCCCAAGCGGCATATTGCCAAAGGGCCCAAGCGGGGAAATTTCCATGAAAATCGTCATGGCTATCATCAAGCCTTTCAAGCTTGACGAGGTCCGCGACGCTCTGACCGGAGTCGGAGTGGCGGGGCTTACCGTCACTGAAGTCAAAGGATACGGGCGACAAAAAGGACACACCGAAATCTACCGTGGCACCGAATATGCCGTCAGCTTCCTTCCGAAAATGAAGATCGAGGTGGCGGTGGATACCAACCAAGTCGACAAGGTCATTGACGCAATCAGCAAGGCCGCCAAGACCGGCCAAATCGGGGACGGCAAGATCTTCGTCTTTGGGCTCGACCATGCGGTGCGTATCCGCACGGGAGAAACCGATGCCGCCGCGCTCTGAACCCGCACCCAAATCGTACACGGACAGGAGTTCAACCATGACGTCTAAGAAACTTTCGCGTGCGGGGTTGTTGACCCTCGCACTTGGGGTCCTGCTCGGGCTGTTCCTCAGTGTGGCGAGCATCAACAACTCGTATGCACAGGCCCCCGCTGCCGCCCCCGCCGCCGCCGAACCGGCGGCTGCAGCCCCCGCTTCGCCACCAGCCTGCGCAGCCAATTCGGATCCGAAATTGGCAGTGACGGAAAAGTGTACCCCGAACTCCGGCGATACCGCCTGGATGCTGACCTCGGTCGCGCTCGTCCTGATGATGACGATCCCCGGCCTCGGCCTGTTCTACGGCGGCATGGTCCGCAAGAAGAACGTGGGCGACACCGTGATGACGAGCTTCGCCATCACCTGTCTGATCACCGTGATTTTTGCGGTCTGCACCTACAGCCTGGCGTTTACCCCCGGCTCGCCCTACATCGGTGGCCTCAGTCGCGCCTTCCTGCAAGACATCCTCAGCGATATCTCCACCGGCATCGGCAATCCCAATAGCCTTGCGGTGACGATCCCTGAGTCTGTGTACATGTGCTTCCAGATGACATTTGCGATCATCACCCCCGCGCTGATCGCCGGTGCCTTCGCGGAACGCATGAAGTTCTCGGCGATGCTGTGGTTCATCGGCCTGTGGGCGATCCTGGTCTACGCACCGATCGCGCATTGGGTCTGGGGACCGGACGGCTTCTTCAGCGCCGTCAACACCGACGAGAAGGGCAACTTCGCAGGCTGGGTCAAAGTGCTCGACTTCGCCGGCGGCACTGTCGTGCATATCAACGCGGGCGTCGCCGGCCTGATGTGCGCTCTCGTTCTCGGCAAGCGCAAAGACACCGCCCCGCCGCACAACATGGTCCTCACCTTCATCGGCGCCTCCCTCCTGTGGGTCGGCTGGTTCGGCTTCAACGCCGGCTCCGCCGTGACCGCAAACTTGCAGGCCGGCATGGCCATGACCGTGACGCAGATCGCGACCGCGGTGGCCGGACTGACCTGGATGTTCGTCGAGTGGATCATGCGCAAGAAGCCGACCGTCATCGGCATCTGCTCCGGCGCGGTTGCTGGCCTCGTTGCCATCACTCCCGCCTCGGGCTTCGTCGGTCCCGCTGGCTCGATGGTGATCGGCGTCGCTGCCGGCGTGATGTGCTACTGGGGCGCCACTGGCCTCAAGCACATGTTCGGCTATGACGACGCACTCGACTGCTTCGGTGTCCATGCGGTCGGCGGCATCGTCGGTGCGTTGCTCACCGGCGTGTTTGCGGTCGAGCAATACGGCGGAACTGCCGGCGCCTTCTACGGCAACTTCCAGCAGTTCATCAACCAGTGCTACGGCGTCGGAACGGTTATCGTTTATGACGCCATCGTTTCGCTCATCATCCTCAAGGCCGTCGACATCTTCATCGGCCTGCGGGTGACGGACGAAGTCGAGCGCGAAGGTCTCGATCTCGCTCTCCATGGCGAGGTTGTGCAGTAACGGTTTGACGAACACGGTTGGGGTGGAGACCCGGCACCGCCCCCTCCGTCAGGAGGCCTCGGTCTAACGACCGGGGCCTCCTTCTTTCTGGCCGGCAAGTTTTTTTGAGAACTCTGCCCACGGCATTGCCGGCGCGAATCAGCGCTCGCTTGTTCGGCCCCATCGACCACCCCAAAGCCCGCCATTTTTCGAGGTTAAGCGCCTCTTTACCTCGCGCTCCCTATGGTGAAAGAAGGGGCGACCGGCGTCCCGTTGCTGCTTTGCATGTCCAGTCGATGTCCATGATCACCGCCGAACGTGAGCTCATTGCTGCGACCGCGCGGACGGTCGATACCCGCTCGCCGTTCGTGCGGCTGGCTGAGCTCGTGGCCGACCTGAAACCCGCCCAGCCCGTGATCAATCTGTCGGTCGGCGAGCCGCAGCATCCGATCCCGCCCTTTGTCGGCCCGATCATCGCAGCGCATCTCAACGATTTCGGCCGCTACCCGGCCGGTAAGGGAACTGAGCACCTTAGGCGGGCGGCGGCGGCTTGGCTGCGGCAGCGTTATCAACTCGAGCGAGCCCCCGATCCGGATACCGAGGTGCTGGCGCTCAATGGCACCCGTGAAGGTCTGTTCCTGGCCGCGATTGCCGCCCGCCGGTTTGTCGGCGCCCGTCCTGGGCAACCCGCGATCCTGGTGCCAAACCCGTTCTATGCTGCCTATGCAGCGGGCGCGGCCGCGGCCGGCTGTGAAACGGTGTTTCTCCCCGCCACCAAGACCACCGGTTTCCTCCCCGACCTTGATGCGATCAGCGACAGCCTGCTGGCGCGTACGGTGGCGATCTACATTGCCTCGCCCGCCAATCCGCAGGGATCCGTCGCCGAGCCGGCCTATCTTGCGCGGCTCGCTGACCTGGCGCGCCGCTTCGGCTTCGTCGTCTTCTCCGATGAATGCTATTCGGAAATCTATACCCACACGCCCCCGGCCGGCATGCTGAAGGCCGCCGGAACCGATTTTGCCAACGTGGTCGTGTTCCAATCGCTGTCGAAGCGTTCGAACCTGCCCGGACTGCGGGTCGGCTTCGTCGCCGGCGATCGCCGCTTCCTCTCCGCGTTCCTCGATCTGCGCAATGTCGCGGCGCCACAAGTACCGATGCCTCTGCAGGAAGTCGCCGCCGCCGCCTATGCCGACGAGGGCCACGTGATCGAGAACCGTCGGCTCTACGCCCAAAAATTCGACCTCGCCGACCAGATCATCGGCGACCGCTACGGCTATCGGCGGCCCGCCGGCGGATTCTTTCTCTGGCTCGATGTCGCGGCTGCCGGCGGCAGCGAAGCGGCAGCGGTCAGGCTGTGGCGTGACGGCGGAGTTCGGGTGCTGCCCGGTCGCTACCTCGCGCGCGAACAACATGATGGCACCAATCCCGGCGCCGATTATATCCGCGTTGCCATGGTGCAGGACAAGGACACGACGGCTGAGGCGTTGCACCGTCTCGTCGCCGTGCTCGGTTAGGATCCATGCCGACGATCCATCGTACCTTTGATGGCGACAGCTTCCTGCCCGACGATCTCGGCGCCGCAATTCGCCGACGCATTCGCGAAATCACCGGCATCGCGCTGATCGCGGTAGCCGGACTAGCGGCTGCGGCGCTTGCAACTTGGTCGATCAAAGACCCGAGCTTGAGCTATGCGACCTCGGCGCCGGTGCACAACCTGCTCGGACTTCCCGGCGCGGTTGCCGCCGACCTGCTGACGCAATTGTTTGGCTTGGCCGCAGTGGCGCTGGTTCTTCCATGGGCGATCTGGGGTTGGCGCTTGCTGACTCATCGCCGGCTCGATCGCGAGCGGCTGCGCGTCGCGATGTGGGTTCTCGGCGCCCTGCTGGCTGCGGCGTTTGCCTCCTGCCTGCCGCGGACCGGCGCGTGGCCCCTGCCGACCGGCCTCGGCGGCGTGATCGGCGACATGTTGTTGCGCGGACCGGCCGCGCTCAACCACGGTCCGATCGCCGGACTCTCCCGCTTTCTGTTGACCCTGGCGCTCGCGGCCGGCGCATTTTCAGCGCTCGTGATTGCTGCCGGCGTCGGATTCCATCCGCGCGCGATCGATGATGAGGCCGAGGGCGAAGACGAGGATGCCGAGGACGAGGACGAAGAAGGATCCTCGGTTTCCATCGGTTGGCTCGTGCATCTGCTGATGAGCTTCAAGGCGCAACTCGTTCGCTTGCTGCTGATGCCGTTCGTGCGGGCCGCAACGGCGCGCCCTCGGAAAAAGCGCCCGCTGCAGGAACGTATCGAGCCGCGGCTCGATGCCAGCACGCCACCCGCAGCAGCGGAGGATGGCGAAGACGAAGAGAGCGAGGACAGCGAGGAGAGCGACGAGGAGGAGGCAGAGGAAGAGGACGAGGATGAGGATGATTCCGTCCGCATCAGCCATCCGAGTCGCAAGCCGGAGCGAGCCACCTCCGCTCCAAAGCGAAAATACAGCGACGGTTATGAATTGCCATCGCTCGGCGTGCTCGCCGCACCGCGAGCAAGCGAGCGCTCGGCGCCGAGCGAGCAGATGATCAAGGAGAATGCGGTCGCGCTGGAGAGCGTGTTGGAGGACTTCGGCGTGCGCGGCGAGATCATCAACGCGCATCCCGGTCCCGTCGTCACGCTCTATGAGCTCGAGCCCGCCCCCGGGATCAAGTCCTCGCGCGTGATCGGCCTGGCAGACGATATCGCCCGCTCGATGAGCGCGGTCTCTGCCCGTGTTGCCGTGGTGTCCGGACGCAACGCCATCGGCATCGAATTGCCGAATCCCTCGCGCGAAAAGGTCTATCTGCGCGAGCTGCTGGCCTCGGAAGACTACAACAGCTCGACCGCCAAACTTCCGTTGTGTCTCGGCAAGACCATCGGCGGTCATCCGGTCATTGTCGATCTCACCCGCATGCCGCATCTGTTGATCGCGGGCACCACCGGGTCGGGCAAATCGGTCGCCATCAACACCATGATTCTGAGCCTGGTCTACCGGCTGCGACCGGATCAGTGCCGGCTCATCATGGTCGATCCGAAAATGCTCGAACTGTCGGTCTATGACAGCATTCCGCATCTCCTGACGCCGGTCGTGACCGATCCCAAAAAAGCCGTGGTGGCGTTGAAATGGGCGGTGCGCGAGATGGAGGAGCGCTACAAGCGCATGTCCAAGCTCGGCGTGCGCAACATCGATGGCTACAATGCACGGCTGGCGGAAGCCAAGGGCAAGGGCGAAATCCTCTCGCGCACCGTCCACACCGGCTATGATCGCGACAGCGGGGAGGCGATCTACGAGAAGGAAGAGTTCGACCTCGAACCGCTACCCTACATCGTGGTGATCGTCGACGAGATGGCCGATCTGATGATGGTCGCCGGCAAGGACATCGAGGGCGCGATCCAACGCCTGGCGCAGATGGCGCGCGCCGCCGGCATCCACGTTATCCTGGCGACGCAGCGCCCGTCGGTCGACGTCATCACCGGCACCATCAAGGCGAATTTCCCGACCCGCATATCGTTCCAGGTCACCTCCAAGATCGACAGCCGGACGATCCTGGGCGAGCAAGGCGCCGAGCAGCTGCTCGGCCAGGGCGATATGCTGTACATGGCCGGCGGCGGCCGCATCAGCCGCGTCCACGGACCATTCGTCTCGGACGAGGAGGTGGAGAAGGTCGTCCGCCATCTCAAGACCCAGGGCGCGCCACAATATCTCGAGGCGGTCGTGGCCGACGATGGCGAAGAGGGCGAAGACGGCGCCGTGTTCGACGCTTCCGGCATGGGCGCCCCGGAGGCCGGCGACCTCTACAGCCAAGCGGTTCAAATCGTGCTCCGCGACCGCAAGGCGTCAACCAGCTATATACAACGCCGCCTCCAGATCGGCTACAATCGGGCCGCGTCGCTGATGGAGCGGATGGAACAGGAAGGCGTGGTCGGGCAACCCAATCATGCCGGAAAACGCGAAATCCTCATTGGCGGGGACAACGACGAGCGTTAATGAGGGTCATGTGGCAACCGAATCGGGCCGCGAAATCGCCACATGATTCCGCCAGACAAACCCGCGGCGGGCTTGTAGTACCAACAAAAGCGGAGGCGTCGATGCGGACAGCGAACCTGACCGCTTGCCTGGCGGTTTTGCTGTCGAGCATGGCTTTGCTCGCTGAGGCCGCGTCCGCCCAATCGGTCCCGCTGCCGAGACCGTCTCCGACCAAGGGCGCCGGCCCGACCGCAGCCGCCTCCAATGACCCCATTGGTGAGATTCTGCGACCGCCCGGCTCGGTTCCGAACGCATCTCCGGCTCCCTCGGCCACCGTAACGCCCCCGCCGGCGGCACCCGCTGCGACGCCGGGCAACGCCTCGCGCACCCCGCCAGGACCGCCGCCCTCGGACGCCCGCAGCGTGACGGGCACATTGCGGCCGGGCGAGACCACTGCTTTTGACGCCAAGCAGCGAGCACTGGTTGATCGTGTCAGCTTATACCTCTCGGGCATCCAGACGCTGGTCGGTGACTTCGTACAGGTCGGCCCGGACGGCGGCCGCACCGAAGGCCAATTCTACATTCAGAAGCCCGGCAAGATCCGGTTCGAATATAATCCACCCGCCAAGATCGACGTGATCGCCGACGGCCAATCGGTCGTGGTGCGCGATCGCAACCTTGCCACCCAGGACCTCTACCCCTTGTCGCAGACGCCGCTGCGCTTTCTGCTGTCGGACCGCATCGATCTGCTCAAGGACACCAACCTGGTCTCGGTCTCGGCGGACGATGTGTTCGTCACGGTGGTGATCGAAGAAAAACAGGCGCTGGTGGGGACCAATCGCCTGATGCTGATGTTCGGAGCCAAGGACTTTCAGTTGCGGCAATGGACCGTGACCGATCCGCAGGGCTACGATACGACGGTCGCGATCTATAATCTCGACACCAGCAAAAAACCCGACCCCAGCATGTTCAAGATCACCTACGAGCGGACACTGCAGTAGGTTTTGCATCGGAGTGGGTTGGGGATGGTGAAACGCGTCGCGACCCTTTTGGCACTCTTGTGTGGTCTTTTCGCACCTGTCTCCGCCGCCACCACGAACGCTATTCCGCTGCCGCGACCGTCGCCGTTGAAGACCGTCGCACCCTTATCCCGCGCCCTCACCCATGCCGACATCCAGCGCGCCCTTGTCGATCGCGTCAGCGCCGCGCTGTCGAACATGCAGACATTGGTCGGCGATTTCGTCCAGATCGGTCCCGACGGCAAGCGGACTGAAGGCCAATTCTATATTCAGAAACCCGGCAAAGTCCGGTTCGAATACAATCCGCCGAGCCCGATCGACGTGATCGCGGACGGCCAATCGGTCGTCGTTCGCAACCGCGTGCTGGCGACCCAGGATCCCTACCCGCTGTCGCAGACGCCGTTGCGCTTTCTGCTCTCCGACCATCTCGATCTGTCCAAGGACACCAATCTCGTTTCAGTGTCGGCGGACGCTTCGTTGGTGACGATCGTGATCGAGGAAAAGCAGCCGCTGATCGGAACGCACCGGCTCAAACTGATTTTTGGAGCCAATGATTTCCAGTTGCGGCAATGGACCGTGACCGACCCGCAGGGCTACGATACGACCGTATCGATCTACAATCTCGACACCAGCAAAAAGCTTGACCCGGATTTATTCAAGATCACCTATGATCGTCATCTGCAATGACGAGAGCGGCTTACTCCGCTGAGCAACGGCGAACATTGCGCCCTCCCAAATTCCCATGCGCTTCACCCTGACGACCTGGAACATCAATTCGGTCCGACTGCGGATCGAGCACGTCGTCAAGTTCCTCAAGTCGGTGCGCCCGGACGTGCTCTGTTTGCAGGAGACCAAATGCCCGGATGATCAGTTCCCGACCAAGCGTCTGGCGCGACTCGGCTACAGCCATATCGCGCTGAATGGTCAGAAGGGCTACCACGGCGTCGCCATCATCTCGCGCTGGCCATTTGACGCGACGTCGATTCGTGGATTTTGCGGCAAGGCGGATTCGCGCCACATCGTGGTGACGCTGGGCGAACGCGCCCACCTGCCCGAACCCATGAAGGTTCACAATTATTATGTCCCGGCTGGAGGCGATCTTCCGGATCCCGCGATCAATATCAAATTTGCCCACAAGCTCGCTTTCCTGGACGAAATGCGGACCGCGCCGGAACTGCATCCCGCCGCCAAGGAACGGGCGATTCTCGTCGGCGATCTCAACGTCGCTCCACTCGAGCACGACGTCTGGAGCCACAAGCAGCTGCGCGACGTCGTCTCCCACACCCCGATCGAGTGCGAGAAGCTCAATGCGGCGAAGGAGGCCGGTCAATGGATCGACGTTATGCGTCGGTTCGTGCCGGAGCCGGCCAAGCTCTATACGTGGTGGAGCTATCGCGCACCGGATTGGGCTGCTGCGAACAAAGGCCGTCGGCTCGACCACATTTGGGCCAGCCCGGAATTCGCCGACCGGCTCAGCGCCATGACGATCGCCCGCGAGGTTCGCGGCTGGCAGCGCCCGTCCGACCACGTGCCGGTGACGGCAATGATCGAATTGTAGGGGCGGGGACCTGGCAGAGCGCCGTCCGCTGCATGAGCCGGCGCTTTACGACCGCCTGGTGGGAGCAACGGAAAAACTCTGCGGCGGCTCACCGCGTTGGAAGCGTTCCCACATGGTGGCGTAAGCGGCCTCGATGTTGCGCGTGAATCGCTCGGTATCAAACAGCGGATGGCTCAACCGATGCATCGCCAATTTATCCCTGATCGACGCCAGCAGCACCGGATCGCGCGCCAGTCGCAATGCCTGGGCTTCGTAGTCATCCAGCGAATAGGTAATGAGCTCAGGCAGCCCGATAGCACTCAGCAGACTGGCCGCCACCCGTCCGGCGAAGGTCCCACCCGCGCATGTCAGAACCGGGAGACCAACCCACAGCGCGTCGCTCGCCGTCGTGTGAGCATTGTAATAGAGGGTGTCGAGAAAAAGATCGGCGAGCCGATGGCGCGCCAGATGATTCTCAAGCGTCATCGTGGGAGCGAAAATCAGCCGCTCGGGCGCAATGCCGCGCTGTGCCGCCTCCCGGCGCAGGTTTCCGGGAGCGCTCGCGTTGCCCGCCAATAACCACAGGACGCTGCCATCGATCGCGCGCAGAAGGCGCATCCAGACATCGAAAATATCCGGTGTAATTTTGAAATTGTTGTTGAAGCTGCAAAACACCAAGCCGGTTTCGGGCAGGCCCGCCTGCGCGCGTGACGGCGCGACCGTACCAATCCGCCGACCAACATCGTTCGCTTGGTAACTGTCGGGCATATAAACGACGTTCTCTGAATAATGTGCGCGCTGTTCCTCCGGCAGCACCACGCGGTCAGCGATCAGATAATCGACGTAGTCCGCACCCATCGTTCCGGGATAGCCGAGATAATTCACCTGGATCGGCGCCGGACGCCGGGCGAGGATATTGACGCGGGCATCCCGCGTGAACCCCTGCAAGTCGACCAGAATATCGACTTCGAGACGACGGATGGACTCCGCTGTCGCCGCATCGCTCAGCATGTAAACGTCAGTGAAGTGGTCGAACGCACGCATCACGCGATGGCGCATCTCGCTGTCGCTCGGCGGCGCAAACGACATGGCGAAGGTTTCGAAGCGGGCTTTGTCGTGCTGCTCGAACAGACCTATGATCAGATAACCAACCGCATGGTCGCTGAGATCCGAGGACAGGTAGGCGATACGCATGCGATCGTGGCGATAGCGTTCGCCGCGCCACAGTGGCGCCAGCGCCGGATATTGGTTGGAGACATAGAGCCGAGCGCATTGATGTTGAATGGCCGCGCTTGACGGCATCGCGAGTAATTGGAACGGCACCGCAGCGGCGCGCCCGCTCTCCACGGCCGCGTTGATTGTCGCGCATTCCGCGTCGAATCCGGTCCAGTCGCAGGCATGCATCTTGGCGTGAAGATGAAGGCCCGGCACGAAATCGATGTTCGGGTTCAAAGCCATGGCCTGATGATAACTCGCGGCCGCGGCGTCAAAACGCTTCATGTCGGTCAGAACATGGCCGCGATTGCAGAAGAAGGAAGCGTCCGCGGGCCTGAGGGCGATGGCCCGATCGTAGCTTGCGACCGCCTCATCGAGCCGCCGCAGGCCGCGCAGCGCAATCCCGCGGTTGTTGAGGGATTCGGCGTGATCGGGATTGAGCGCGATGGCCCGATCATAATCGGCCAGCGCCTCCTCGAATCGCTGCAGATCCTTGAGTACGTTGCCTCGGTTGTAAAACGCGTTGGCATAATTGGAATCAAGCGCAATGGCGTTGCCGTAGGACGCCAGCGCCTCTTCCGGTCGCCTCACCTCTTTGAGCGCCGACCCCCGATTATTGTGCAGCTCGGCCACGGTCGGGTTGAGGGCGATAGCGAGGTCGATGTGACGAACGGCCTCCTCGTACTCGCCGCGTTGATAGTGCAGCAGCCACAGCAGATGCAGGGCATCGACATGCGACGGATAAGCCTGCAGCACGCTGTGGTACAATCGCTCGGCTTCGGACAATTGGCCTGCGTGGTGAAGCGCCATCGCTTGGCTGAACAACAATGAAATGTCGGGAGCCGCTGAGGATATTCGGTCTTGAAGTTTGTCCGATGGCTGGATGTCGCTCGACGTCCGCCCCGGCATCGGTTCAGATCGCGTTTGGTTGTCCATTATATTTTTTTGATTGAAGCACGATTTCCCGAATCAAACCTGTTCCCGGTAATGGTAGCGACCCTTTGGTTGGTCTGGAAGCTTGGACTTCCGGAGCAGGTTTCCCGCCCAGGGCCCGCGCGATGATCTGTACGCGAACGCAGGGATCGCGTTCCGCCAGACTCACCTTTGGCCGCGGTCGGGGCCGAGGCTACCGCGCACGCTCGACATCTCCTTGGCGGTCTGTTCCGCGCGCGCAGCGATATGATCGCGCAGGCGCCGCGCGGCGTCCGGAAATCCCTCCAGCATCTTGAGGAACAGACTACGCGAGATGCGGATCACGGTCGTGGTCTCGGCCGCCCTCGCGGTCACCGGACGCACGGTATCGATCAGCAGCGCGAGTTCACCCAATAATGCGCTGGGGCCGACGACGACCTCCTGCTTGGTGTCTTCGGACGTATCCGGTTTGAGAATGAGCGATCCTTGCTGAACGACGTATCCGGAATCAGCGACGTCGCCGGCGTAAAACAGGATTTCTTCGCGGTGCAGGCGCTTGCTTTCCGCTCCGATCGCCAAAATGCGCAAGGCCGGACGTCCGAGCAAGGCGAAGCTCGGAATGCGTTCCAGAAAGGCAATATCATCTTCGATGGTCATCACTGACCGGGCCTAAATTGCAATCCGGCAAAGTTGAAATTGGCTCGCCGCAAGCGCGCGCAGCAAACCATGAATCGAGGCCAGGATCCGATTCAATCGCATGGAATCGGATTCTAGGGCACCAGCTTGTATCCGCCGGCCTCTGTAACAAGGATGGCCGGACTCGCCGCATCCTTCTCCACCTTTTGGCGGAGACGGTAGATATGGGTTTCGAGTGTATGGGTGGTCACACCCGAATTATAGCCCCATACCTCCTGCAGCAGCACTTCCCGCGATACCGGCTTTTGACCCGCTCGGTATAGGTACCGCAAGATCGCGGTCTCCTTTTCCGTCAGGCGCACCTTGTTGCCCTTGGGATTCATCAAAAGCTTTGAGCTCGGGCGGAAGCTGTAAGGCCCGATGGTGAAGACCGCGTCCTCGCTGGCCTCGTGCTGGCGCAGCTGGGCGCGGATCCGGGCGAGCAGAACCGCAAATCGGAATGGTTTGGCAACGTAGTCATTGGCGCCGGATTCGAGCCCCAGAATCGTATCGGAATCAGTATCGTGACCGGTCAACATGATGACCGGAGCCTTGAAGCCGTTCTTGCGCAGAATGCGGACAGCCTCGCGCCCATCGATATCCGGCAGCCCGACATCCATGATCACCAAGTCGATCTGGCCAGCCTTGGCGGCCTGCACACCCTTGCTGCCGGTGTCGACCGCCGTGGCCTCGAATTCCTCATGCAGCGAAAGCTGCTCGACCAGAGCGTCCCGCAGCTCCGGGTCATCGTCCACGATCAGGATTTGACGAGCATTGGGCATCACGTCCGGCCTCTGGCGTGCTGAACAGGCTGAGTGCACACCAATCTCCGGTCTACCAGAGATTGGCAAGAAAAACGTCCGAGCGGACTAAAGCCGCTTGGGGGGTCCGACGATCCCTTCCACAACGCTAGTCTGAAGGGATTTTGCCGGACCGGGCAATGGTTATCCCGACCACCGGCCCCGGCGGGGATCGGAAAAGCGGTGTCCTTCTATAGTTTAGAGGGCGTTTGGACGCAAAACCGCCCGTCCGTGTTTTGCGCAATACTGATGAAGCCGTTACCAATGTGTTCCCAGGCCGGCCCCATGCGCAAACGATCTGTCGCCACCATTTATGTACGCTCCCGCCCGGGAAACCGGGCTCAGGGATGGCTTGTCGTCGGAAGCATGAGCGTTCCGGTCGCTCTTGGGCGAACCGGCATCAAGGCCAACAAGCGCGAAGGGGATGGCGGCACACCGCGCGGGCGTTTTCGGCTCGTGCGCCTGTGGTGGCGACCCGACCGCAGCCCGCCGCCGCGCACGTTGCTGCCGCTTCGGCGGATCGCGGCGACCGACGCCTGGTGCGAGGATCCAAACGACCGCAATTACAATCGGCCGGTTCGCCGCCTTGCCGGCACCCCCGGTGACCGCTTGCGGCGCAGTGACCACCTTTATGATTTCATGATCGAAATCGACCACAACACCCGGCCGCGGGTAGCCGGCCGCGGAAGCGCGGTTTTCGTCCACCTGGCACGGCCCGGCCTGTTGCCGACGGCAGGCTGCGTCGCGCTCACCGCCGGACGAATCAAGTCGCTGCTGGCGCGCGTCTCCGCGCGTACACGGATCGTCATCGCGTAACGAGAACCCCCGATTCATCAGGGGCTTGGGCGCTCGCCAAAGATCGCACTGCCGACCCGCACATGAGTCGCCCCGAAGCGGATGGCGAGCCCATAATCGGCGCTCATGCCCATCGACAGCAGCGACAACCCATTGCGGGCAGCAATCTTGGCGGTCAATGCAAAATGCGGCGCCGGCGGCTCTTCCGAAGGCGGAATGCACATCAGGCCCGCGACTGTGAGCCCATAGGTCTGACGGCAGGCTCGCAGGAATTCATCGGCGTTCTCCGGCAGGATTCCCGCCTTTTGCGGCTCGGCACCGGTATTGATCTCGACAAACAGCAGCGGTTGCCGCGTCTGCTTTTCCATCTCCTTGGCAAGCGCCGCACAAAGGCTCGGCCGATCGACGGAATGGATCGCGTCGAACAGTGCCACCGCATCCTTGGCCTTGTTGGATTGCAGCGGACCGATCAGGTGTAGCGCGATATTCGCATAGCGTTCAGTCAGGGCCGGCCATTTGGCTTTCGCCTCCTGCACCCGGTTTTCCCCGAACACGCATTGGCCGGCGGCCAGCACCGGCTCGATCAATTCAGCGCCGAAGGTCTTCGACACCGCGATCAACGTCACCGAACCGGGATCGCGGCCGGCATCCCGGCAAGCCTGGACGACCGCATGTCGGACGCTCGCAAGCCTTGTGACCACGTCGGAATCGGACGGCATGTCATTCATGGAGAAATGCTTACCAGGCTTTCTAAAGTTTAAATGACCGGGCGAAAGGCGTCTTCATTCCGCTGCCGTAACATGCTGGTCGGGTCGGGGTAGCCATGCCGAGCGATCACGTTTTCTCACCTAGCACACCTGCCTCGAAGCCGCGCCTGAGCATTCGGGCGCGCCTGATGCTGGTCGCGCTGATTGCTGTCGTTCCGCTGATGCTGGATCGCGTCCGCATCCTCGAAGCAACCCGGTCCGAGCGCATCGACACGGCCTACGCCGAGGCCGTCGATATCGCCAAGCGCAGCGCCGATGCCCAGCTCGAGATCATCAACTCCACCCGCGCGTTACTGCAGGTGATTGCGCGCGCCTACGTCACCCTGGTCTCCTCCGGCCAACAATGCGCCAGCTTTATCTCCAGCTTGGCAACCGAGGTCCCCTGGATCAAAGGCTTTTCGGTCGTAGGGGCCGATGACCGCATCATATGCTCCACCCACCCCGGCGCGGTCGGCCTTGATGTGTCCGATCGTCCCTTCATCCAGGATGCGCGCCGCAGCTGGGGCTTCGTCCTCAGCGACTATGTGGTGACAAGGCCGAACTCCCAGCCCGCCATCATCGCCGCCTATCCGACTCTCGGCAAAGACCCGTCGGTCAACGCCATCATTCTCGCGCCGTTTGATCTGCAATGGGTCGGGCGACTCGCCGCCATGATCGGCCAGCGCGCCGGCGCAACGGTTTTCCTGGTCGATGGTCACGGCACCGTACTGTCTGGCATTTTCGGCCGCAGCACCCCCGTCGGCCGCAGCTTTGCCGATCATCCCTTGGTTCGCGATATCCTGAAGCGCAACGAAGGCACCACCTCGGCCGAAGGCCTCGACGGCGTGCGCCGAATGTTCGCGTTTACGCAGCTCCCCGGCACCGATGCGCGCATCGTAGTCGGATTCGACGAACGCGAGGTCCTGAACCGGATCGATCGGGAGATCGGCATCGCCTACCTGCAACTGTTTCTGTTTGGCCTGTTGACCCTGTCGGTCGCCTGGTTCGGAGGCGAAAAATTGATTGTCGATCCGATCCGCGCGCTCGCCCGCACCGCGACCCGGATCGGGCGAGGAGAGCTGGACGTCCGTTCTCGAATCGATAGCTGGGCAGCGGAGTTTGCGCCGCTGGTCTCCGCCCTCGACGAGATGGCGCTGAGGCTCTCGGCACGCGAGCGTGAATTGCGCTCGACCAATCGGCATCTGGAGGAATTGGCCTCGATCGACAGTCTTTCCGGCCTTGCCAATCGCCGCAGTTTCGACACCCGGCTCGACGCCGAGTGGCACCGGGCGGCCAAGCTGGAACGCGCAGTGAGTCTTTTGATGATCGACGTTGATCATTTCAAGCTCTTCAACGATCAATACGGGCATCTTGAGGGCGACACCTGCCTGCGTCTCGTCGGCGAGGTGCTGACATCGGCGGTCGACGGAAATATCGATTTTGTCGCGCGCTATGGCGGCGAGGAGTTCGTCGTGCTGCTGCCCGACACCGGTGCCGAGCGGGCGCACAAGGTGGCGGAGCGGCTGCGCTCCGCGGTCGAAGGTCGGCGGATCACCAATTTGTTGGCGCCCGGCGGTTACATCACCATCAGCATCGGCGTCGCATCCCTGCGCCCACGCGCCGGCCAATCCCCTCAGTCCTTGATCGAAGCCGCCGACGCCGTTCTTTACGAGGCCAAGCGCCGCGGCCGCAACACCGTGGTCGGACCGTATCCGACCGAATTGTCCGAGGCGTCATAGTTCCGGGATTTTTTCGTCGCGACCACGGCTTGGAGCCTATCCGACCACCGTGATATCAAACCGGCATGGCAACCCAGCGGCCGCCGGCACCCTTGATGACGCGACCCCCGGTTCGGCCGGGCAAACACCCGCTCAAGCATTATCTCGGACGGACCCTGCTGGCGCTCATTCTCATTGCGACCGCCGTGCTGGGTTTGGCCTTCGCGATTCATCCCGAGTGGGACCTTGCACTCACGCGATCATTTTACGACCCGGCAACCCGGCAATTTCCGTTGACGTTCAATCCCGTCATCAGCTGGCTGCGTGACCAGGCCGTGTTGGTAACGATCGCATTCATGGCATGCCTGCTGACATCGGTCGGCTTGAAGGTGATCCTGCCTGAACGTCGGATGTTGATTCCGGGCCGCGCCGTCATTTTTCTGCTGCTGACCTTCGCACTCGGCCCCGGCCTGCTGGTGAATGGGATCCTCAAGGAATATTGGTCACGACCACGACCGGCGGAGGTGGTCGAATTCGGCGGCGACAAGGCGTTCATGCCGTGGTGGGATCCACGCGGCGGCTGTGATCAGAATTGCTCCTTCGTGTCTGGGGAAACGTCGACGGCGACTTGGGCGCTGGCGCCGGCTGTTCTTGTTCCTGGTCCGCTCGGGGTCGCAGCGATCGGTGCGGCCGTGACCTATGCCTTCGGTATGGGCGCAATGCGCTTTGTCGTCGGCGGCCACTTTTTTACCGATCTTGCATTTGCAATCCTGTTCACCAGCCTGCTGATCTGGATCGTGCACGGGTTGATCTATCGCTGGCCGCGCACGGCCTTGAACGAGGAAAGGGTCGAGCAGGCGATCGGCGCCGTTGGACTTTTCATCCGTAACGATCTGTTGGAGTTCCTCCGGCATCGGGGGGTGGCCGGCCGGCACTATCTGCGCGAGCGTGTGGCCGACGCACGCAACTTCCTACGCCGGCTGGCCTAGCCCGAGCCGGAGCATGTCACGCCAACGACGGCCGTGGTCCTGCGCGGTTGACCGGCCTCTATGTTCATGGTCCTAGTCCGCATGGTCATTCGGCAGGCTATCTGATCCCATGAGCATCGAGCGCTACAACGCCCGCGAGGCCGAAGCCCGCTGGCAGAGGATCTGGGACGAGCGGGGCATCTTCGCGACCCGCAACGACGATTCGCGCCCAAAATACTACGTGCTGGAAATGTTTCCCTATCCGTCCGGCCGCATCCACATGGGCCACGTCCGCAACTACACCATGGGCGACGTGGTCGCCCGCTACAAGCGCGCGATGGGATTCAACGTCCTGCATCCGATGGGTTGGGACGCGTTTGGAATGCCGGCGGAGAACGCCGCCATGGAGCGCAAGGTCCATCCCAAGGCGTGGACCTACGACAACATCGCGGCGATGAAAGCGCAGCTCAAGTCGATGGGCCTGTCGCTCGACTGGAGCCGCGAAATCGCGACCTGCGATCCGGCCTACTACCGACATCAGCAGAAGATGTTCCTGGACTTTCTGCAGGTCGGACTGGTCGAGCGCAAACAATCGAAGGTGAATTGGGATCCCGTGGATCAGACCGTGCTTGCCAATGAGCAGGTGATCGACGGCCGGGGCTGGCGCTCGAACGCCTTGGTCGAACAGCGCGAACTGACCCAATGGTTCTTTAAGATCACGGATTTCTCGCAGCAGCTGCTTGACGCCCTCGACACCCTCGATCGCTGGCCGGAAAAAGTACGGCTGATGCAAAAGAACTGGATTGGCCGGTCGGAAGGTCTGCTGGTCCGCTTCTCGCTCGATGTGAAAACGACTCCGGGCGGCGAGAGCGAGCTCGAGATCTTTACGACCCGTCCAGATACCCTGTTCGGCGCCAAATTCCTTGCGCTGTCGCCGGATCATCCGCTCGCGCTCGCAGCGGCAAAAAAGAATCCGGAACTCGCGACTTTCATCGCCGACTGCAAACACACCGGCACCGCGCAGGAATTGATCGACAAGGCCGAAAAGCTCGGTTTCGACACCGGCATCAAGGCCGTTCATCCGTTCGACCCGCGTTGGACCTTGCCGGTCTACGTCGCGAACTTCGTTCTGATGGACTATGGAACCGGCGCCATTTTCGGCTGCCCCGCCCATGATCAGCGCGACCTCGATTTCGTCAACAAGTATGGTCTGGGCAATACGCCGGTCGTCTGCCCGCCGGAGCAAGATCCGGCGCACTTCGTGATTACCGACACCGCCTATGACGGCGACGGCCGCATGATCAATTCCCGCTTCCTCGACGGCATGACCATCGCGCAGGCGAAGGACGAGGTCGCCCGCCGTCTCGAACAGGAGACTCGCGGCAATCGACCGGTGGCGCAGCGACAGATCAATTTCCGCCTGCGTGATTGGGGCATTTCGCGGCAGCGCTACTGGGGCTGCCCGATCCCGATCATCCATTGCGACGTCTGCGGCGTGGTGCCGGTGCCGGCGAAAGACTTGCCGGTGGTGCTGCCGGACGATGTGGACTTCGACCGTCCGGGGAATCCACTCGATCGCCATCCGACCTGGAAGCACGTTTCCTGTCCGACCTGCGGCCGGCCGGCCCGGCGAGAAACCGATACGATGGATACCTTCGTCGATTCCTCCTGGTATTTTATCCGTTTCACCGACCCCTGGGTGACCACGTCCCCGACCGATCGCAACGCGGCCGACCTGTGGATGCCGGTCGACCAGTATATCGGCGGCATCGAACACGCGATCCTGCACCTGCTCTACAGTCGCTTCTTCACCCGCGCGATGAAGATGAGCGGCCATGTCGGGGTCGAAGAGCCGTTTGCCGGCCTGTTTACCCAGGGCATGGTCGTACACGAGACCTATCGCAAGGCCGATGGAACCTTCGCGGCCCCCGCCGAGGTCGAAATCGAGGGCGCCGATGACCACCGACGCGCCCGGCTGGCCACGACTGGGGAGCCGGTCGAGATCGGCCCGATCGAGAAAATGTCGAAATCCAAGCGCAATACGGTGGATCCCGACGACATTATTTCCGCCTACGGGGCGGATACCGCCCGTTGGTTCATGCTCTCGGATTCACCGCCCGAACGGGACGTCAACTGGACCGAGCAGGGCGTTCAGGGGGCTTGGCGTTTCATTCAGCGCCTGTGGCGGCTGATCGGGGAGGCCGCCGTGGTGGCGCGTGCGGCCCCGGCCCAGCGCCCGACCGAATTTGGACCGGCGGCCACGATGGTGCGCAAAGCCGCCCACGGCGCCCTCGCCAAGGTCTCGGACAACATCGAAAAACTGCATTTTAACGTCTGTTTGGCGCAGATCCGCGAGCTTACCAATACGTTCGCGGCAGCCCTGGATGGCGTGGCCGAAAAAGGCAGCGGTACCAGCGATTTTAAGGTTTCAGAGGATTTCGCCTGGGCTGTCCGCGAAGCGGCCACGATTCTGGTGCAACTCGTCCACCCAATGATGCCGCATTTGGCCGAGGAATGCTGGGGTGGTCTGGGTCACACCACGTTGGTGGCCTCGGAACCCTGGCCGCGCGTCGAGCAGGCCCTGCTCGTGGAAGACACCGTCACCCTGCCGGTGCAGGTCAACGGCAAAAAGCGGGCGGACGTTACCGTTGCGCGGGACGCTGGGACCGGTGATATTGAGGCTGCGGTGCTCGCCCTGGAGGCGGTGCAACGCGCGCTTGAGGGCAAGGCGCCGAAGAAGGTCATCGTGGTACCGCAAAGGATCGTGAATGTGGTGGCATGAGCAACGTCCGGCGCTTCGGCGCTGTTTCCGGTTCGCGGTCATCTTCGCGATCGGTGGACTGACGGCCGGCTGCTTTCAGCCGCTCTATGCCGAAAAGACACTGACGGGCGAACCGAGTATCAAAACAGCGCTTAGTAGCGTCGACGTCGCCCAGATCTCGGCTCCGAACGGAACGCCCCTGAGCCGCATCGCCGTCGCCGTGCGCAACGATCTTGTGTTCGAAACCACCGGCGGAGGCGCTGCACCTCCACCGGTTTACCGGCTCAAGATTGCCCTCGGCTCTTCGACCCTGTCGGTGATCGTCAATATTCAGTCAGATCGACCGGACGTGCAGAACTACGCTCTCAACGCGACCTATGAACTCACGGATTTGCGGACCAACAAGGTGGTGGTGCGGGATCAGACGTTCGGGCGGGTGTCCTACGACTTGCCCGGCGAACAGCAGCGTTTCGCTGGAACCCGAGCCCTGCGGGACGCCGAGAACCGGGCGGCGCAGCTCATCGCCGACAACATCCGATCACGGCTGGCATCGTATTTGGTCGCCGGCACGTAAGTCCGGCATTCTCGTGGACATCTTGGCGCAGAACCACGACCGGACGGCGTTGACCGCGGCGCAAACAGCATCATTATGACCGCGCTGAAGTCATCCGAGATTGAGTCCTTTGTTGCGCGTCCCGATCCGGCTCGGCCGATTGCGCTGGTGTTCGGTCCTGACGCCGGGCTCGTGCGCGAGCGCACCGAGGCGATCATCCGCAAGGCGATCGATGATCCGGAGGATCCGTTCGCGCTTGCCCGCATCGACGGTGACGCGCTTGCGGAGGAGCCGCGCCGCCTGGTCGAAGAGGCGCATACGATTCCGTTATTCGGCGGCCGGCGCGCGGTTTGGATCCGGGCCGGCTCGCGCAATTTCGCCGCTGCCGTCGAGGCTTTGATCGCGGCGCCGCCGGCGTCCGACTGTCGGGTCGTCATCGAGGCCGGCGATCTCAAGCGCAGCGCTCCGCTGCGCACGATCTGCGAGCGCGCGGCCAAGGTCGCGGCCATTCCCTGTTACACCGACGGCGAACGCGACTTGGCGCGCCTGATCGACGATGAAATGCGCGCGGCTGGCCTCACAATCGCGCCCGAAGCCCGTACCCTCATGCTCTCGCTGATCGGCGGCGACCGGCGCGCGTCACGCAATGAGCTGCGCAAGCTCGCGCTTTATGCCCATGGTCAAAACCGCGTCGAGGTCGACGACATCGTGGCCGTCGTCGCCGACGCCTCTGCGCTCGCGCTCGATGGGGTGGTTGACGCCGCGTTCGCCGGCCGGCCGGCCGATCTCGAAACCCAGTTCGCCAAAGCGCGCGCCGGTGGAACGCCCACCAGCGTGATCGTCGGATCCGCTTTGCGGCAAGCCGCGCAATTACATCGTGCCAGGCTGGCGATCGAGGCTGGCGGATCAATCACCGAGGCAAGTGCCGGCATGTCTCCTCCCGTTCATTTTCGGCGTAAGGCACCGGTCGAGGCGGCGCTGGCAGCCTGGACCGCGTCGCGACTCGACCGGGTGATCGCCCAGCTGGCGGAAGCTGCCCTTGAGACCCGTCGGCGCCCGATTCTGTCCGACGCCATCGGCGAACGGGCCCTGCTGTCGGTAGCGGTCGCGGCACGACGCAAGGACTAGGTCCGCAGCTGCAAACTTTCGCCCGTCGCTTTAAGTATTTCGCACGACCTTCAATTTGGCGACGGGTCGAAGCAGTCGACTGTTCGCCGGTTTCTGAACTAAGCTGGTGCCGGATCGACAGTGGATCAAAGAACCCACGTCGATGTGGGAGGATCCTATGGCGATTTCGATCCGCGTGCGCGCTGGTCTTCTTCTTGTCGAGGCCTTGCGTCTGATAACCTTGTCCGTGGTGCTTGGGCAGATTGCCCCGGTTCATGGCCAGGATTATCCGTCGCGCACGATCAAGCTGGTGGTGCCGTTCGGCCCAGGCGGTCCAACCGACGTTTCGGCGCGCCTTGTCGCACAAATTGCTCAGTCCGCGCTCGGCCAGGCCATGGTTGTGGAAAACCGCCCGGGTGCCGGCGGCGCAATCGGTTCGAAGACGGTGGCAAACGCCGATCCCGACGGCTACACGCTGCTGCTGGGGACCAGCGCCACGCTCGGCGTCGTTCCGGCTGTGACCAGCAACCCCGGCTACGATCCGATCAAGAGTTTCGCGCCCATCGCGCGCGTATCCGACAGCACACTGGTATTGGTGGTGCCCCAGAATTTTCCCGCCAACACGGTGCAGGAATTCGTCGCCTACGCCAAAGCGCATCCCGGCCAACTGACCTACGGTTCGGCTGGGGTCGGCAATCAAACCCAATTGCTGGCGGAGTTGTTCAAGGCCAAGGCCGGCATCGACGTCGTCCACGTTCCCTACAAGAGCGGCGCCGAGATGACGACCGCGGTCATGGCTGAGCAGGTTCAGATGGCGTTTCCCGACGTTTCAATCCTGCTTCCACTCATCCGCGGAGGCAAGGTCAAGGCGCTTGCGGTTAGCACCGCGACACGTCACCCTCAGCTTCCCAATGTTCCGACCATGATCGAAAGCGGCATTCCGGATTTCGTGCTGACGTTCTGGTCAGGCGTAGTGGCTCCGGCCGGAACGCCGGCAAACATCGTCGACAAACTTAACGCCGCAATCAACAAGGGACTGAAGTCACAGGCCGTCCGCGATACTCTCGCCAGTGTCGGAGCCGAAACCCATCCGGGATCGGCGCAGGACTTCGCGGCGTTTATCGCCTCAGAGACCCACAACTGGGGTTCGATCGCCAAGCTCGCGAACATCAAGATCGACTGAACCGGAATCAACGACCGCCGTCGGCGGCGCGAGCGGGGAGGGGATCAGCCGAATTTTTCCTTGAGATCAGGCTCGAATTCCCCGTCGACCAGCACGAACGCAATCACGCAGGGCGCGTTCGAGCGATTGCTCCAGGCGTGGTTGGTACCGCATTGCACGAGCACGTCGCCCGCCTTCAAATGCACGTCGGTATCGTCCATCACCATGGTGATCTCGCCCGACAGCACGAGCGCATAATCGATGGTCTCGGTGCGATGCATCAGGGGATGACGGCCGCCTTTTCCGAACGTTGCTGCTTTTTCGTTGCCCAGAGCCGCGAATGCTTTGCGCGAGGCGTCCGGATCCATATTTCGAACCGCTTCGGATTCCGGCGGATAATGATTGATCCGCAGCACCGTGCCCCGCTTTGCCGGCATCTGTCGCCGCGGACCGAGCGTCGTTTCCGATTCCGCCAGTGCGATCGGGGCAGGGGCCGCGTTGGTACGCCAGATATCGGTCGAGTACCAATCCGGATTGATGGCGTTGACGTGGACGAACGGCGCCGGACCATCGGAGATGACGATCGCCTTGCCGTTTCGATCATGACCCGTCACCACGCGACGTACCGGTTTTGTCATTGATTTGCTCCCTCTGTGCGTTGTTGCTTTTATAGATCAGCGCACGCAGTAGTCACGCAACCGGGCCGAGCCTCGACACCATGACCGCGATCAAAAGCATCGAAGATGCCGAAAGACTGCGCTGCATCGATCTGATTGCACACGCGGACGGAACTTTCGGTTTCAAGGAGTTTCGACGCGATCCGGAAGACGCCGGCCGCTGGACGCTGATCTCGGATTATTCCGCGCTGAATTGCACCACCGAGGAAGAAGCCTGGCGCCGGGCGGCCGCCGCCATCCGCTGGTTCAAACCGCCCCGTGCCTGAATAAGCCGGCTGCGCTTGGGCCGGCCCCCGTGCGTGCGATCAAGGTTCATCCGCCGGACCCGCGGGGAGAGATCAGCGGATCTCATCTTTTGGGTTAGCAGTCCGTAAGATTCTATGGTTACGAAATTCTCATTCCGGCAAGAATAGAAATAACATTCGGTGAATCTTATTTTTCGCTTACTTGCATTAAGCAGGATTAGGGATGTTCTTTCACGCGTCATTACTGTGCATTGTGCCATGAATGCAGGGTCGGCCCATGCGGCCGGCGCCGATCTGAGCGATCGGCCAAGTAACCGCCAGTACGGCATCCGACCAGAAAGGTTCTCATCATGGCTTCCTCCGTTACTCTCTCCGCCGGCGTCCGCAATAACCTGCTCGCCCTCCAGCAAACCACGACACAGGAAAGCACGACGCAGCAGCGGCTTGCCACCGGCAAGAAGGTCAACTCGGCACTCGACAACCCGACCAACTTCTTCACCGCGGCGGCACTGTCGTCGCGCGCCAATGAGTTGACCAACCTCCTCGACTCCATGACCAACGGCGTGAACACGATCAATGCCGCCAACAACGGCTTGACCTCGATCACGTCCACCATCCAGTCGCTGCAAGCAACCGTGACCCAGGCCCGCCAGGACGCTTCCTGGCAGAGCTCGTCACTCTCCCTCGACACCACCTCGATCGGCACCACCGCCGCGAAGACCATCGGCTTCTCCGGCGGCGCCGTCGGTTCGACCGTGGTCAGCGTTGCCCTTAACGACCAGGAGACCATCACCGGCGCCTCCACCGGCTTCACCACCAGCGGCGCTGGAACGGCCGGCACCCTGACCATCCAGGCGGCCGACATCAACGGCGGCACGGCGGTCACCGTCACCATCGGGACCACTGACCAGCTCTCAACCGTCGCGGCCAAGATCAACGCCGCCGTGGGCTATACCCTCGCGACCGGCAGCTCCGCACTGACGTTGACGGATGCCGGCCCCAACAAGATCACCCTCGGCGGAGCTGGTGGTGTCAACACCGGCGTTGGACTGACCTCCACCACATCAACCTCCGCTCCCGGTGCGGTGGAAACCGTCGACCAGCTGGTGACGGCGATCAATGGCACGACTGGCTTGTCGGGCAACATCAAGGCGTCGAACAACGCCGGTCAGCTGCAGATCACCAACCTGTCGACTTCGGCGTTGACAGTTGCGGGTATCGGCGGCAGCGGCAAGATCGACGGCACCGCGGGAACCTCCACGATCGGAGCCAACACCGTGCGTGCGAACCTGGTCACGCAGTTCAATGCGTTGCGCGACCAGCTCGACAAGACTGCGTCTGACTCGAGCTTCAACGGCATCAACCTGCTCACGGGCGACCAGCTCAAGCTGTTCTTCAACGAAAACAGCACGAGCTCGCTGACGATCCAGTCGACCAACGCGACCGGCGTCAACAGCACCGCGCTCGGGATCGGGTCCGCCACCAACGCGGAGTTCCAGGACAACTCCTCGCTCGACTCGCGGCTCCAGACGCTCTCAACC
>Ga0265332_10000560_pt1 | contig 24928 bp, 18 predicted proteins | sample 41926metaG_FD_202084 | JGI IMG/M metagenome (GOLD analysis project Ga0265332, IMG submission 202084) | Rhizosphere microbial communities from Carex aquatilis grown in University of Washington, Seatle, WA, United States - 4-19-26 metaG | ecosystem: Host-associated > Plants > Roots > Rhizosphere...
AAGATGGCTGATTCAAATTTGTATTTATCAGCAACGAAATAGATTGCCGGAACGGTAAGCGTTCCGCACAATGCCGGAAGGAATCGAAGCCCAACCTCACTATGCAGCCCAAATAGCTGCCCAAACCATTTCGGAATAAATTCCTGGTTGCCGCCGTCCTGAACCAAGAATCCAAATCCAACTTCATCGACCCAAAGCGGATTAAGGCTTAATCCATGAAAGCGCAAATACGCGGCTATTACAATAACGAACGAAAGGAACAGAATCCGATACTTCACAAAGAAGTCATGCAGATTCCGGCCAGATCGAGATGCTATGTCTGAAACGCGAGAAACTATTGAGGCCAAGGTAGTGTCCTCAGTTTTTTGCCGCCACTTTCGCCAGTTCATTCTTCAGGAAATCGATCTTCTTCACAGGAGTCGGGTCAACGCCGTTTACCATGGCAAGATAAAAACTCACCCAATCGCCGAGATAGAGAAGCGAAAACATTCTCGCCAGCATACTTTTTCCTTCACTGCGCACTTCGGTGACGCCGTCGGCAAGATCGCGGATGATTTCTTTCGTGATATTCATGCGAAGCTGGATGCGGGGATTGTCGCCGTTGTCGCGCAAGATCACAACATGAATCTTCTTCATCGGCTCTTTCAGAACTTCCCATCCGACAATCTCGTTGTGGTTCAATTCGGGGAATACATGTCCGTACGCCAGCGATTTTGCATTTTCCGAAATTTGCCCGCGCCAGCGCACATTCACAGTGTCAAACCTGTCCACGGAGGAATACACAACCGGCAGTTTTCCCCACAGCGTTTGAGCAATGCGCAGCGCCGGATTATCTTGAGCCGCCGCATCGCCGTACAACCTGGCCTTCTCCTTTAGAAGCAGGATTGTCTCCTCGATCTCTTTTTTCTTCGGCTTGAAAAATCCCAATTTTGACAGCACAATGAGTGTCGGAAAGAAAGAGTATCCCAAAGCGGCACGAGGCGGAAGCCCGCCGGGGATTTCGATGACCGGCTGTTTCTTCTTTAACGCAAACTGCTTCACCGCTCCGCCGGAAGTAATGCAAAGAACTTTAGCCTTTCGCCTCGCTGCATCTTTATGGGATGAAACTGTTTCTTCCGTATTTCCGGAATAGCTCGACACGATGACGAGCGACTCTCCATCGACATACTCCGGGAGGGAATAATTCCGGCTGACGGCAATGGGAACGCGTACTTCATCGGCAAGGAATGAACGAAGCAGGTCCCCCCCGATGGCAGAGCCGCCGAGTCCGCTGACGACAATATTTTTTATTTTTGAAATAGGGAATTTTATTTTCGCCGCTTCGCCGATGGCGACGGCTTCTTCCACCTGCCGCGGAAAATTAAGAATCAGCGAACGCATTCCGGACGGGTCATGATGTGCAATATCTTCAGGTGTCATAGGGTGTCTTTCTTTGGTGTTGGCGGGAGATCCCGCCTTCGTTTGTGGGAATGTTATACCGGCAACGGGATGTCGGGCGCCACTCGTTTCAAATGCCCGACAAGAAATTCTTTCACTTCTTCGACGGTCGAAAACTTCATCGCTCTCACGGCGATTTTCTGGGCCTCTCTCAACGGTACTGATCGGATGATTTTCTTGATTTCCGGCAAGACGTACGGGATAACACTGAATTCATCCAGCCCGAGACCGAGAAGCAGCAGTGTTGCAACCGGGTCGCCGGCCATCTCACCGCACATGCTCACCGGAATCTTATTTTTGTGCGCCTCTTTAATAATGTGGCGGATCGTGAGGATGACGGCGGGCTCAAACTCCTGGTACAACTGCGACACGATGTCGTTACCGCGGTCAACCGCGAGCAGGTATTGAATCAGATCGTTCGTACCGATACTGAGGAAATCCACTTCCTTTGCTATGTCTCCCGTCACCACCGCCGCCGAGGGGACTTCGATCATGACGCCAATCTTCATCGTATCGTCAAACGCATGCTTTTCTGCCCGCAGTGAATCTTTTGCCTGCACGACCAGCGCTTTTGCTCTGCGCACTTCTTTTAAGCTTGACACCATCGGGAACATAACCCAAATATTTTTTCTAGCGCTTGCACGCAGCATTGCACGCATTTGTGCGAGGAATGTCTCGGGGCGGTCAAGCGCAACGCGGATGCCGCGCCAGCCGAGGAATGGATTTTCTTCCTCGTATGAATGTGCAATAATTTTATCGCCGCCGATGTCAAAGGTCCGCATGATGACTTTATTGGGGAAAACTTTTTCGGCGATCGATTTGTATTCGCGGTATTGTTCTTCCTCAGAGGGAAAAGTGTCTCTCCCCATCAACAGCCCCTCGGTACGGTAGAGACCGATGCCGTGGGAACCCTGCGTTTTCGTGAAACGGATCTCATCGGCAAACTCGATGTTCGACACCAGCTCAACCAGTTTCCCGTCGGTCGTCTGAGCGGGCAATTCTCTCAGGTCATTCAGCCCGTGTTCGAATTTCGCCATCTCTCTGCTTCGCCGTTTGTACTGCGCGATTGTTTCTTCCGACGGGTTGATGATGACAACGCCGCTGTAGCCGTCGAGTATCATGGACGCACCCGACAGCACGTGCGATGTAACGTCCTTGAGCCCGACGACGGCCGGGATCTTTAACGAACGGGAAAGGAGCGCGGCGTGGGATGTTACTCCTCCCATATCGGTGGCGTAGCCGAGTATTTCGTTGCGGCTGAAAAGAATAGTGTCTGCCGGCGTCAATGATTGCGAAACGACGATCGATCCCCCTTCGAAACGCGAGATAAGCTTTTGTTCCTGAATATTCCTGATAATGCGGTTTTTAATATCTTCGACATCGTGCGCCCGCTCGCGCATATATTCATCCGACGAATTCATCATCAATTGCTGGTATTTTGTAATTTCCCCATGGACGACGAATTCAGCGTTCTTCCGTTCTTTTCGTATACGTTTGTAAATCGAGTCGAACAAGACATTGTCGCTCAGAATCATGATCTGCGCTTCAAAAATCTTCGCCTTGCTGTTCCCGATTTTTTGCTCGGCAAACGAGAGGATTTTTTGCAGTTCTTTTTCGGAACGGATAACAGCGTTCCGGAGGCGCTCAACTTCTTTTTCCACATCCTCGGCCGAAATCGCCTTCTCGTCGATATGGGGAACGTGCTTTGTGTACACGAACACTTTTCCCATCACGATACCCGGAGCGGCAGCAATGCCATGAAGCGTTATTTCATTCAGTGCGGTCATCGTTATATTTCGTCAAAACCTCGTTCAAACAAACCGACAATGGCAGCGCATGCATTTCCCTCGTCTTCGCCGTCAAACCTCAGCTGAAGGGTCGACCCCTGTTCAGCCGCCAACGTCATCACGCCGATGATGCTTTTGCCGTTGATCTCTACACCGTCTTTTACGATAAAAAATTCCGACTTGAATTTTGCCGCCAGCTTCACAAGTGTCGCTGCCGGACGCGTATGCAGCCCTGCCCTATTCTTGATAACAACATCCTTCTCGATCATAGAAACCATAACGTCATGCGGCTGCCGGCATGTATCAATCGATACATCAGAGCCTTTAAGAATTTCGGTTTAACAGCATATGCGAAAACCAGAAAAGCATATCGCGAGCGCGGCTTTTTCGAAGCCGTGAAAGCTGTGCGTTTGCTTCGACAATATTTTTTGCGATAGTCTGCTGCGCCAAATCGACAACGCCGCAGCGTTTGTAGATCTCCCGGACCAGTGGAATATTTTTTCGCGATGTTCCGCCGCCGGTGATAACGCTGAGAAGAAATTTCTTATCCGCTCCGCGGGTGCGCGCATACGCCTCGATGAGCAGGAACGTCTTTTTCCCTTCCACAATATCACCCCCTATTGTTTTGCCGAATTCCTTTTCATCTGCCACGACATCCAGCAAATCGTCCTGAATCTGAAATGCCCTGCCGATGAAAATGCCGTAGTATTTCAGAGCGCGAACCTCTGAAGCGGTTCCGCCCCCGATGATCGCTCCCATTTCCGATGCAACAGAAACCATCTTCCCAGTCTTCTTGCCGATCATGAGCAAGTATTCCTCAAGGGAAACACGCTTGCGCGTCTCGAACTCTTTGTCGTAAGCCTGGCCTTCACATACTTCAACAACGCCTTCCGTGAAAACATCCGCGACACGCGCGATAAACGGAGAACGTGTCTTCAACAATTCGCGGTAGGCAAGCGCAACGAGCTCGTCGCCGACTAAAATGGCAATATTTGTGTCCCACTTCGTGTGCACCGTCGGACGGCCCCGGCGCGACGAAGCGTTGTCCATAATATCGTCATGCACAAGCGTGAAATTATGCAGAATTTCTATCGCGACGGCGGCGTGTTGCGCCTGCCGTGAGACTCCTCCCACCGCTTCGCACGCAAGAAGAACAAGCAACGGGCGGATCCTTTTCCCTCCTCCGGAAAGGACGTACTTTACCGGTTGATAGAGAGAACGGGGCTCATTTTTACGTACGCACAATCTAAGGTGGTGATCAACAACTTCCTTGTAGCGCTGATATTGCGAGACAAACGGTTTCATTGATCTATTGACAAGAGAGATTTAATACATTTACACACGAACGATCAGAGCGTGTCGCAATTTTTCCAGCGTTGCAGCGCCGACCAGAAACATTGTTCCTTTGAATTCTTTTATCCACCCGTCAAGATGGTCCGATAATCCCTTCTTGCCGGATGCCATCAAGACCTGAAGCATCGGACGAGCCGCTGCGATCATATCGGCGCCAAGGGCAAAAGCCTTGGCGGCTTCGAGTCCGTTTGCCATGCCGCCCGATGCTACCAGGCAGAGTCCCGGCGATGAAGCTTTGAGGGATGCAACCTGCGTTAATGCTTCAGCGGTCGGGATGCCCCAATCCCAAAAAAGATCGTTACCGTTCTCATCTTTTCTCCGGAGGATTTCCACGCCGGCCCAGCTTGTGCCGCCGGCGCCGGCGACATCAATGATCGCAACGCCTATATTGAGCAATCGCGCCGCCACTTCCTTTGAAATTCCCGCGCCTATTTCTTTTACGATCACGGGGACCGACAATCCGCGGACTAATATTTCAATTCCCCGTAGGACACCACGAAAGTTCGGGCTCCCTTCAGGCTGAAGAAACTCCTGTAGCGGATTGAGGTGAACGGCAAAGGCGTCAGCACGGATGAGATCCGCAAGGCGCTGCACGGACGATGCGTCCGTAATTTTTGCAACCTCCGCCGCCCCGATATTGCCGATGATCGGAATCGTGGGAGCCGCTTCCCGTGCTACGCTAAACGACGAATGGTATGTCGAGTCTTCCAGCGCCTGCCGCTGACTGCCGACTCCCATGGCGATGTTGTGTTCTTCACAAACCTCGGCGAGATTCTTGTTGATGCGTTTTGCGTCGGCATAACCGCCGGTCATACAGGAAATCATGAACGGAAAGGAAAGCCGTTTCGAAAGAAATACCGTTTCAGTGGAGATCTCGGAAAAATTTATTTCCGGCAGCGCGTTGTGGATAAATTCCCAATGATCAAATCCCGTGCGCTTCCCGCGAAACGCTACGTCGCGGTTTACCGTGAGAAGCACGTGATCCCTTTTGCGTGATGAGGTTCTTGATTTGACTCGCGATTGTTTCATGAACACAGGGATGAATGGACGGTGGCATTCGTTCAACCGGCTTCGGACAATAATTCGTTGAGAAAATAATACTGAAAATAGGCACGAGAATCAAGGAAAGCCTGCCGCAGGTAGCGGGTTGAAAAAAGAAGTTTGAGTTGAAAAACGCTCAAAATGCCTATGAGCGGTTTTCACCGATTCCGGCTCAAAGAGGTTGGCGGCTCAAAACGCGCATTTGAATCTGGAGGACTTAATGTCAGGGTTAACCAAATAGCAACAGTCATGGCATCATTAGCGAATGAATGCCGTTTCGTTACAGCGTCCGTTGCATGAACAAGGTTCCCGGAACCGGGAGGTCCCGGTAAGCTGGAATTTCTACAAAGCCGAGAAGACGATAGAGCGCAATGGCTTCTTTCATCGACGGAAGCGTGTCCAATCTCATTCGTTGGTAGCCGATGTCGCGGGCTTCTTTCCCGATCATGACCGTCAATTCCCTGCCAATCCCCCGGCCGCGATATTCCGGGCGGACAAAAAGCCTTTTCATCTCGCACATATGACCGTCGATTTTTTTCAGCGCAACACACCCGGCGATTCTTGTTCCATCGGCTGCCAGAAGCAAGCTTCCATCCGGAGGCGCATAGACGCCGGGAAGTTCACTCAGTTCTTTGTCGAGGTTTTCAAAACAGAGACTGACATTAAGCGATTTTGCGTACTCAACAAATAATTCACGAACAAAGCCGATTTGTTCTTGTGATGTCGCGTGGAGTATCTGTATCATTGAGGAATAAGTTGATTACTCGGATTTCGCAGAGTTAGCTCAGATTACAGATTTTGCAGATTATAACCATCGATAGCAAAAGTCTGTTGCAAAAGTTGTGCATAACAATAAAACCGCTTGGCGATTTGCCGAGCGGGATTTTTTTGTCGGGGTGATAGGATTCGAACCTACGACTTCTTGCTCCCAAAGCAAGCGCTCTAGCCAGGCTGAGCTACACCCCGTATGATTTTTTTCTTTCTCTCTCGAACCTGACTTTCCCGCTCAAAGAGCGGGACGCTCTAGCCAGGCTGAGCTACACCCCGTGTGATTTTTTCCTTTCTCTCTCGAACCTGACTTTCCCGCTCAAAGAGCGGGACGCTCTAGCCAGGCTGAGCTACACCCCGTGTGATTTTTTCCTTTCTCTTTCTCGAACCTGACTTTCCCGCTCAAAGAGCGGGACGCTCTAGCCAGGCTGAGCTACACCCCGTTTTAAATTATATCATTTTCGCGGTTATTCTTCCTTTTGATGCTTCAAATTGCCAACATCAGTTAGCAATTAGTTAGCAATTTCACTTCTACCAACGATATATCCTCCTAGACATCCCGCTCGCCTGACGGTGCAACGCAGGAGGAACAAGTTAAAGAACTTTTGATTGATAGCGATTTGAATGTCTCGGTTGCGTGAATAATTTACAAAACTACGGATTAGCAAACAAGAGAGGGGCGACAGTTATTCGGGGAGCGCGTTGAGGCGGAATCGGTCAACTGAATTGTTTCTACGGCGTTGCGCAAATTTTGATATTCAAGGTGTGCATAGATTTGCGTCGTTACAACGGACGCATGGCCCAGGATCTTCTGGACCTCAGCAGAGGGACTGAGGACTGAACGAGCCATGATGCGTAAGAATGCCGCAACGATTGAAGATGAATTCTGTCGGACAGACCTGCGGCCCTTACGATGGCTTTGAACTTCTGCAAGACAGTTTTATGCCGCTGGCTTGAATGACAGTCTGCTAACATCGGTCCATAAAAAATCTCATCAGCCAAGTTCGTTCTTTCTAACTCAAAATTGTCCGAACCCGGTTAATCCAACTACAATAATGAGATTCACTTTTCCATCACGGTCGGCTGTATCATTAAAAGTCTTCGATATGTAAGGACGAGAAGTGCCAACAATTGTCTTTGGAGAATTGCAGGCTGGAATTTGTATTCGGCAAACGTACGCATCGGCCTTCGCCAGCGGAGATTACTTCTATCGTTTGGAGGTCAGCAATTTTGAGCAGAAGAGGGAATTGGTCGTGGTGAAAGAGCAAATCTCAAGGGTTGATGGTCATTGCTCCATGTCACATTCGGACTTTATTCCTTGATTCCCCTATTAAATTGCGCTACCTTCGAGCAGGTAAAGTTAGCGAGTTCGGGGAATTGTTGGAGATACGGTTTGGGATGAATAACCTCTGAATTCGTTTCGCGCGATGAAAGAGGCTTTTTTATGTCGCGCTCACTTCCCCCTCTTGCGGTCCCATGATGTCCCGGGAAGAAACTCCAATACTGTTAAATATAAAAAATAGATGAATGCGCATCATTACCTTTTTATGGAATGAAGAAACATATGAAAACAATTCTCTTCTCATACGCATTGATATTCGGATTGTTATTTTTTACAGCGACTGAATCTCCAGCTCAATGGGCACAAATCAATTCAGGGCTGACAAATACTAACGTTCGAGCGCTTGCCGTCAAGGGGACCACTCTATTTGCCGGGACATCTGCGGGTGTTTTTGTATCTACAGACAACGGCAGCAATTGGACTGCCTCCAACACCGGCCTGACGAATACCAGTATTGCGTCGTTGGCTTTGGTCGGTGCCAGTCTTTTTGCCGGATCCGGAGCGGGGGTCTTTGTTTCCACCAATAACGGCAATACTTGGAACTCTTCCAATGCCGGCATGACAAGCACGAATGTTTACTCATTTGCCGTTGCGGGTCCCAGGCTCTACGCGGGAGGCCTCGCGGGGGTTTTTGTATCCACAGATAACGGCAACAATTGGACGGCCGACACATCCGGCTTGGCGAACAAAATGGTCATGGCACTCGCAACGAGTGATACGAATATCTTTGCCGGGACGTACGGCACGGGGGTCTTTCGCTCCTCAATCAATAGCGGGGGATGGGTTGTAGACAGCTCGGGTTTAACGAGTAAAAACACCCGGGCTCTCGTCGTGAGCGGCAATAATCTCTTTGTGGGAACCGATAACGGGATATGCCGAAGGAATCTCAACGGCACGCATTGGACAGGAGTCACCAATGGATCGACGGGCAAATATGACCGGTGCCTCGCCGTCAACGGCCCCAATCTTCTCGCTGGAACTTCACCCGGCGGCTTTGTGTATTCAAACCTCAATGGGTCGGTCTGGACTGGTCTCAATTCCGGATTGACCAACTCTTCTGTCTATGCTCTTGCAATCCGCGGCTCCGATCTTTTCGCCGGGACCTATGGAGGTGGAGTGTTTCTCCTTCAGAACTACAAGAATTACATGCCGTCGATACTTTCGGTTGCACCAAACAACAATACCACCGATTCAATAGTTACTGTTGTTGGGTCGAATTTCGGACAAACTCAGGGAGCAAGCACGGTCAAGCTCGATACCGTGGCGGCATCCATAAGAAGTTGGAACGACACGGTCATTACCGCCCGAATCCCTCCGGGTGTCCATGGGTGTGTCTCTCTCTTTGTTACTGTAAACGGAACCAGGACTTCTTCGCCGGACAACTTCTATGCATTGAACGGAAGCGAATCTCCTTACTTTCTCTCCATCATGTACGAACAAGATACAGTGAAAAATGTGTTCTGGAATTATTCGGACGGAATCCTCTGCGGTGCTTCCATGCTATGGTACTCTACTCCCAAATCATTCACCTCTCAGTTTTACTGCATCACCGATCAATCAACATCCGTAAACGCTGCTCATAGCCTTACCGTCAGCCGGTATGATGCTTCGCGCGTCTCGGTCGTAATGCAGCCACACAATACCGTTGCTGTGTGCACCGTAGATGGCGGTGTTGCAGTGGGGCCCATGAACAACATTACTCCTGGAGACTACTTTATGACTGTTTATTACTACCCCATCGGGTCCGTCAGAGAACATATCGAGGTCAGCGTCTCGTCCGTGCCGTTGCCGGTGGAGCTTTCATCGTGGTCGGCAACGACGAACGGATTGAATACGGTATTGCGATGGACAACGGCTACGGAAAGCGGCAACAGTGGATTTGACATCGAACGACGAGTGGCAGGCCGGCGCGAATGGACAAGAATTGGATCAGTAGCCGGAGCTGGCACAAGCAACATTCCCCATAGTTATTCTTATACAGACAACACCGAGGTAACCGGAAGATATACATACCGTTTAAAGCAGATCGACCGAAATGGCATGTTCAAGTATTCGGAAGAAGTTGAAGTCACTGTTGAATCACCCAAAGTGTTCGCATTGAACCAGAATTATCCTAATCCTTTCAATCCGACAACCACAATCCGCTATTCCATCCCGAATCCTTCACATATAGCACTCTCAGTCTTCAATACGCTTGGACAGAAAGTAGCCGAACTTGTAGACGCGGACAAGGAATCCGGTGTTTACAACGTCACTTTCGACGCTTCCGGATTTGCATCCGGTGTCTATTTTTACCGGATGCAGGCGGGGAGTTACGTAGACACAAAGAAATTGATTTTGCTGAAATAACTGTACCATCTGGTTTTCATTAAGATATTCAGGAGGCCGCCTTGCCACCAGACTGGCCTTCTCTTTTTTGTTTTGGATGCACGCGGTGCAGCTCCGCACTGCCCGATCCAGAACCAAGAGTTATTAGAACCTATCTCAAAAATGGTCTTGCGTTTGCCCTTCGGGAGAAGGATCAAGTGACATGTTTTTGAGATAGCTTCTACTTATCTCCCTCATCCTGCCACACAACTAATTCGATTCCTCTAGCCTCGAATACTTCAGCTTGATTTGGATAAAAGATGGTCTAAGTTAAATCTTGCTTTAGCATTTTTTTTTATATACCGTGGAACAGAGATTTTCCCTCCGTTCACAATCTTTGGGACGAATATGAGTTGGTTGTTCGGCGTTATCGGCAAAACCGTTGCGCAAAAAACTTTCTCGCAATCCCGCTCAATACACACTGTGCCGCTCCATACTTATTATAAGGAACGCGAATTCTATTTTGCCGCAGGTGGATTCAACCCTACTTGTCTGTCGAGCAAAACAACCAACAATAACAACGAAATTGATTCCTTTTGGATTGCACTGGGTTGTGCGTTAAAAAATGGTCGCGCGACAGGGATCATACTAACTTCCGATGATTGGTCTAACGTCAACAGCCATAAATACCAGCTGCAAGATTTAAACGGACATTATGTTTTTTTATCGTATGAACGCGGACAATATGAGGTTTACACGGATCAATTGGGACTTCGAACCCTGTATTGGGCACAAACGAACAATGAAACGATAGTCAGTTCCAAGATTGATTGGGTAGCCAAATATGTGCGAGGGTGCACAATCAACTTCGAAAGTCTAGGATCGCGATGGTTGATGTTTAATCAACTTTCATATGATAGTCTTGTTAACGGAATCCAAAGACTTGGTCCTTCGGGGAAGCTGATCATCAACCGAGACGGCGTCAATCATTCTCATAAACTCTATGAACCAATTGTCAGGCAAGAGTATTCGCCGGATGAAATTGTCCAATTATTGCAGCAGTTTGTCAATCCGGACCTCAAAGAAAAATCGCACATAACCCTGGGCCTTTCCGGCGGATTGGATTCACGAGTCTTGCTTTCATTGCTGCTTTCTTCAAATAACAAATCTTTCCAGACGCACACTTTTGGAAGCAGCAAGGATCCGGATGTTTCTGTTGCGGAAAGAATCTCAAGAGACAACAATATTTATCACCTTTCGTTTGATGCTCCCCTTCCGGCAGCGAAAGACATGCTGCGCCTTTCCAGCGACTACGTTGCAGACACCAATCTGGTTGAACCGGCTTCAACCGTTTTGAGATTGCAGCATTATCAAGCTCTTGATGCATTGCGACTACTGATGGTTGATGGAGGCTTCGGCGAAATCGGCCGCCGCCAATATCTGAACAGACTGGGGCTCAAAGGAAGAAGAGAACTCGAAGGAAAAAACATTGAAGGAGTCCTACGATATTTGCGACATTCAAGAGCAGATTTTTTTAACGCCGAAATAACGCAGCAAATGGAAGGCGGGATCAGAAAAGAGATTGCGTATATGCTGGATACAATGCCCAGCCTAAAAGACTATGGCATGGGTAATTTCTTAGATCTGTGGGCAGTCAGAACGCGAATACCGAATCTTGGAAGCGATGAACAAGCGCGCTTGGATTCTATCATTCTAAATTACATGCCGTTCGCGCAGCCGAGTGTCATTAACAGTGTTTTCAACATACCCGCACAATTCAGAAAAAATGGAGCTTTGTTTCGGAGGATTATAGCGGAACACTTCCCGAAGCTGGCACGATATCCGCTGGTCAAAAACAATGTCACCTATCCTTTTTTCTTATCGACAGTACCCGCATGGTTATACACAAAGGCTAAAAGCAAGATCGGTTACCATTACAACGACGATTCAACACATTTATTTCTAGAACTCATGAGAGAGTTTATTCTTGATTCATTGAATTCGAAAAATGTCCTTGAATGTGCGGCGTACAACTACCAAAAAGCCTCAAAGTATATTAACGCGTATTATGCCGGCAACAAAGCTTTTTCTACCGAGGTAAACTGGTGGTTGACATTTGAATTGTGGAGAAGAAACATTAATGAATAGAGACTTCTGAATAATCAGGAAAGCTTGCCTCGCGCAAAGTCGCTAAGGTGCAAAGTATATTAAAAATTAAGCTTATGCGTCTTTGCGTCTTCGCGTGATACTATTTTTCAGATGTTTCGGATACTGAGTTCATACCACGCGCGGTTTTCATCCTCATTCACTTCGATCGTTATCCTTCCACTTAGCGCAAGTACTCTCTTTCTATATAGAGCCTATCTCAAAAACATGTCACTTTATCCTTCTCCCGAAGGTCCCGAAGGGACAGGATGAACGGGTGATTTGTTCACCCTGAGCAATCCCGTTCCGCAGAAGCGGAACGGGAGCGTCTGGCTAAGCCATCCCTTCGGGAGAAGGGCCAACGCAAGACCATTTTTGAGATAGGTTCTAGAAAAAGATTAAGTAGTCACGTGCAATAACTGTTCCGACAATTTTTGAAGTTCAGCGAGTGGTGCAACGGTTGGGCAAGTCGCGGGGCATGGTTGCGACCGTGAACTTATCGGTCACGGAGTGCGCACATTTTTTTTCCAAATCCTAATGAACGCAAATATCAACACAATATTTACTATCCACATGGCCACTTCGAGCCACAGCCATTCATGGTACAATCCCGATTCTCTTTCATACTCGTGCATGATTGAATCGAGGCAGAGGTGGAGGCCATACATTGGAATAAACACCAGCACCTTACTGATAGGGCCTAAATGGGCGCTCTCGTACAGAATTCCACGATCGGATTTGACATAAAACCCATACCCGCCTAAGAGATCCGGGAGATCTCCAAGTACTGCACCGACAACAATCAGCGCCCAGAGGATTACTCTCTTACGCACGCGGGAAATAAAGGGAGCGACCATCATTAATGCGCCTTGGGTCGCGTGACATACCGGGTCAGCCATGGTGTTAAAGTTTATTATGGATTGTTCTTTGTTTCAGGTCCGTTGTCTGCAAATGAATTCCTCTCTCAGGTAGAATCAGAATTTGCGACCAACCCGCGATCAAAAATCGGATAACGATAAAGTTAGGAATTTCCGGAATATGGGTCAAATCATTCAACTTAAATGATAGATGTTTGATGTGATACCTGAATTCGGCCGCACATTATGACAAATCCGCTGGGCAAAACAGTATGGTTGTTGCACATCGCACCGAAGATCCGGCTGTCATGGGAAAGGGTAGCGGGCTACTTTGTTTAATCGACCCTTCGACGCGTCCCCCTTCGGGGGACTTGCTCAGGGTGAACAGACCATGTTCATCCTGAGTAAGTGAGCGGAGCGAACGCATCGAAGGACGATGTCGCTGCTTTTTGAATCAAAATAGCCCACTACCTGGGAAAGTCCGTTCTTGCAATTAATATTCACAACCTCTACATTATATCAGACGTATATTTGTCGGGAGGGGATCCCGCCCTAAGGAGTTTCAAGAACAGGAATGACGAAGGGGCGAGTGACATCACTTCATGGGATCCGTTTTGATCCGACGAGTCCTCGATGATTTTCAATTTTCCTCGATGTTTCCGGGAAATAACGCGGGCGGCTTCTTTAAGAAAGAATCCATTTTTGGGCTCGCTGGGATATCTCTTGATACTTGTTAGGCTGCCGTTCTGCGGCACTAAGGAGATAATATCGGCCTTAGATTTGCAATATTGTAACTATGCATTCTTGCCTTACCAAAATTCCTCTTGAGAGCTGCTGCAAACCATGACAAATTTTTTGGCGAAAGCTCCGGAGAGCAAGGCTAATGAAAAAATTAAGATCATTCTCGTCGAGGATGAAAAGAGGCTTGCGCATTCGCTTGAACGACTGCTCATCCGCGCAGGGTATGAAGTGATTCTCGCGTTTGACGGACAATCCGCAATCGATGCCGTTACCCGCCAGGAACTGCATCTCATGATTCTCGACATTAACCTGCCAGTAAAATCCGGTATTGAAGTCCTTCAGTACATTCGATCCTCTTCTTACAGCACGCCGGTCTTGTTTCTCACTGCAAGAGATACGATTCAGGATAAAGTTAAAGGATTTGAGATCGGTGCAGACGACTACCTTACCAAACCTTTCGATTCTGCAGAGCTGCTCGCCCGAATACAGGCAATTCTGCGGCGCTCAGGTGCGAAGAGCAGTTCGGTTTTACAAAGCGCCGATCTGACCATGGATGTCGTAAAGAGAATCGTCAGGAGAGCCGATCAGACGATTAACCTCACTCAAACGGAGTTTGCACTGTTGGAATTCTTCCTCAGGAACAAAAATACTATTTTGACACGAAGGCGTCTTGCCGAACAGGTGTGGGGGTACAAATTCGACACGGGTACGAATATTGTCGACGTCTACATAAGTTATCTGAGAGAGTCTATCGACGAAGGCTTTTCTCCGAAACTCATAGAAACAGTTCGTGGCGAAGGTTTCATTCTCAGAGATCAATAAGCGCGATGCGTCCCAATTTTTTCTTGAAGAAAATTCTGATCTGGTACGTTTCACTGTCAATTGCCGGTATTGTCTCCCTTCAAATCCTTCATTTGAAGCTTGCGCAATCCTCTCTCATAGAACAGACCGATCGTGCCCTCGTTCAGGAGGTGACATCCGCAACACACCTAGTGCGCTTCATAGAAACCCAGCACGCGTCCGCGGACGAAATCCTCTCAGACCTCGAAACGCTGGCAAATCAGAATGACAGCAGACTCTCGATCGAAGTTGTCGACCCGCACGAAAAATCCTTTTTCCGGTCCCCCGGGTTCAATCCACAGCTGTCGTCCGTCAAATTAGGAGATAGTGCGAACAGCGAAATTCGCGCGGTGTCCGTTGATGAACGTCAGTCATTTCGAATTTTCCAAAAGAAGGTAGATAGCTTTACCGTTTTTGCAGGATATCCCGAGCCTGCATTAAGCGATCTTGTTTCGAAGGATATTTCAGATAACCGATATTTGATTATGTTGTTTTTACTCGTCGCGGCACTTACAGGATTTTTCATTTATGGATTTTTTGTCCGGCCTGTTCATGCACTCAACCGGCATCTCAGCGATCTCTTGCACCATTCATCGCCGTCGGTGCCGATGAAGACGGCACCGCCCGCCAACGATGGAAAAGAAAAGGGAATCGAAACGACATTGAACATGGTTGAACAACTCCATGCTGCGAGGAACCATGCTCTTAATTTTTCTTCATTTGCGTCCCATGAACTCCGAACACCGTTAACGATAATACAAAACCAGCTCGAAGACGCGCTCTCAGCGGATATTCCGCCGCGGATTCTCCAAAAACTGGTCGGAGGAGTATACGACGATATGCTGCGTCTCAATAATACCGTCGAATGCCTTCTCAATCTCAGCACGATGCAGGCCGGAACATTTGTCTTGAATATGGAAACCATTCCGGTTCAACAGTTCTTCAAAGATTTTTATGATGAAGCGCTCTTCCTCACGCGGCCCAAGAATATTGCAATGGTGCTGGGGTATAGTCCTGAACTATATATATCCGGGGACGCCGCCAGACTTCGCCAAGTGTTTTTCAATCTTCTGGATAATGCCGTGAAAAACACGCCGGAGAATCATCAAATCCACCTTAGCTACGAACAGCAAGAGCATAATGTGCTCATCAAGTTTGCGGATTCTGGAAACGGAATCCCCGCCGATCTTCTTCCCGATATTTTCGAGCCGTTTATGCGCGGGAATGATTCCACACGCAACAACAGCGGAACGGGCCTCGGTCTGGCGCTTGTCAAGCTTATCGTGGACCTGCATGGCGGGTCGATTTCAGTTGAAAGCAAAGTCGGCGCAGGCACAACATTCTCCCTTCGCTTCCCCTCGGCACTTCCCTCAAACGTTTGAATCCGCCGGACGATCCTCCTGGCCAATTCACATGATGTGATTTTCGTCAAGCTTTCTTAGCTGCTTAGGTTGTACCTTTTTAAGTTTTGATTGATTGTTCACCCTTTCTTTTTTAGCCCATAACGGTCTTACGTTTCAGCTACTCCGTAATGTGGAATCTTTTCAAATTGCCACATTGTTAGAATTTTCTAATTGGAATTGGAACTTTCTAAATTGATTATGGAGCTCATAAACCATAGACTGATAAGGAACAAAGAGAATAGATCTGGCGAATTTTAAACGGTTTTGCGTTTTTCCTGTCTGCTGATGCCCGCAGCCAAAATACTAAGAGATAAAACAGATTGGAATGTGACCTTCTCTTCACATGCATTTTATTCGGAGTGACCTCAAATGAGTGACAACGCTTTGCGTATCCTGTTAGTTGATGACGAAGAGTCATTTGCCCTGGGCATGGCCTTGCGGCTTAAAGAAAACTACGGATATGAGACGACAACCGTGTTCTCCGGCAGCGAGGCTATTGAAGCGATAGGAAATGTTCACCAGAAATTTGATGTCGTTCTCCTTGATTATATGATGCCTGGAATAAACGGCCTTAACGTTCTTCAGTGGATGCACGAACAGAAGAACGATACTCCCGTCATCATGTTAACAGGAGCCGGCAGAGAGCATGTTGCCGTAGAGGCCATGAAACTGGGCGCCTACGACTACGTGCAAAAAGATCTGATCGACATCGGACATCTCGACATCCTTTTGAGAGGGACAAACGAGCGGCACCTCTTTCAAACAGAAAAAGAGCAGCGTCTCCGGTTGCTGAGAGATCGTGAAAAGGTGATTACGTCGCTGGAGTCTTACCAGAATTCCATCGATTCGCTTTCGCACGTCGCCAACAACTCTCTCGCTCTTGTGGCACTCAATATTCGGGAACACTCTGAGGCCCTGGCTGCCGACGTGAAGGAGGAGACACAAATGAAAATTCGGGGAGCTTTTGAAGAAATTGAACGGGAATACCGATTGATTGCGTCAGTTGTTGCGTTAATACTGAGACTTACCAACGCCATGAAGGAAATGCTTACAAGCGACACGAGCGGTTCACCGCAGCATTCATCTTTGAAGTCCGAGATTGAATCGTTGGTACAGATTCACAAAGAAAAAATGGATTCATGACAGTCTGAGCAGTTGAAAGCCACTTCTAGATTCATGTTGCCGTAAGAATTGTAACCTATACGTATTATCTGAAAAAAATGACATTGCAAAGACCGGATGGATTAGCGCATCCCTGCCGAGTGCATATTGTATTCCAACAGGAGAAGAGGGTTAAGAAATGACACTGACAAAAATCAACGATCATCTGCAAAACGGGAACAGGTCCGTAAAAAAGCGCGCCTTTGCGCTTCTCCTGAAACTGCGGAACCGCCATCTAATGCTGTTCGATGTAATCGCGTTTTCGATTATTCCCGGGATATGCTTGATGCCCGCGCTATGTCTTGTACACGATTGGTCTGCATTGCTGAGCCAGTTCGCCGTGCCGCTGGCAATCTATACGCTGTGCTCCCTCCTTATAAAAGAGTGTGTATTTCTCTATTTCAATTTCTACAGCCGTTACTGGAGCTATGCAAGCGTGGATGAGATCATCTCGCTGCTCGAGGTAAGCTTGGTATCATGGGTATTCACCATTGGTTCTTTCTTCGGAATTCTGAAACCGATCGGCTTGCTTCCCCAGAACTTTCCAATCGTCGTGCCGATGTTGGATTGTATTGTGACGATGTTGACCATAGGCAGTGTGCGGTTTGCGATCAGAATTGCGTATGTCTTTAATGAACGGATGGGGAAAGGCAAGGATCATGAAGGCAAGAATGTGTTGATCGTTGGCGCCGGACTTGCCGGCTCCATGATCGTCAAGGAACTTCGCGCAAATCCGCAGCTCGGTTTGGCTCCCGTAGCATTTGTTGATGATGACCCTGCCAAGCAGCACGTGCGCATACACGGTGTTGATGTCGTGGGAACTATACATGAAATGGTTTCGATCATAGAGCAAAAAGCAATCGAAGAAGTGATCGTCGCAATGCCGACAGCCCCCGGAAAAGTCATCGAGGAAATTGTCCAAGCATGCAAGACCGTAAACGTAAAGAGCAGAACTATTCCCAGCATCCATGAAATCCTCGCCGGCTCAGCCGTAGCACAGCTTCGCGACATCAGGATTGAAGACCTACTCCGGCGCGGCACTGTAAAGATTGATTCAAAAAATGTCGCAAAACTTCTCCATGGTGCGCGCGTTCTCGTAACCGGAGCAGGCGGGTCCATTGGAAGCGAGCTTTGCAGGCAGCTAACGGCTTTACGGCCGCAAGAAATTGTGCTTCTGGGACACGGGGAGGATTCAATTTTCCATATTGCGAGAGAACTTACAAACCGCGGAGGCATCATCAATGAACCGGTAATCGTTCATCCGGTGATCGCAGATCTTCGGGATAAAGACCGGATGGACCAGGTATTCAGGCTCCACAAGCCGACGATCGTGTTCCATGCAGCAGCCCACAAACACGTCGGCCTCATGGAAAAGAATGTGATTGATGCTGTCACGAACAATGTGCTCGGCACGCAAATCCTTGTCGATCTGGCCGATCGGTATGGCGTTGAACGCCTTGTCATGATATCATCGGACAAAGCGGTAAATCCGACGAGCGTCATGGGTGTAACGAAACGCATAGCCGAACTAGTCGTCGGCGAGGCCGCTCACCGCACCGGCAAAAACTTTGTCGTCGTAAGATTTGGCAATGTGCTCGGCAGCAATGGAAGCGTCGTTCCAATCTTCCAGCGTCAAATTGAAAATGGCGGTCCAATAAAGGTCACACACCCTGATGTTACGCGATTCTTTATGACAATCCCGGAAGCAGTCCAGCTCGTCCTTCAAGCCGGTACGATAGGGCGCGGTGGAGAAACCTTGGTGCTGGATATGGGAAAACCGAGAAGGATCCTGGACATTGCCAGAGATATGCTGCGGCTCAACGGATTGTTAGAAGGAAAGGACATTGAAATTGAATTTACGGGGCTGCAAAAAGGGGAGAAGATGCATGAAGAACTCTTCTACGAAACGGAGATACCAGAGAGATCTGAGCATGAGAATATATTTGTGTGCAGAAATGACTATCAAGCGTTAGAGAATCTTTTCGATTCACTAATCGATGAGAGCAAAGGGCCAGATTCGGTGAACCGAAGTATTCAACACCTTATCGGATCGGCGAAATCCGGAAATACGGGAGCCGTATATCACTTCCTAAAGAAAATTGTTCCGCAATATTCCGGAGAAGAAGGCGCCACAGTTCATATCGACGTGCGCGACCTCACCGCACGAAATACCGCAGAAAGGCAAGACAATAAGCCAGCGGATGGAAACAAAAGAACATTCGTAAGAACCGACGGATAAAGCGTTGGATATCGGCCTCATTGACAAGATCAATGAGGCTTCCATGCCACAAAGAAATGCCAAGCTTTTTGTGCCGGATACGCTGCTTTCAGTAAACTCTCAACCGCCTCATTGTCGAGATCTGGTTTCAAGAGCCAACTTCCTGTCACCGCATTTGTTCGAGTTTCTTCCCTTCAACCCTCCGGCTCTTAGCAACTTTGTTACGCAGCAATTATGTATCGTTCATCCGATTTCTATTTGTACAACTTTATGAGCGGTTTCAAGCCCCTCTTTGCAGACCGCTGCCAAATTACTTTATCCCAGTTGCGATTTCCTTCAACAAAGCTGGGGCCGTGATCAGTAACGGCTATGTCCCAACCGACAGATCTGATTTTCTTTGGAGTAAATAATCCTACGAATGGGTTGGCGAATAATTGCTCGCAATTGCTTTTCTTTTGGCGGAAGAAAGAAGGGGAATTTCAACAACATACTCCACTCTAAATATCGAATCCTCTCCGAGGTAAGTTTTTAGCTCATTAGTCAACTTTACTTCTCCGGTGAATGTATCATCGGCGTTAATCTTGAGGGTGTATTCTTTCGGACCCTCTTGAATGAGTTGATACTGTCGAATTTCAGGGTACTGCCTCATATGATTAAGAACGATAGTACACGACACTAAGTTACCGTTAGTATCATACAATAGATCTAACTTTCTGCCTTCAACTATTGCAAGATACATGTTCCCTTTATTTCTTGAATCTTGTGATAATGTCCCAACGTCGCCGGTATCGTACCTGATTAGAGGCAGACCATAATTAAATAAGTCTGTAACAACAATCCTTCCCATCTGACCCCGTTCAGCCTGTTCATCTGAATCCATTTTCAGAATTTCCACAACGTAACTTGCTGTATTGATGATATATCTTCCCGATGCTGCTAACTCTTGTTGTGCGATTATTCCATTCTCGAGGTTTGAGTACCTCGAAAGCACTGGCGCACCAAAGTATTTCTGTAAAATTTTCTTTGTGTACCCGTTCAATGTCTCCGAAATGGCAATCACCGACGTCACTTCCGCATTGATTGTGCCGTACTTGTTCCTCTCAACATATTTACTCACAAGATCAAGCGCAGATGAATACCCAACAATTATATACGTGGACCGGTTATTCTCCATCTGGCGAACGAGAGCATCAATCTGAATATCATTCAGTTTAATAACGTCTATAGGTATCGTGTTCTCCATCCAATAGTTGAGAGGCTTTTTCTTTGTCCCCCGAACGAACGTTTTCATAGATATTAGCCTGTCTCCAACGGTGTACCCGGCCATTTGGGCGAAGACGATCGCATCGGCACTATTTCTCAGTCTCTTATTTCTGTCGTGATAAACCTTGAAAGGCGTACCCGTCGATCCACTTGTGACAACAGGTATTAGTTCCGACTGCTCAAATTTACTCGAGACAAAAGAATCGAACGCTCCGCGAACAACGGACTTATTGATCACGGAAAAATCAGCCAAAGAGCTGAAACCCTTCTTATCTTTGTAAAACTGAGTAGTGCTAACAGCGTGATTGAGAAGATCTGAAAGATCTTTTTCACGTCGCTGCACTGCCTTATCCGAGGAAGCGTCCCTAATTTCGAATACAATATCGCGATAGTGCTTTCGTACCTTCCCTCCCTTGAGAAAGTCGACCATCCAAAAAGCATATTTACGAACCATCTCCAATAATTTCATCAAAGTTTCCATGAGTTCAATTCCATTATTTATCTAATCTGATCTTTTCACAAATCCGAGCAAAACAATTTCCACAGCACGATAAACGCTGGCCGACACCCGTTGACGATAGTTCTATGGTTTATGGGAATAATTGTTCACTATAAAATTCCTCTTGCCAGAGGAGAGCAGCGGAATTTCAGAAACCAACTCAATTGCGAAAATCGCGTCCTGTCCGAGGTAAGTTTTACACTGTTCAATTAGCTGAGCCTTCTTCATGAACGTCTCATTGGTATGAATTCTCATAGTATATTTTTTCGGACCTTCCTGGATGAGTTGATATTGAATGACGTCTGTATATTGCCACATGAGACCGGTGATGATGTATGATGACACTAGATTTCCCTTGGTATCGAACAATATATCCAACATCCTTCCCTCAACCTTCGCAAGGTACATGTTCCCCGTTGTTTTTGAATCTTGTGATAGAGCGCCGATGTCGCCGGTATCATACCTGATCAATGGCATTCCGTAATTAAACAAATCTGTCACGACAATCCTTCCGGTTTCGCCCGGCTCGGCCTGTTCATCCGAATCCATTTTCAGAACCTCGACGACGTAACTGGCAGTATTTATGAGGTATCTTCCAGATCCAGTAGTCTCTTGTTGGGCAATAATGCCATTCTCAAGGTTCGAGTATCGCGAAACAACCGGCGCCCCAAAATATTTTCGCATCGTTTCCTTCGTATAGTCGCTCAACGTTTCCGACATGGCAATCACCGATTTAACATCTGCCTTAACCCTGCCATAATTATTTTTATCGAGGTATTTACAGACCAATTCAAGCGCAGAGGAATATCCGACGATCGTATAAGTGCAGTTGTCATCTTCCATCTGACTAAGAAGACCTTTAATCTGTGCATCATCCAACTTAGTCACATTTACCGGCATCATATTCTCTCGCCAAAAATTAAAAGGAGTCTTCATGTTTTGATCAAACCACACCTTCATGTATATCAACCTTTCTCCAAGGATGTACCCCGTCATTTGAACAAAAACGAGCGCATCAGCACTATTCCTCAGTCTTTTATTTCTGTCATGGAATACCTTGAATGGCGTACCTGTCGATCCACTGGTGACAACAGGTATCAGTTTCGACCGCTCAAATTTACCGGAGAGAAAAGAATCGAACGCCCCGCGGACAACGGACTTATTGATGACGGAAAAATCAGCCAAAGAGCTGAAACCCTTCTTATCTTTGTAAAACTGAGTAGTGCCAACAGCGTGATTGAGAAAATCTGAAAGATCTTTTTCACGTCGCTGCACTGCCTTATCCGAGGAAGCGTCCCTAATTTCGAACACAATATCGCGATAGTGTTTTCGTACCTTCCCTCCCTTTAGAAAGTCGAACATCCAAAAGGTATATTTTCGAATCGTCTCCAGTAGTTTCATCGTAAGTTCGTTAAGTTCAATTCACAACCTTCAACTCTGCACTGCTCCGAACTGGAATCGGTATACGCCAATCGTTGGAACCTATCATCGAAGCCTCGAAATTGATGGTTTGAATGTGATGGATTTTGAATGTGATGGATTGGAACCAGGCTTGCTTCTCTGTCATCCACTAGTTAGATTTAGCCACGCTTCTCGAACGAAGCTCAGAAGACGGATTCAACCCATAATTCATCAAATTTAAAAATCCTTTTTGGAGGCAATTATGAAACTGCGTGCAAGGGCTTTGGGATTGGCAATAGGCATTGTCTGGGGATTGGCAATATTTCTTGCGACGATAGGCTCCGTTCTAATGGGAAATGGCGAGACTATGTCGAAGTTAACTGTCTTCCTAAATGGATATAGAGTGAGTTTCGGCGGGGCGATCGTAGGGTTGATATGGGGCCTTGTCGGGGGTTTCCTGTTTGGCGCTTTAGTCGCCTGGCTCTATAATAGCATATCTAGGGTAATCTACAAATCAGAGGCTAGTGGAACATAGGCAGGATATAACATCCTCTAACAACGTCAGCAGTTTCACGCACAAAAGCGCTGGACAATACATCAGAAAGATGGACTACGCGACTTGCGCAGACAAGGCTCGCACGTTATTGGCCGCGTCGGCATAAGACTGAATGTTGCTGAAGACACTCTCTTTCTTGAGCCTTTGCTCCATTGCCTTCCCCTGTCCCAGACCAATCTCGAAACAGAGATAAGAATTTGGCTTGAGGTATTTCGGAGCTTCCCTTATCAGCCGCGTGAGGATGGTAATCCCGAGGGAGCCTCCATCAAACGCCAAGCGAGGCTCGCGCAGAGAGATTTCCGGATCCATATTGCCGACTTTCGATGACGGGATATACGGAGGGTTACAAGTCACGAGATCCATTTTCTTGTAAAACTCATCCGACTCAAACGCAGCAAACAGATCACTCCGCCTGAATTCGACCCGGCTCTCCAAATCTAAATGTTGTGCATTCTTTCGCGCAAGGATAACCGCTTCTTCGGAAAGGTCTGATCCGAATACTTTCGAACGGGGCTCGTGCGACGCGATTCCGAGCGCAACATTGCCGGAACCACTGCATACATCCAGAACTGTAACGGCTCCTCGGGCATCGGTAATGGATTTTGCAATTGCAAGCGCCGCAAAGCCGAGGATCTCAGTTTCAACCCGCGGTATCAAAGCTTCAGGCCCCGCCAGGAATTCCATCCCCAAAAATTGCTGCCGTCCGGTGATATGAGCAAGAGGTACACCGGCAAGACGTTTCTCAACAAGAGTCCGGAGTTGAGCGCGCGAACGATCATCCAGCTCCGGAATATTTTCGCCTGAAGCTTTCCGAACCGAAATAGGAAGACCCGCAGCGAAAAAGCAAAGAGCCTTCAATGTCGATTCCGGTGTTTCCTCAGGCTTGTCAGGCTTTGCAATCCATGAAGCGGTCAGACGATCTAAGAGCATGTTGTAAAGAGGGTCTGATCGCATATCGTTTGACATTGACTATCGAGAGAAAGGTATTTCGGGTTTCATTCTGACGATGTTCTTCAGAATTTTTGGTTTTGTTCCGTATACATTTCTTTCAGACGGACACGGTCGGGCTTTCCGGAGGACGTCAACGGAAAACTCTCTAACTGCCAGACAACGTCCGGACGCAAATATTCTGGCATGTTCGCCTTACAGTAGAGAGATAATTCCTTCTGTGAGAATGACTTATGATCAGAAGGCACAAGAGCGATGACGATAGTGCTTCTCACTTCATCGAAAGGAACAGCAAATGCTACAGCGTGCAGAACCATGCGGGATGCAAAAATGCAATCTTCGATTTCTTCCGGACTCACACGCATACCGTGCGACTTAATCATTTGATCTTTGCGGCCGATGAAGTAGATGAACCCTTCTTCATCTGTTTTCACATAGTCGCCCGAGTACACGGCAATCTCCGTTTGTCCTCCTTTCCCTTGCTGGAATGGAGCCGGCCGGAATCTTTGGGCGGTATTTTCAGGATCCCGCCAGTACCCGATCGCGATGTTAGCGCCGCGATGGACAAGTTCTCCCTCTTCCCCCGGCTTACACAATTCACCCCGCTCATTGAGCACCAGGAGCTCAACATTCGGAATTGCTTTTCCAATTGAACCTGGACGAACATCGACTTGATCAGGCGGAAGGAATGTAGAACGAAATGCCTCCGTGAGGCCAAACATTAAATAGATTTGGACGTGCGGATGAGTTTGCCGGAAGAGTTTAGTGATGCTCTCCGGCATACGGCCGCCGGTGTTCGTAATATAGCGGAGATGAGGAAACTGCGTTTTGGTGAACGGCGACCGGTCGCCTGCCAACTGC
>Ga0265332_10000569_pt1 | contig 24607 bp, 28 predicted proteins | sample 41926metaG_FD_202084 | JGI IMG/M metagenome (GOLD analysis project Ga0265332, IMG submission 202084) | Rhizosphere microbial communities from Carex aquatilis grown in University of Washington, Seatle, WA, United States - 4-19-26 metaG | ecosystem: Host-associated > Plants > Roots > Rhizosphere...
GTATAGGTCCACGTCTGTGTACATCCTCTCTGCCTCTCCGGATCCAATCTTGGATCGCAGGATAGGCTTGGGACTGATACCCGGTTACGCCGCCGCTAACTGGCTCCTTTTTACTCCGCCGTTCACAAACGATCAGGGCACGCAGTGCTCAGATCTCAGCCGAAGTTCAATTGCGTGAAAGTTTGCAATCCACCGTGGAGGCAATTGCAGCAACGGTTGAGGCGCGCGATCCCTATACAGCCGGCCATCAACGACGCATTGCACAATTGGCAGCTGCGATTGGTCGAGAAATGGGCCTCACCTCTCAAGCGGTTGAAGGCATCCTTTTTGGCGCCCTCATTCACGATTTAGGCAAGATTCAAATCCCAGGCGAAATCCTTGCCAAGCCGACTAGGCTTTCCAAAATTGAGTTCGAGTTGATCAAGCAGCATCCCCTGATTGGTCATGACATCTTGAAGGGGATAAAGTTTCCTTGGCCCGTTGCGGATATGGTGCTGCAACACCATGAGCGCTTGGACGGATCTGGTTATCCACAGGGCTTGAAGGGCGACGAGATTCGCCTTGAATCACGGATTCTTGCCGTTGCTGATGTTGTTGAGGCAGTGGGATCGCATCGCCCCTATCGCCCTGCACATGGTGTTGATGCCGCATTAGACTTTATCGTGGCGTATAGGGGCACATGGTTTGACGGTGCGGCAGTTGATGCTTGCGTCGAATTATTCAGGAATAAGTCGTTTGCCTTTCATTATTCGTGAAGAAGAGTGCGGTGCAACTTCACAAATGGAAAGGCCGCTACCTCATGCGAGGCATCATCTACGCAGAGAACCTCACGTTTTGGCAGTGAAGGGCTTGACCGAGCGCCAAAAGCCAACAGCCTGTGGCAGCGCATTCAATCTTGAATGCTTCTGCATATTTCTTCTGACATATAGCGCTTCCTATTCGTGCCTCAGGTTTGGTGCTCAGAGGTGTCTACATATCCCGGGTCGATTCATGAATCCGTCCGACAGGTGTAGGTGTTGAGGTCATGATGGATGGCGCAGTTTGTTCAAAAGGAAGCACGAAGATCGCAATGCATCGCATGCCCGCTGACTATCGTTGCCGCTGCCAAACGTGTCGATAGTCGGAAGACTGCTTCTGGCCAACGACGGGTGTAGCTGAGGTCAATCGCTGCGTCCGGTACCCGACGTTCGAGTTTCCATAAGTTCAGCCCGCCTGAATGCGGCCACTGGGGCGCGCAAGCTTGGTGCCCTTTCCGGTCACTCGACGATGAGCCAAGCGGTCATTGGCCCGTTGAATCAAAGAAATAGATCTGTCCCTAGTGCGGAAATGAGAGCCGCTCATTCGCCACTTCCGGGCCAGCAGCTGTTGCTTGGTCAGCAATGAACCAGCACCTGAGTGATCTGAATTCAACAGAGACAGCCCACTGCGGTTGCACTGACTCGTCCAGAGGTCCACGAAAAATTCAATCAAATCAATGGGTTGAAGAGATTTAGGCGTTCACTGGAGAAACCCCATTCCTGGCACAGGGATTGCAAACTGGCATTGACACGTCCATCAACGAACCGGAGTAAATCATGAAGAATGCAATCAGCACCGTCTCTCGTAAATCCATGGCCTTGCTGGCAATTGGCGCGATTGCGCTGTCCGCAGTGTCCTTGCCCGCGCAAGCCCATCACGCGTTTGCCGCCGAGTTTGATGGCACCAAGCCGATTGAAATCAAGGGTGTCGTGACCAAGGTCACGCTGACCAATCCGCATAGCTGGGTCTATCTGGATGCCAAGGACAGTTCTGGCAAGGTCGTGAACTGGGGCTTCGAGTTTGGCGCTCCCTATGCGTTGCAGCAAAAGGGCCTGACCCGCACCACCCTGCCGATTGGCACCGAAATCACGCTCAAGGGCTTCCTGTCCAAGAACGGACAGGCGTTTGCCTATTCGACACATATCACGTTGCCCGATGGCCGCACCCTGCAGACCGGTGGCGCGCCCGATGCACCTGTGGAACCAGCCAATAGCTGATCGACTGGCTGACACCCTACCTGCTCTGGAGAAATGTTTTTGAACTCTCGCAATCACCACACAAACGCCCATCCGTGGGCGGTCGGCGTGCTGCTCGCGCTGGCCGCCAGCGTCTGGCTGGCGGTTCCCGCCCCATCCATGGCCGCGTCCGCAGCGCCCGTTGCAGGAAAGATCCCCCGCACTTCGGACGGCAAGCCGGATTTCTCCGGCATCTGGCAAACCACGAGCGCGGCGGAATTTGACCTGGAGCCCCACGCGGGGCGCAAAGATGCGCCGCCGGGGCCGGGTGTGGTAGAGGGCAATGCCATCCCCTACCTGCCCCAGGCACTGGAGCAAAAGAAGAAGAACTTTGAGGCGCGGCTGAGCAACGACCCGCGGCTGAAGTGCATCACGCCAGGCGTTCCGCGCAGCGTCTACTACCCCGAGCCCTTCCAGATACTGCAGCGCAAGCGTGACCTGACGCTGGTGCACCAGTTTGGCGGCAACGTACGGACCATCCACACCAACAACACAGAGCATCCGGCCGAGCCCAATGAATGGTGGCTGGGAGATTCGCGTGGCAAGTGGGTTGGCGACACCCTGGTGGTGGACGTCAAGCATTTCAATGACGTCACTTGGCTAGACCGTGCCGGCAATTTCCACAGTGATGCACTGCATGTGGTCGAGCGCTGGAAGTACCTGGATGCCAACACGATTGCGTACAAGGCCACGATTGAAGACGCCAAGGTCTTCAGCCGCCCCTGGAACATTGACGTCATCCTGCATCGCCATCGGGAAAAGAACTTCCAGATCATTGAAAACTACTGCTTCACGCAGGAGTACGAGCAGTACTACCCGCCCAAGCCACCAACGGAGACTTCTCGCTGATGCACCGTCCGACACATATCCACCCAGGTGAAATCAACATGAAGAGTACATTGCGGGGCCCGTGGCCCCTTGCTTCAACCGCGCTCGCGCTGCTGGCGCTGGTTGCTGCCTCTGATGCAGTGCATGCGCAGGCTGCACCAGCGGCAACCGCCGCTGCGCCTGCGGCGGCAGCCAGCGCGCCGGCCCGTGGCATGAATTCACACCGTGAATCGTCCTTTCCGGCCATCCTTTCGGCCAAGTGGGCGGGACCACGGTTGGCTGATGGACAGCCCAACGTGGAAGGCCACTGGTCCAACACCATTGGCAACCATGGCAACTTCACCGACCCCCAAGGTGGGCAGGCAGGTGGGCGCCAACGTGCGGACGGTGCTGCGCCTGCAGCGCCCGCCCGACCCACTCGCCCACGTGAGGAGCGCGCGCCCAGCCGCGTCAGCGACCCCGCAGATGGTCAAGTTCCGTTCCAACCCTGGGCACGGGCCAAGCAGCAGGAGTTTGTTGCCAACTTCGCCAACCCGACGCGGCCGGAGCACATCGAACCCCTGGCCCGTTGCGCGCCCAACGGCATTCCCAAGTCCTTCATGTGGCACGGCTTTGAAATACGCCAGTACCCGGGCTATGTGCTGTTCCTGTTCGACTCGGGCAGCCGCCTGATTCATCTGGATGGAAAGCCCCATCTGTCCGAAACGATCAAGCTGTGGAATGCCGACTCGCGTGGTCACTGGGAAGGCAATACCCTGGTCGTGGATGCACGTAACCTGAACGGCAAGCCGCTGTTTGGGCGAACCGGCGAGTTCTTCAGCGAAAACGCGCAGGCCACCGAGCGTTATATCTTCCAGGCAGACGGCAAGCGCTTCAACTACGTGACTACCATCACCGATCCGACCGTCTTCACACGCCCCTTCACGGTCACCATACCCGTGCGCCGCTACACCGCTGCGGACCCGATTGATGGCTGGAACTTTATGGCTACCAAGGCCACGCACAAAGGCAAAGACGTGATCCTGGAACGCGAGGAACAGCTTTGCTATGAGAACAACGGCGGTTTCGGCTTGGGGGGCAAGTAGTACAACTAGTAGAAATTTCGGGGTCTCTCTGTGGCTGCATGTGGGGCAGCTGCATTCAAGCCATCACGGATCACGTGATGGCTTTTTTTATGGCTGATTGCCTGTGTGCAGGCCACTGCTGACTCGCTGTGTGCCAGCGAACAGTTGAGCCGAATTAGCGATCAGGCTTTCGTGTGAAGCAGTGGCGCTTCATCACAAAAACCTATTGTTTTTCAAGCACTTATGCACTGGTGAGCCAAAAGCAATTGGTCTGGCATGGATGCTGCAAACAGATCCATCAACGCGAACGAACACGTAGCGTTCCAACAGCAACACATCCAACCAAGGAACACCATGAAAGCACTTCAGTCCACTCTTCTCGCACTGGCTCTGGCATTGTCTGGCGGCATCGCCTTTGCCCAGGCCGACGCGGCCGCGAAGCCCGCCGTTGCTGCGCCAGCCTACAAAGCCAAGTCGCCCAAGCTCGGTCGTGCAGACCTGGACGCGCTGCTGGCCAAGCCAGACCAAGTTGTCATCATTGATGTGCGCCGCCCCGACGAACTGATCGCGATTGGCGGCTTCCCGGTTTACCTCAGCATCCAGAGCAAGGAACTGGAAAAGAACCTCGCGTTCATTCCACGTGACCGTGCCGTCGTCACAGTGTCCAACCACGCCGGACGCGCAGGCGGTGCTGCCGATCTGCTGGCATCCAAAGGCTTCAAGGTGGCAGGCGCCGTTGGCGCGCAGGACTATGAAGCTGAGGGCGGCACCCTGACCAAGATCACGGCACCAGCTCCCCGCCAGCCGCAGGCTGCCGCAGCACCTACCAAGACACTGTGATCTGACAAGGAGCCGACATGTCAAGCATTCTCCAGATTGCGCAGGCCCTACAAGGCAGTTCCTTTGGGACCGCCATCGCCGAGTCAACCATCGTCTTCCCTTTGATCGAGGGTGTTCATCTGTTGGGCTTGGCGCTGTCGTTTGGCCTCCTGCTCATCGTCGACCTGCGCCTGCTGGGTCTGGTATTGCGCCAGGTGCCCGCAGCCAAGGTCCATGACCAACTGCGTTCGTGGATATTCGCGGGCTTCGCACTGACCATTGTGTCGGGCATCCTGTTGTTTCTGGCGGAAGCTGCGGACGTTGTCTTCAATTACGCCTTCATTGCCCACGCGCTATTCATCGTGGTGGGTCTGGCGAATGCGGCGTTCTTCGAAACCCGACTGGCACCGCGTGCTGCCGAGTGGGGTGAGAGCTTGAAACTCCCCGCGGCTGCACGGCTGGCCGGCGCGGTTTCGTTGAGCTCCTGGATTGTTGTGGTGATCTCCGGTCGCCTGGTTCCCTATCTTGCGTGAGGTCACACCATGAGTACATTCTTTGAATACCTGCAGAGCAGCGCCGTGGGTCAGCTCATCAGCGGCAGTGACCACCTGGTAGGCGCCGCCGTTCAGATCGTCCACATCGCCGGCATCATCCTGCTCCTGACGGCCGTTGTGCTGGTGGCATTGCGGCTGCTGGGGCTGGGCTTGCGCGAGCAAAGCCTGGCAGAAGTGGAGACGCTGGCACGTCCCTTTCTGTGGGCAGGACTGGTGGCCACGGTCATCAGCGGCACGCTGTTCTTCATCTCCACGGCGACCATCTATGCCCCCAAGGGCGCGCTCCAGATCAAGCTGGTGCTGCTCGTGTTGGCGATTGCGCTGCAGTTTGGCCTGGTCCGCCGCCTGGTCAACCACCCGGCCAGCAAGGCGCTAACAACTGGTGGCGCCATCGCCTCACTGGTGTTGTGGTTCGGTGTCGGTCTTGCCGGACGCGCCATCGGATTTACTTGAAGCCCGTTTGCCATGACCTATTCCAGTTTTTACATCCTGGTCGCGGGCACCGTGTTGTCGGTGCTGGTGGGTTGCCAGCCATCCGAGTCGGCCGAGAGGCCCGCAGTATCCACCATACAACCCGTGGCCAGCATCCAGGAAGTGATGCAGGCCTTTGTGGATCCTTCTGCCGATGCCATTTGGGACTCCGTGTCGACCACGATCACCAAGAAGGGTGTTGAAGAAAAACATCCCCAGACCGATGCCGAGTGGCAAGCCTTGCGACTGCATGCCATTCGCGTGGTGGAGGGTGCGAGTCTGCTGCAAGTTACCGGGCGTAAAGTGGTCCAGGACGGTGTCACGCTGGAAGACAACCACGTCGAAAGCAATGCCAAGGCAGAAGACATCGCCGCATCCATTGCCAACCATCCTAGAGCCTTCGCAGCTGCGGCAGAAATTCTGCGCAACAGCGCCGTCCACGTCTTGGCCGCCATTGATGCACGCGACGTTCAGCAGCTGGTTGTCACGGGCTCTGCGTTGGACGCGGCATGTGAGGGATGCCATTTGAGCTACTGGTACCCGAAACAAAAGATTCCCCAATGGCAGGCAAAGTCTGCTGCCACGAAATAGTTCTCTCTCCTGAAACGACATTACTCATGAAACACGTTCTCACTGTCCTCGCGGTCGGCTTCCTTGGCAGCACCGCTTTCGCCCAGACGACACCGGTCGCCGCTCCACCGGCCACGCCAGCATCGGCGCGCGCACCGGCTCCACCGCCCGCGCGTGGCCCGGAATTGACCTTGGCGCTGGAGGCCGCCACCACGGCCATCAAGGCGTGTACCGAAAGGCAGCAGAAGATCGGCGTGGCGGTGCTGGACTCTGCCGGCGCGGTCAAGGTGCTGCTGTCTTCCGACGGCGCGTCGGCACGGGGCGGTGCCTCGGGCAATGCCAAGGCGCTTACCGCCCTGCAGTTCAAGGAAGCGACCAGCGTATTGCAGGAGAAGGTCAAGACGGACAAGGACCTGGCCGACAAGATCGCTGCCGACGCCAAGCTCAACGCGCGTGCCGGCGCCGTGCTGATCAGGGTCGGTGAAGAGGTGATCGGCTCCATCGGTGTTGGTGGAGCACGTGGCAGCGATGTGGATGAGGCCTGCGCGGTTGCCGGCCTGCAGGTTGTACAAAGTCGACTGAAGTAATGTGCGGTTGGTTGGCAAGAGCCAGTGCATGCTGTGCGCTGGCTCTTGCGGGGAGCGTGGCGTGTGCACAGTCCGTCACGCAGGCGACTGAGCAGGTAGAGGTTCGCCTGCTGGCCGCACACCAGGTGGTGCAGCCCGGCCAGACCCTGCTGGTGGCCATAGAACAGCGCATTGCGCCGCATTGGCATACCTACTGGCGCAATCCCGGGGACTCCGGTGAGGCTATGGCAGTGGAGTGGACGCTGCCCGCTGGCGCAACGGCGGGCCCTATCCTCTGGCCCACCCCGCACCGCATGAATGTGGGTCCAATTACCAATTTTGGCTATTCGGACCAAGTCACCTTGCTGACCGAACTGAAACTGCCATCCGACCTAAAGGAGGGTAGCGCAGCGCGCTTCGCTGCCCATGTGTCCTGGCTGGTGTGCCACGAGGAGTGCATACCGCAAGAGGCCACACTCTCCCTGGCGCTGCCGGTTTCGGGAACCGCACAGGTCTCCCCTGACGCAGAGCGTCTGGACGGTGCGCTGCGGGCGCTGCCGCAGGCAATGAACGCGTCGCCCTGAGCCAGCCCGAAGTGCGTCAGGCCCTGCGCGATGGCGGTGTGACCTACCTGAAAGGCGACTGGACGCAGAAGGATCCCCAGATCACCGAGTTGCTGCAGCGCCATGGCCGCAGCGGCGTGCCCCTGTACCTGTACTACCCCGCGGGCCCTGATGCCGCGGCCGTCGTATTGCCCCAGATTCTTCCCCCAGGTTTGGTGACAGCCGTCATCCGGCCCGCCTCTCATCCGCCCACTTGAACAGGAGCACTCTCATGTCCATTTCATGGATTAACCGTCGGACCATTCTTGCCGCCACTTTGGCGTGCGTCGCCACGTGGGGGCATGCGCACGCCCAATTGGACCAGCCGGTGCCCACGTTTACCGCGCCCACGGCGGATGGCAGCGGCCTGAATCTGGCCAGCCTGAAGGGCAAGACCGTTGTGTTGGAGTGGACCAACCACGAGTGCCCCTACGTCAGGAAGCACTACAGCAGCGGCAACATTCCGGCCGTGCAAAAGGAGGCAATCGCCAAAGGCTTCGTCTGGCTGCAGGTCATTTCGTCTGCGCCCGGCAAGCAGGGCTATGTGGACGGTGCAACCGCCATCAAGGTGAATGCGGAACGGGGCTCGGTTCCCACGGGGACGATTCTCGACCCCAAGGGCGACATTGCGCGGCTCTACGGCGCACAGACCACACCCCACATCTACATCATCAACCCACAGGGCATTCTGGTCTACAAGGGCGGTATCGACAGCATTGCTTCCAACAAGCCGGCCGACATCGCCAAGGCGGACAACTACGTGCGCGCGGCCATTGGTGAACTGGTTGCAGGCAAAGTGGTCTCCCAGTCCAACACCAAGCCCTACGGGTGCTCCATCAAATACGCCGACTCCTGATGCAAAGCCTGGCCGGTCGACCGGATGCTCACCAGGAGGGTTGGGAGCTATCGGTGCCCGAACGGGATGGTGTGGCCGAGGGCGTTTCCGCCTGCAAAGGCGCACCGCTGGCCACATAGAGCGTACCCAGTGCGGTGGCTAGTGCAAACACCAGGCTGGCCCAGCCCACCTTGGCTGGTGTAGGGTGAGGGGTTTCTTGGATGGTTTCCTTGTATCCCGTCAACATCGGCTTGACCAGGTTGTCCTTCTTGACCACGGTGTGGAAGAGGATCGCCACGACATGCAGGCCCAGCAACAGGTACAGCGCGATAGCCAACTGGTGGTGAAGCCCCGTCAGACGCAGGGACAGGGACTCGCTCACCAGGCCGGCCAGCGGCCCGGTGAAGGCGATCTCGTCGTTGCCGAACAGTCCGGTGCCAACCTGGGTAGACAACAGAATCAACAACACCAGCACGGACAGTGCGCCCAGCGGGTTGTGTCCATGCCCCTGCCATTCACCGCGGAGGTAGGTTTTCAACACACGTGGAGTGGGGGCAAAGTTCGTGAACCGGGCGTACCGGTTGCCGACAAAACCCCACACCAGCCGGAACGCCACCAGGCCCGCAATGGCCAGGCCTGCCTTGCCGTGCACCGCCATCCAGTTGCCACCGGCCAGGCCACTGGCAATCGCCGTGGTAACGGCGGCGACCAGCAGCCAGTGAAACAGGCGCGTTGGCAGATCCCACACGCGCAGGGCTTGGGGAGTACGGATGCCGTCGTCCATCAGTCCTTGGCTTTGTAGTCGTCGTGGCAAGCCTTGCACGTCTTGCCCAGCTTGCCAAACTGATCCTTCACCGCAGCCTGGTCCGCGGTGGCGGCCAGATGGGCCAGTTCATTTGCCTCTTTGGTGAACGCTGCTGAGTATTCACCGGCCTTGCTGCCGGCCGAGAACAGCGCGGGTTTGGCGGCGGTGTCGTGCCAGCCCTTGCCGGTTTCGGTACCGGCGGCAAACAGGCTGCCCAGACCGCTGTTGGCAATGGCCGCAATGCTGTTGGCCGCCTTGGCGACTTCGTCCTTGTTGTACTGAGCGTCTAGATTGGACTTGATGCGGCCGTTGTTCCAGGCGAGGAGCTGGTAGGCCGACTGGCGCCATTTGATCAGTTGCTCGGGCTTGGCGGCCTGCTGCGCCAGCACATCGTGGCTGAAGCTGACCGCGGGAATTGTCAGTGCGGACAGGAGCAGGAATTTGAAAGCGTTCTTCATGTCAGGACAGGTGGTTTTTGAAAAAGGAAATCGTGCGCTGCCAGGCCAGCCTGGCGGCATCGGCATCGAAACGCGGTGTGGTGTCGTTGTTGAAACCATGCTGCACTCCGGCATAGGTGTAGGCCTCGTAGCGCGTGCCCGCAGCCTTGAGCGCGGCTTCGTACTTGGGCCAGCCGGCATTGAGGCGTTCATCCGCGCCGGCATAGTGAATCAGCAACGGCGCCTTGATCTTGGGTACCTCTTCCGCTGGCGGCTGGGCGCCATAGAACGGAACGGAGGCGGCCAGATCCGGCACCTGGGTTGCCAGGTAGTTGGCAATGCCACCACCCCAGCAGAATCCGACCACGCCGACGCGTCCATTGCCTTCGGCAAGGCTTTGCAATGCGCGCGTGGTTGCGACAAAGTCGGCACGCGTTTTGGCGGCATTGAGCTTGGGGAACAGCTCGCGTGCCTTGTCCTCGTCACCCGGGTAGCCACCCAGGGTGTGCAGAGCATCGGGTGCAAACGCCAGAAACCCATCCAACGCCAGACGTCGTGCGATGTCTTCAATGTGCGGGTTCAACCCCCGGTTTTCGTGAACGACCAATACCGTGGGCAATCGCTCCTTGATGGAAACCGGCCGCACCAGGTAGCCCCGCACCGTGCCATTGCCCTGGGGTGAATCAAAAGTCTGGTAGCGGCCCTGGATGCGTGCATCGCTGGGCGCAACCTGCTGGGCCTGTGCGAACTTGGGATTCAGCGCCGCCAGTAGTCCGGTCGCTGCGGCGGCAGAGCCTGCAAACCGCGCAGCGGAGTCCAGAAAACCACGGCGGCTTATTTCTCCGTGTACATAGCGGTCAAACAGTTGCAAAACTTCCGGCTGAAAGTCCCGGGCGGTCAAACGTGTCATCAAAATCTCCGTCATGGGTAGAGGTGGGTTTGGAGCCAGCCAGCAAACCGAATCGCTTGAGCTGGGTGCGCAGTACGTTGCGTGAAATACCCAGCAAGTCGGCGGTGTGAACTTGATTGCGATGGCAATAGGAATAGGCGCTCTCAATCAGAACACGCTCAATGCGCTCGTGCAGGTCGGCCCCACCGGCTTCGTACAGTTGCTCGAAAACCGTTGCCAACTGTTCGGTGGAAGTGCCCGGTGTCAAGCTGGTCAGTCCGTTTGAGTGTGACTTGTTGTGCTGTATGGTCGTAGCTGCAGCAACTGGTTCACTGGTTGCCGGTGGGTGAAGGGACACTCCCCGCAGTCGCAGGTCACTTGCGGCGATGAGTCCATCGCTATTGACGATCAATGCGTAGTGGATGACGTTTTCAAGCTCGCGGATGTTGCCTGGCCAGCTGTATTGCAGCAGGGCCTCGCGTGCATCGCGGCCAAGCTTGACGTTGCGCAGTTCCAGCCTGTGGTTATAGACGCCAATGAAGTGCTCAGCCAGCGCAATGATGTCGCCGGGACGCTGTGCCAGTGGCGTGAGTGTGAGTACGGCGACATTCAGGCGATAGTAAAGGTCTGCCCTGAAGTGCCCGGCAGCTACCGCTTGCTCGAGTTTGACATTGGTTGCGGCCACCAGGCGCACGTTGACATCAACAGGTCGCCTGGAGCCCAAGCGCACGACCTGGCGTTCCTGCAGCACGCGAAGGAGCTTCACCTGGACAGCCATTGGCAGGTCCCCGACTTCATCCAGAAACAGCGTTCCGTGGTTCGCGGCTTCGAACCACCCGGCCCTGGCACCGCTGGCACCGGTGTAGGCGCCTGCCTCGTGTCCAAACAGTTCGGCTTCAACCAGATTCTCACTGAAGGCGCCACAGTTCACCGCGATGAATGGTCCCGTGCGGCCGCTTTCGGTGTGTACATGGCGTGCAATCAGTTCCTTGCCCGTACCTGTTTCTCCAATGATCAGAACCGTTGCGTCGGATGGTGCAACACGTTCGGCCTGATCCAGCAATGCGATGGAGGCGGGGTCATGAAAGACCAGTGCTTTGGCACGGATAGACAGAATCTGGTTTTGTGAGTCCGGAAATGTAAGTACGCGGGTCATGATGGTTCTCGGCGGGGCAGGACCATCCGAATGTACCGACGTAGGGTTTATTACCGAACTAAGCATTTCGAGTTTGCTTATGCGGATATCGCCGCGCTGCACTTGGTGCACCGCCCACAAGTGGCAAGTGAACCAGGTACATTGGTCGCATGCGTTACAGTTTGGCGCGGAAAACCAACCCCACCCACCGTGGCGCTCCCATGCCGTCGTAGGTCACTCGGTCGGAACCGGCGCCATTGATGCTGGTTGTGTATTGGGTGTTGAACAGGTTTTTTGCCACCAGATCGATTTCATACTTCTGACGCTGTCCGATCAGGCCGACTCCGACATCGGTAACCGAGTAGGCGTCCTGCCATCCGTAGTCAGATAGGTTGTTGTCGAAGTTTTGACGGGAACGGTAGACGTTGTTAAACCAGAGATGCCCTGTGAAGTCCGCAGAAATCGGATGGCGGTAGTCTGCACCCAGTGTCACGATGACCTTGGGCGCGGCCACGACTTGCTTGCCGGTGTTGTCGCATACCACGTTCTTTGCGGCATTCAACTCGGCAGGGCAAGTCGCGGTCGCCCAATCGCTGTACTTGGCATCGTTTAGTGCAGCACCAAAGCTGATGGTCAGGTTGTTGGAGGGACTCCAGGCGCCATCGACTTCCACGCCGTTGGCGACGATGCCAGGGATATTGCCGAGCACTGACTGGTAGTACAAGGTGCCGTCGTTCTTGGTCTTGGTGGTTGCATCGTCGTAGATGCTGGTCGTTTGTTGGTAGTCCTTGACGCGGCTTTGATAGGCATTGACGTTGAGTAGCAGGTTACCGTTCAATATGGTCTTGAAACCCACTTCCACGTCGAATACTTTTTCCGGATTGACGTTCAGCGGATCGCCGCCGCTGGTGAATTGCACCGCACCGGACTTTTCACCGGCGGAGAGGGATGCGTACAGAAGGGTATTGCTGTCAAGGTTGTAGCTGGGACTGAGCAGCCAGCCAATGGCGTTACCCTTGACCTCCTGCCCAGGTTTGGTGCTGTACGTTGTGCCAGTGGTGCTGCTGCGGGTGTTCTTTGCGGCTGCGATTTCAGCCGCGCTGGCATTGAGTGCGGCACCCAGTACATCAAGGTTGGCGAGTGCTGAGCCGCTGAAGTCAACGGCCTGCTTGTTTGACGTATTGGTCTTGCGTTCATACGTGTCGCGAAGCCCAGCAGTCAACGTGAGCTTGTCATCAATGTGCCAATTCACCTGCCCGAACAACGCGAGGCTTTCGGTGTCCGGTGTTTCGGTGTTGGTGACGAAAGCGTTGTTGAGCGAAGCCTGGAGCAATTGGCGACCGGCCGCGGTCTTGTACAGCGTGTTGTAGTCCGGTGTGGTGGCGTACCACGCGCCGGCATCGGTCGCGTACAGGTTGCGGCTTATGGTCGTGTTCCAGCTGTGGCCGTAGTACAGCCCGGTCTGGTAGTCGAACTGCTTGTTGACTATCTGCGCCAGACGAAACTCCTGTGAGAACTGACCGGCATCGAGTTTGGTACCACCCTGACCGACATCGAACTTGGTGCCATCCAAATCATTCTTGGCATCAAACGACAGGCGCCGTGCGCCAGTGATCGAGGTCAGGCTGAGGTTGTTGCCTAGATTCCAGTTGAGCTCGGCGCTGGCGCCCTTGTTCTCGGTCTTGAGCGGAATGTTGACGTTGACATCCTCTTGGCTCCATGATCCTACGATGGGGGTGTAGCCTGCAAATGATGGGCGAAGGAAACGTGTCAGGAAGGTCGGCTTGGTGCTGGTAGCGCGCACAGTGTTGGTGGCATCATCGTAGTTGCTGTACAACGCCATGGTCGGCTTGGTGTTGCTGCGTTCATCGCTTTGGGCGTAGTCGAGGTTCAACTTCGCCGAGAAGGCGGTTGATGGCGTCAGCAGGAATTGCAGTCGTCCACCGGAACGATTTTTTTCGTGGGTGCTGCCGCCCGTCGGGTTGACGTTGTCCAGGTAGCCATCCTGCTTGTCGCTAAATACAGAAGCACGGAAGGCCAGCACGTCGTCAATCAGGGCGTTGGAAAATGAACCATTGATGGCGCGACTGTTGTAGCTGCCGATCGCGGTCGAAATGGAAGCCTGTGGGGTAAAGCTGGGTGCTTTGCTGACATAGTTGATGGCGCCGATCGTGGTGTTTTTTCCTAGCAACGTGCCTTGCGGACCGCGCAGTACTTCTACGCGGTCGAGGTCGGTATAGTCCTGGTAGCTCATGCCGGGGTGGGTCAGAAAGATTCCGTCAACCACAACACCCATGGATGCTTCCAGTGCATCGTTGCCGGCGGACTTGCCGATGCCACGAATGGAAATGCCGGTACGACGCGAATTGGGGGTGGTCGCTTCCAGACCCGGAGCCTTTTTCACCAGATCCTCCAATGTCACCACGCCTTCGCGTTCAAGACTGTCTCCTCCGATGACAGTGATGGGGATCGGCACGTCTTGCGCTACTTCCTCGCGATTGCGCGAAGTCACGACTACGAGTCCCAGCGTAGGCGCAGCGTCTTGGGCGACGTTGGCGCCTGCGCTTTGGGCCCGACCGGAAGTAGGCAGCGCGCTCAGTGCGGCCAAAGCAGTCAGCACGGCGAGACTTCCGGCCCGTCGTGGCAAGGGCGGGGATTGGGTCAACTTGACTAGGGAAGGCGACGGGGCGATACGGGAAATACGTTGGGACGAAAGATAGAAGGGCATGGGGCTTACTTGGTTTGAGTTTGATAAACCCTGTTGCCTTTGCAACCACTGTGCCAATGGCGGGTTTGCCCACAAAGCGCAATAAGTAGTTGATGTATATGCATAAATTCAATTTGTGGAGTACGCCTTCGATACGGCAACGGCTGCTGCTGTTTTGCACCCAACAGATACTGCTTGCTTGGGAACACCAGTCCAACAATGTGAGATGCTGAACAGCCACTCAGTTGGAAGTGCTGGCACGTCGCAAGACTGTGGATAGAGGATGACTGTCTACAGAGGTCCGCTGTCGGTCTCCGCAGGCCCATTGCCCAAGTCCATGTTTGTTGATGTGCTGTTGCATTGTCAGCAGTGCTGTTGCTGCAATCCCATGCAGAGCGTCAAAGTCGCATGAATTGGCCCAAATTCGATGGCACGTTGCTTGCAATCCCTAAGCCAATTGCATAGATGTGAAAGACGCCGAATGACCATTGCACACGCGCTCCCGCTGGCCAGACCAACGCGGAACGAAGCGACCGATGCGCCACAGAAGAGGGCACGTCTGATTGCAATCGCTAAATCCCCGTTACAGCAACCACCGGCGCAGGCTGAATCCTTCAGGTCGCGTGCGGTGGGGGGCAAGGCGGTAACTGAATCGGTGGGATTGCTACTGGTTGCCGTTGCTTTCCATGGGGCCATTGTCTGGGCTGCATTGAACCGCGTGGATACGCCACGCGCTGTGATGCTGCCCCAGGAAATTGAACTGCTGCGACCACAACCGGAGATCAAGCCTGAGCCACCGAAGCCCTTGGAGCCAAAGCGTCAACCACCACCGCCCAGGATGGTAGAAACGCCCAAACAACCCCCACCGGCTGCACAGCGAACTGCACCGGCGCAAGCGCCGGATCCAACTGCAATGGCGGTTGCGGAGAATCTGCAGGCACAGCAGACTGTGGGGCCTGTGGTGTCGGCGCCACCAGCGCCATCTGCCCCCAAGGGGGTCGAGCCGGTGACCGAGCCCATCGGATTTGCAGGCTATCTCAACAACCCGCCCCCGGTCTATCCCCGCGCGGCACAGCGACTGAACCAACAGGGTCGCGTGATCTTGCGTGTTCACGTGCTGGCAAGTGGCCAGGTCGGAAACGTCGAGATCAAGCAGAGCAGCGGAACCCCGTTGTTGGATGACGCCGCTGTGAACGCAGTCAAGCTTTGGACGTTTGCGCCGTCAAAACGTGGCAGTACACCCATCGACGGATGGGCAACTGTCCCCATTGATTTCAAGATCGGGGGCTGATCCTGAACGATCGGACCATCCAACTAGTTCTGCCACAAAACTTACCTTCCCATTCTTCACCTGAGTCCTACCATGACCATTCCATCTGACCTCATTGTTCCCGCTGCACTGTGGACCCTTGTCGCCTTCTCAGTTGCAACCTGGTCACTGATTCTGATCAAGTCAGTCCAGCACTTTCGCATATCACGCAACAACCGGAAGTTCACCAAGAGTTTTTGGGCGGCCGCAAACCTCCAGGCAGCAGCCGATCTCGCCAGCGAGCAGCCCGGCCCGGCGGCCCGATTGAGTGCTGCGGGTTTGTTGGTCCTGCGCGATGAGGCCAACGATTCTGGAGCCGACCTCGAGCACACCGGGGATCGCCAGGACCTGCTGGAACGTGCCCTGCGCCAGCAAATTCACAAAGAACGCCGCTACCTGGACAGCGGACTGGCCATTTTGGCCAGCATTGGCAGCACGTCACCCTTTGTGGGGTTGTTCGGGACTGTGTGGGGCATCATGCATGCACTGACGGACATCAGCAAGGCAGGTTCTGCGAGTCTCGAAGTCGTGGCGGGGCCCATCGGAGAGGCGCTGGTTGCCACTGGCATTGGTATCGCCGTTGCCATTCCCGCAGTACTGGCTTACAACTTCTTCCTGCGCCGTCTGAAGGTGATCCAGGCCGATTTGGACGAGTTGGGTGCTGACTTGATTACGCTGTCCCGCAAGAGCGGCTTCCGGATTCCCCATGGCAAGCCGGTTGTGGCGGTATCGGTTGACCGCACGGGCGGCAACATCAAGGGTGGAATAGCGCATAACGCGTCTTTGCCAACTGGCGTCCAACCCGCTTGAGTGAGCGACATTCCCATGGCATTTTCAACATCCAACGACAGCGACGAAGTGCTGTCCGAAATCAATATCACACCACTGGTCGATGTCATGCTGGTATTGGTCGTGGCACTGATCGTGACCGCGCCACTGCTCAACAATGCGATCAAAGTCAACTTGCCGAAGACTGTTGCCACGCAGCCACCGGAGCCCCGCAAACCGATCGCCATCAGTGTGGATTCCCAGGGCCAGGTCTATGTGGACAAGAATCAGTTTTCTTTGGCTGACCTTGAACCTAAACTGCGCAGCCTGCATGCAGCCCAGCCCGATCTCAGTGTTCACCTGAGTTCAGATGAAGCAGTCAACTACGGAAGTGTTGCAAAGGTGATGGCGCTGATCGAACGCTCCGGCATCACTCGGGTCGCAGTGCTGACCAATACGCAGTGATTGGGTCACGCCACTCGGACGGGAGGGTTCAGGTCTCTTGTCCAGAGAGGGTCGCCAGTCACATTCCTTCTTATCAAGGGCAGTACGAAATGCGCTACGCGGCGCATTTCGTCCATATGCGGGTAGCTAGACAGTATCAGCGTATCGACTCCGAGGCTGGAGAACTCGCGCAGACGCGCAGCGAGCGATGGTGCATCGCCAAGCAGCAGCGCGTCGGTGCCGTCGCGGTTCAGATGCTGGGCACGCCAGAGGTTCTGTGAAATGGCCAGTTGGTCTATGCGAATGCGGCGTGATTTGAGAGCCGTGACCTTGGCGCTGTGATGGAGCATTGCGCGTGCAGCCTTGTGTGCATCGCTTTCGGTTTCTCTCACCACGATGTGCGTGCGCACAGCAAATCGAACTTCTCTTCGGTCCCTGGATGCCAGTTGGCGAACCTTGCGCATCTGTTGGGCAATCTCCGCCGGTGATCGTGCCGACATGATATGCAAGTCGGCGTGATCGCTGGATAGCTGGGCTGCAGCATTGGACACTCCACCGCACAGTATGGGCGGGCCGGGGTTGCGCAGCGGGTGCAGGTGCCCGTATCGAGGGTCCGGGGCGTGCTCTTCGTTCTGGAGGCGCGCAAGTTCTGCCAAGTATCCCGTCAACCACAGGCGCACATAGTCCTCGGATATCTCGGGAATCTGGTTGAAGAGTGCGCTCAATTGTCTTGTATCCGCTGGATCACCGCGGAGATCGGATACCAGGTGCAGCAGCAACCGGCTGTTGGATACCTGGTGCAAGGTTGAGGCCATGCGAGCGCAGACAACAGGACCCAGAACGGCCGGACGCACACCCACCATCAGCTGAAGCTCCTTGCTGATCAATGAAAGCGCTGCGCCGATCACCAACGCGTCCTCACAAGAACGCCCCGCAGGTAGCTTGATTCCGTCAAAGCCAAGCTGTTCAGCCGCCAGCGCCACCTGGCGCCAATACGGGTGGCGCGTCGGACTGTCGGTGCCCGCCGTTGACATTGCGTGATGACGGCTCTCGTCGAGACTGGGTAGAACCCAAAAAGTCTGCATGAATGAACCTGAAAGAAGTCGGACAGGTCCGGGTAAATGCAGCTAGCGTGCCAGGAAAAGCGAGCCAAATACGCGTTGCACGCCCTGATTGTGTTGACAGTGAAACAGTACTGCTTGCGCATTGCTGCGGGCGCAACAGTCTTGGATTGCTCATGCAAGGTCCTAATGAGCGTGATTCTCAGATCACTCCAACTTTTTGCACAGTCAACTAGTGTTCCAGCAACGTGTTTCGAGGATGGAAGCTACCTCAGCAAATATCAACTGCAGAGTGAATTGAACAGGCCCTGCCAAACGTGGCGTTAGCCGCGCTTGGCAGGGCCTGGGAAGGTGCGCCTACCGGTTCTTGGCGGCGCTCAGGCGACGTACTACCGCCACCAGGCGGTCCACCTCGTCAAAGGTGTTGTAGAACGCCAGCGATGGTCGTACCGTCGTCTCCAGCCCAAAGCGGCGCAGGATGGGCTGTGCGCAATGGTGACCGGTGCGAACCGCAATGCCTTCCTCGTTCAGGGCCTTGCCCACTTTTTCTGTGGTGTAGCCGGCCAGCACGAATGACATGACGCTGGCCTTGTCTGCTGCTGTGCCCACCAGGCGAACACCGGGGATGCTGCTCAACTGCTGCATGCCGTAGCACAGCAGTTCGTGCTCGTAGCGCCCGATGTTCTCGATGCCGATGCGGTTCACGTAGTCGATGGCGGCGCCCAGGCCCACGGCGTCGGCAATATTGCCGGTGCCAGCCTCGAACTTGTTGGGGATGGGTTGGAACACCGTCTTCTCGAAGGTCACATCAGCAATCATGTTGCCGCCACCCTGCCACGGCGGCATGTCTTCCAGTACCTCGCGCTTGCCCCACAACGCGCCAATGCCGGTCGGGCCAAACACCTTGTGTCCAGAGAACACAAAGAAGTCGGCACCAATGTCCTGCACGTCCACGCGCATGTGTGAGACCGACTGAGCACCATCCACCAGTGCCTTGGCGCCAGCGCGGTGCGCCATCGCCACGATCTCCTTGACCGGCACCACGGTCCCCAGGGCATTCGATACCTGGGTTACCGCCACGATCTTGGTGCGGTCGTTGAGCAGCTTCTGGTATTCGTCCAGCAACACCTGGCCCGAGTCATCCACGGGGATGACTCGCAACCGGGCACCCTTGGCGGCCGCCAACTGCTGCCAGGGCACGATGTTGGCGTGGTGCTCCAGGTTGCTGACGATGATTTCGTCGCCTTCACCCACGTGCTGACCGCCCCAGCTCTTGGCCACCAGGTTGATGGCCTCGGTGGTGCCGCGCACGAAGATGACTTCGTTCACATCCGGTGCGTTGATGAACTGCCGCACCTTTTCCCGTGCGCCCTCATAGGCGTCGGTGGCACGTGCTGCCAGTTCGTGCGCAGCGCGGTGGATGTTGGAGTTCTCGTGTGCGTAAAAGTACGCCAGGCGGTCGATCACCGACTGCGGCTTGTGCGTGGTGGCGGCATTGTCAAACCACACCAGTTGGCGTCCGTTGACCCGTTCCTGCAAGATAGGAAAGTCGCGCCGCACCGCGTTCACGTCAAACGGTGGGCGCTGTCCTGCGCCGGCCAGCGGCACGGTGCCGTGTGGTGCCGGTTTGGCCGGCGTCACGTAGCCGCTGGGCAATACCACGGCGTCCACAAAGTAGTAGCGCGGCTCGGTGGATGGCACGGTGCTGGGCGTGACCGATGGCGATGCACTGGTGCTTGTCTGCGACGGTGGCGCAGGATCAAATCCCAAGGGTTGCGCGAAGGGCACGTTTGCCAAATCGTCGCTGATGCTCGTGCCACCTGCGGATGGATGGCCGTAGGTGTCGCTCAGGAAGTAGAACGGCGACGCGGGATGCACTGCCGCCTGCGATACACCCGCTGCCTGCGCCTCGGGCACGCCCTGCACGCCGCTGCCAAAGCGCGGTGAGTACGCGGGTGCCTGAGTCAGCACCGCATCGGGCACGCCATTGCCAGCGACCGCATGGGGTTGCAGCGCGGGCGCGCGGTGCGCCAGTGATAGCACGTGCGTTGGCGACGCCGGAATCAGGTTGGTACCGGGCACCTGACCCTGTGGGATCGGAGTGCCTGGCACGCCGGGGCCTAAGCCCACCGGACTGACCAAAGGAGAGCCGGCAGGGGCAACATTGACCGGCGCCTGGATACCGGGTGCCACGGGCGCTGCCGCTGGCACGCCTGACGGACCGGTGGCAAACAGGGCGTTGGCCATTTGCGCAATCAACGATGGGTCAATCGGAGGCGCCGCGCTCAGCGGTGCCGGAGTAAAACCAGAATTGCTCACGGCGGCTTACTTGTAGGTGTCGGTGTAGTCGTGGTACTTGCCCACTTCCACGTCGTCCAGCACGGCCAGCGCGTCGGGCGTCAGCACGGCCAGCGAGCAGTACAGCGAGATCAGGTAACTAGAGATCGCCTGGTCATTGATGCCCATGAAGCGCACCGACAGACCCGGGCTCTGTTCACCCGCCAGTCCCGGCTGGAACAGGCCTACCACGCCTTGGCGTTTGTCGCCCACGCGCAGCAGCAGAATCTTGCTTTTGCCATCAGCCACCGGCACCTTGTTGCTGGGGATCAGTGGCACACCGCGCCAGGTGATGAACTGCGAACCAAACAGGCTCACGGTGGGTGGCGGCGTTCCACGGCGGGTTGCTTCGCGACCGAATGCGGCAATGGCAACGGGATGTGCCAGGAAGAAGGCAGGCTCTTTCCAGACCTTGGTCAGCAGTTCGTCCAGATCATCGGGTGTGGGTGCGCCGGTGAGCGGGAAGATGCGTTGTTCGTCCGTTACCTGCGACAGCAGACCGTAGTCCGGGTTGTTGATCAGTTCACTTTCCTGGTTCTCCTTGATGGTCTCAATGGTCAGACGCAGTTGTTCCTTGATCTGGTCGTGCGGGCTGCTGTACAGGTCGGAGATGCGGGTGTGCACATCCAGAATGGTGCTGACCGCGTTCAGGTAGAACTCGCGCGGCTTTTCGTCGTAGTCGACAAAGGTGCGGGGCAACTGGTTTTCGCTTTCGCGGGCGGTGCAGGTGACCTTGATGGACTCGGGGTTCTTGACCGTGTTGAGGCGGTAGATACCAGCTTCCACCGGCACCCACTGCAGCAGGTGCGTGAGCCAGCGCGGCGAAATGGTGGACAGTTGGGCCGTGGTTTTGGTGGCGTTGGCCAGTTGCCGTGCGGCGTGGTCGCCCAAGGTGGTGTGAACGGTGGGTTGCTTTGCCATGGAGGACCTTTTTGAGAGAAATGAGTAAGGGTGGTGAAGATGGATTGAACGTCGGGCAGTATCTGCAGTGCCCGGCGCAAACTCAACAGGCTATAGCCGCCAAATTGATGCCTTTAGCAGGTTGTGGGGTGCGTACCTTTTCGCAGTTCTCCAGCAGGGCTGCGCCGGACAGGCCATAGGCCTGCGCCAGCTTTTCAATCGTGATGATGGAGGCCACCACCTGCCCGCGTTCGATTTCGCCGACGTACGAACGGTTCAGGTCGGCATGCTCGGCCAACTGTTCTTGAGACCAGTTGCGCGCCTCGCGCAGGCGGCGCACCGCGGTGCCGAAGTCCTTGAGCAGGCAACAGCTGGTCATACAGTCACCGGCTCTGCGCCGTTTTCATGGCGGGACACGGCCTGCGTGATGTGGGCGCCGGGCTTCACGTCGTGCGTCACCCAGACGTTGCCGCCAATCGTGGCGCCACGGCCGATGGTGACGCGCCCCAGCACGGTGGCGCCGGCGTAGATCACGACGTCGTCCTCCAGAATCGGATGGCGTGGCAGCCCCTTTTGCAGATTGCCATCGGCATCCGTGGGGAAGCGTTTGGCGCCCAGCGTCACCGCCTGGTACAGGCGCACGCGCTCACCGATGACGGCAGTCTCGCCAATCACGACACCGGTGCCATGGTCGATGAAAAAGCCCGAACCAATGCTGGCACCGGGGTGGATGTCGATGCCGGTCTGGCCATGTGCCAGCTCGGCGGCGATGCGTGCCAGCAGGGGCAGACCCAACTCGTACAGGCGGTGGGCGAGCCGGTGGTGGATCATGGCCAGAACGCCCGGGTAGCACAGCAGAACCTCGTCCACACTGCGGGCGGCCGGGTCGCCCTGGAACGCGGCCAGCACGTCGCTGTCCAGCAGGGTGCGGATCGCGGGTAGTGACGCGGCAAATGCCCGCGTGGCGGCCAGCGCTCGGGTGTCGAGCACATCGTCGGATTCGTTCAGGTGTCGCGCCACGTAGCGCAGCTCCAGCCGCACCTGGGCCAACAGCGCATGAAGGGCTTCCTCCAGCGTGTGGCCGGTGTAGAAGTCTTCGCTTTCTTGCTGCAGGTCGGGTGGCCCCAGGCGCATGGGGAACAGTGCGCCCTTCAGGCTCTCAATGATCTGGTTCAGTGCATCGCGTGATGGCAGCTCGCGCCCGCCTGGTTCCAGCGAACGCTTTTGCGATTCGCGCCACTGCTGGCGCACGCCGCGCAAGCCGGCCACGATGCTGGCGGTGTCGAAATCAGCCATGCTGTGGTGCTCCTTATCAGTCCTGTACCCAGGGCAGGCCGCGGTGGCGCCAGCCATCGGCACCACCCCGGTGGCGGTGTTCGTCGATCTCGCCTTCAAAGCCTTCCAGCACGTTGTAGGCCTGGGTAAAGCCGGCTGCTGCTGCTGCCTCGGCCGCCAGCACCGAGCGCTTGCCGCTGCGGCACAGCAGCAGGATGGGCGCGTGCTTGCCAGTCTTGGCTTCCAGCTCACGCACGAAACGCGGGTTGCGCGTCAGCGCGGTGCCGGTGGCCCAGGCCACGTGCAGGCTGTCGGGCACGTGACCCACAAATTTGCGTTCCTCTGTGGTGCGCACATCCACCAGAACGGCTTCACCGGCCGACAACAGCTCCCAGGCCAGTTGCGGCGATACGCCGCCGGCGTAGGAAAGTCCCGTAGACAAGGCCACGGCGCGGATGGATTCCAGCGAATCCGCAAGGGTGGTGGCTTCCGATGCGACTGACATAAACAAAGTCCTTTCAAATCTCTTGGCGCCTGGATTCCGGGAGGAAATTGGTGGCTTCAGGCGGCGAAAGTGACTCTAAAGGCGGCTCAACAAAACACAAAAGAATAAAAAATAGATTCAAAATAACCAAATCATCTGTATTGCTGCCGAGATCGCTTTCAGTAGCACCAGCCCCAAGTCAGATCCAGCACCAGTGCATGGTGGGGTTCCGGCGGAATGCGCACGACCCAGTGTCCGATTAATACGGGGACCGTGCCCGACAGGTTCCACTGCCGGGTGGTGGTTTCCAGAATGCGCGCGATCGGCGTGGTAACGCGCGACGTGTTGGGTTGGGATGCAAGGGTGACCATGCGGTCATTCTGGGCGCCGTGAGTACCCCATGGAACGAATAAATGCACTGTTCCAAATTACCAAAACGTGTATCGCCAGGCCGACAAGAAACGCAATTGCTTATCTGAATTTCTTCGTTCGCAAACTCAGCCTGAGCCTCTAACCTGACGGCACGAAATGGGGTTCACGTTCTGCGCTCTGCCAGTGAACTCCGTACGTTTGTGTGACGGCTGTCACGTGTTCTGTTTTGAATGGAGAAACCATGCGCATTCCTTTTGTACTCAAGGCTCTCGTCACCGGTCTGGTGGCGCTGACCACCTTCGCGGCGTACGCCGATCAACTGGCTGACATCAAGAAGAAAGGTGAACTGGTGATTGGCGTGCTGGGCACCGATGAGCCCAACAGCTATGTCGACCCCAAGACGCGCGAATTCATCGGCTATGAGGTGGATCTGGCCAAGGCCGTGGCAGCGAAGATTGGTGTCAAGCCGGTGTTCAAGCAACTGGCCGTGGCAGCCCGTATCCCCGAGCTGCAACAGGGTGGCGTGGACATCCTCGCGGCGTCCCTGACGCATAACAAGGAGCGTGAGTCGCAAATCGACTTTTCGCTGACCCACTTCGTCACCGGCCAGAAGGTGCTGGTCAAGAAGAGCAGCGGCATCAAGGATGTGCCCGAGCTGGCTGGCAAGAAGGTGGTAACCGTCAAGGGCGGAACGCAGGAGCCCAACATTCGCAAGGCAGTGCCCACGGCGGATGTGGTGACATTCGAGACTACGCAGCAAGCCTTCCAGGCGCTGCAGCAGGGCAAGGGCACCGCGTTTGTGAATGATGAGGTCAGCCTGCTGTCCGACTACGCCAAGCTGGGCAATGCAAAAAAAGACTACCTGATCCTGCCGCAGAACCTGAGCGTGGAGCCCCTGGCCTTTGGCATCCGCAAGGGCGAGGTTTCACTGAAGACCGTGGTCGATGACACGCTGCGCGGCCTGGAGAAAAGTGGCGACGCCGAGAAGACCTTCGTCAAATGGTATGGCCCCAACAGCAACCTGAAGTTTGAGAAGCGCAGCTTCAAGATTGACTCCGACAAAGTCGCTGGCTAAGAACTTATCCGTAAATAATGTTTTCGCCTGACTTTATCTTTCGGAACGCCATGATGGACGCCGCCAAGTGGTTGAGCGCCAGGAAGCTGCGATCAATCTTCTCGTATCGCACCAGTAGCTTGCGAAACCGATTGAACCAACTGTGGGCCACTTCTACAACCCAGCGTCTTGCCTTCTTCCCAGGGGCTCGCTTGAGTTCTTCGGCTTCTTGTCCTCGGCCTTTGACATGAGGGATGTAGCCATGCTCCTCAATGACCTTCAAAGCGG
>Ga0265332_10000575_pt1 | contig 24429 bp, 28 predicted proteins | sample 41926metaG_FD_202084 | JGI IMG/M metagenome (GOLD analysis project Ga0265332, IMG submission 202084) | Rhizosphere microbial communities from Carex aquatilis grown in University of Washington, Seatle, WA, United States - 4-19-26 metaG | ecosystem: Host-associated > Plants > Roots > Rhizosphere...
CCAGGTCGCCTTTCTCGCTGAGGAAATTCACGAAAAAATTCGCCAACTTCAATGGCATTGGCGCAGGGTGCTCAGGAATCCCATGCTTTCGTGCAAATTCCCGCGCTGGATCCTGATCGAGGTCCCGATGGGCAATTGTCAGGACGTTGCGGGGAATACTCCCCTCTGTGGCCTTGCCAAATGATCCCGGGCGGACCCGATAGGCGCCACCCGAGAACACCGCAGTTCGCTGCTCTCCTCCACGCTCCAGCAGTTTGAGATGCTTTTCGGTGTGTGACTGAAGGACACGACGGTTGTCTGCTATGACATGCTCTGGGTCATTGGTGAACCACAGCACCGGCTCCCAGCCTACATTGCACTGGGTGCGCTGGATGCTCGCGTATTGGACGGGCCCTGGCGGCTTGGATGGGTTTACCCAAACATACCGGTCCATCAATGCCAAGCCCATGTCGCACAAAGCGATGGTCACCCGCTCCAGATACGTGGATCGACTCGGCAGTCCAGGTTCAAAGATGTCGGATGACAAATTCAACACAAGATTTGCACCGCGCTTCATCTTCTTGATGATTGGCTCCAGCATCTGGCACAACCAATCGACATAGACCTGCTGCGATTTATTGCCATACTGACGTTGGCTAGCCAATGGGTAGGGAGGGCTCGTGAAGATCAGGGCGACTTCTTCCTCCAGCCCATTAAACACGTCCTCCGAGTTCCCCCAGAGAGCGCACCCGAAGGTATTGAATGCTATCAAAACTTGTTTCTTGGGCGCCAGGGTCAAACCGGCTTTGGCCTTTTCGCTCAAGCGCCACTTGCCTCGGTCCATCCGATCCAGAATGCCCAAATTTCGCAGCGATTGCTGGTGCCAACGCGCCTTGCGGTGGTAGAGGTTGTGCACGGACCCGGATTTCCCGACTGGGGCCTTCTCCGCGGCAAAAGCCGGGTCCAGCCCCAGATCCAGACTCAACTGTTCGTAGAGTTCCTGATTGGTCATTGCATCTCGCCCGACATAGGCCGACAAGACGCTCTGTATCGGAACATCTATTGGGGCGCTCATCGCTCCAACTCCGAATCAGCACTCGTCCTGTGAAGTCGCGCATTTCGCTCCTCGCACATTCGGCGTGCCGTATCTGCATGCATCTTGATGTCTGCCTTGATGTGCGTCCAGTGCCTGCGCCGCCCATCAGACGTGTGGGTTCTGGAGCCCAGTGTCCCCGCCCCGCCCTGCGGTTTCCCATCCAGGTAAAGCATGTATCCACAGGAGTTGCTGGTGTAAGTCCAGCGACTCACGATGTCGCCTCCATGCCGGAATCGACGGGCGCGTGGCCGCCCTCAATTCGGGCGATGAGTTCACACGCGCGAACGTAGATGGCGGTTCCTTCTGTGGACTCGGTATTGAATACCGATCCAACCGAGTTGACGAAGTCTTTGAGGGTCGCCAGTAGGTTGGGGGCTTCGATAATCACGAGTGCTTTGGGATTGGTTCGAAAATCGACGCTATCGGCGAAATTCGTCATCGCCACTTTTGCGACACGCCGGCCGTTGGGTTCGTGCAGCGTAAAAGCATACGGCGCCAGCTCGCGTACTTTGGTCGTCCAAGGACCAACGTGAATCTGTGTTGTCATTCTTGATTTCCATAAAGAAATTGCAAGAACACTCCCCAATGGGAAGTGCTCCCACCGGGGTTGATATTGTTGCTGATGCGTCAGCTCGTACCCGCTCCTAGAGCGTGTATGGGGCTATTCTAGCCAGATTTAGCCTAGCTTATAGGTGCCTTTTTCACCCATAACTACTGCACCGGTCAACAGCACTTTAGCCAGCGACTCCGGTACCGACCCCGGTGCAATGCCTGCACCTTGGGCAATGGCAAATAGCGTATACGGCGTGAATTCTTCCTTCTTCAAGGCAGTTTCGAAGAACGCAAGAACCTTTTTGCCATTCTTGCTGAGGTTTTCGCGGGTTTGAATCTTCTTGGCACGCGGCTTTCTTGCTGGCTTAACAGGAATGACGTCGATGGCCAGGCCTGCTGCCGTCTTGGACGGTGTCGCACCTTTCATTTTCCCCGAACCTGACTTGGACGCGGGGAGGTTCAACTTGACTCCGGAGAGCGCGGCCGCGGTGGTGTACATGGCTTTCAGGCTCTCCTCGACCGTCGCCATTTGCTGAGTCAGCTTTGCGAGCGTCTGGAGCTTCTTATAGGCGGCCTCACCATCTTTGGCCAGGAGATTCTCCAAAACAATGGTGCGCTGAGATTGGACGGATTGCTCCAACGCAATATTGGCATTGTGAAGGGCCTGACCGGATTGTTGGATCAACGAAAGCGCGTCGGTCGGAATGGACATTTTTGGTTTTCCTCGTGCAGGATGAAGTTTGGGTAGACCCCACTATCATAGTCCGACGGGCTGTTTTTGTGCTTACTACTGGGAAATGCCCCGATTCCGACACCATAAATCAAGCTTGCCCAATGAATTTTGCTATTTGTACCGGGTCACTGTCGATGCGGCTTTGCAGGACTTTGCGTTCAAAGAACCAGGTTGTAATCTGATTTATGGGTGTGCCTACACTCACAAATACTTCCCGCTCAAGGTCCGCTGTGCCGATCAGCGGAGGAAGTGATTCATCCCATCCTTCGAATGCCGGCACCGGGACAACGTAACAACCGTCATGGGTGGCTGACTGCATCACGACCCAAAAGCTGTTTACGTCCGTCTTGAAGGCATAGAACGATGTTTTTGGCTTCTTCCAACTCATCCATTGCGGCAAGCTGATCGTTTGCACCGGTTCCGGTCCATGGGCTATTTGGTTCTGCAGCTGTGGCGCCGTTCCAGTTGGGCTCCAAGGACGCCCTGCACTTTCAGCTTGTTGGCTGATGATCTGACTTATACGCAACTGCGTTTTACGTTCGATTTCTGCATCCGACTCGCGCTTTCTACGCATGTGATCTTCGATTTCTGCCAGTAGGCGGCTTCGCGCGCCCTCCGCGATACCTTTGAAATCTGGACAAAAGACCCAACGCAAGGAGCCGTGCAATCGCAAGAACTTCAAGGCATCTGCCTCCGAGCTGATAGCTCCCTCTTGCGGCTCGGGGCACGCGAAGACCAGGCAGCCATCCTCGTGGTTGGACGCTATCGCCGCGCCTGATGGGCCGACTTCAACGAACAAGTTCACGATGTATCCCTCGTGAACGAACTGTGCGGCCGGCTGCCTTGATGGAGCGGCAGTATCCCAGTTTTGGATGCTAACTGCGCTGTTGTCCCACGTGACCACATCTTGAAAGCTCGGAAACCTCGGATCTGGCATCACCGCTAGCCGGCTCGGAGGAAGGGGAATGGACGCGAGTTGTCTCAGTTGCTGGACGGCAAGTCGGCGCAGTAGGTTGAGGCTCCCTGGCAGGCACTCTGGGCGCTCTTGGCCAGCTTCATGCGCAAAATGCCAAATCAGGACCGCACCCTGCTTGGCGACGACTGGGCTCCTGCACACCGGGCAGAAGCATTCGCAGGCAGCACCACGCGCTACGTCACCGACAAACCTGATGTTCTCGCCCGAGTCAACCGCTGCAAACAAACCCATATTGGCCCTACAAACGTTTGGTCGATCTTAAACCTTCTCGTGTGCCGCACCATCGGACGTTTGCCGCGCCAACTTTGTACAAGCCTCCTGACCGATTCTGGCCATTGCTTGACTGTCGCACAAATAGAAAAACCCACCAACCTCGCGGCTGGTGGGTCCGTTTCTTTAAATGATGGCGTCTATTGAGCGCCTTGCAAAGCCACCCTGTCTGGTTGGCGCGAAGGAAGACTCACAAATCCTCCAGCGCCTCGGGTCCGACTGTTGCGAGTCCCACATCCACCAGGACGCCTCGCACGTCCATGAAGTAGTGATCGTCTTCTATCGCGCTGAGCGTGGCGAAATGGCGAATCCGCTCCTCTTCACTCGCAAAGGATTGGAACGCGACACCAGAGTCATTGAGAGTCATAGCAGCTGGACGAACCTGCAACCACGGCTTTAACAAAGCCACGAGTCCGCCTGCGACGGTGTCGCCTTGGTCGGCCTTATTGGCAAGGTAGCCTTCGATGGACTTCAGGGTCGACTCGAAGTCTTCATCCGTAGCTGCTGCGATCTGATCAGGCTCACGATAGAGGTGGCAGACAGCTCCGCAATCCGGGCACTGCCCCGAGGGGCAAATCTCGCCAGGCGAAACTCGCTGGTCAAAATCTTTGTTTTCTTCCAGCGTCTGATCGCTGTGCATCTTCTCGCAGTTTTGGCAAACCGAGAGGGTGAAGATGTCTTTCGCGTAGTCCGAGGCGTGGGCTTGCGCCAGCGCCTCGGTGTCGAAGGACACATCGGAGCCTTCCTGATCATGTACCCAAAGGAACATGCCTGGTTGGTCAGGGTCTTGACGAACCTCAATTCCGAGGTCTTGCAGTTGTTGAATTGTGAGCATTTTGTTTGATTGAAATGCCGGGAGACAACACCGTCCGAAGGGGCGGTGCCCTCCAGGCGGTTGATGAAACTTTCACAGGTACGCAGCGATCAGCTGCGCCCTGTTCTTGTGACCTACGCCGTTGCCTGGCGCAAGCTGTACCCGATGTCCTGGATTGAATCGGTTTGAGCCGAGTTTTTCCATTTCAAAAGGCACTGACCAATACGCGCGAACAAGGCCCGTACTGGTGTGTAGGCAATACCCTGCCCCAGCAGAATATGGCCGTCTGTTTTACTCCGGCCGGCCGCAAGATGCACCGGTACGTCCTTAGCCCGGGCATGCTCGTTCACGGTCAGTTGCCGAAGCAAGTCGGGATTGGTTGCCAGTGTCATCTTGGCAATCATCACAATCACCTATTTGACCGATTTCAAGCTCTGAGCCGCAAGAATCGCAATGCTCCACCATGTCATTCAATTTAGACATTGCTTTCTCCTTATGGCTTTGGCCGGTTTGTTGAGACTGGCTTTTCACCCACCGGCACGCCAATTGGTTTTGCCAGGTCTGCGAAATGCTCAGGCACACCGCCAGTGCCTTTAGGGTCGTCTTTGTAGTTGTCCCAGTCGAATACTTCGACATCCACTCCAGTGTCAGATACTGGGTCGGCAATGCCGCCACTGACAACGACCAAAACACGGGGTGTACTGGTAACTGTCTGTTTGGCAACGTCTTGGATGCCGAGCCATTCCTTAAGCTCGCTGATCCGCTGACGCTCCGAAAGTACTTCCACGTTAGTGTGTTTCAGGTAGCCTGAAAACCAGAACTCGTTTTCAGATACGTTCAACGCATCCGCATCAGAGCGTGCTTCAGTGAAAGCATCAGGGTCATCGCCTTCGAGCCATGACGTCCGGTAGTCGAACTTCTCAACTATATGCAGCCCGTTTGCAGCGACAAGCGCCGATAAACGAATGATTTCATTCGCATCCGCTTCCGAGAGTACGAACCGGGCCTTCGTCGGCAGTTCGTCATAGTTTGAGTCCGAGCGGACCTCTGTTTCGTAGCGCATCTCGCGCCCCACTGTTTCAGTGATTTGTGTCATTTTTCAGTTCCTAAAAGTGTCGGACGGAATTGCCGAAACTGCCGTGGATATGTCCCACCAGTAAAAATTCTTCCTGGGTGGCACATGGTTTATTCCAAAATGAATATTCGTAGTATTCCAAAAAATAGTAATAGGGGCACATACCGATCTCCTGAAGAAATAGGAGACCGCCCAATGGGACAAAGTCCCCCATAGGGTTGAATGCATGCTGATGCGTCAGCTCGATACCGCAAAAGCGAATATGGGAAGATTCTAACCGCAACAGGTTAATTTTGTGTTTTTGGTTTAAACTACTGGCATCTACCAAGATCGAGCTGGCGTTTTCCAGCACTTTTAACCCGGATGGGCACTCGCTGCCCATGTGGCGGTGGGCGCTCTCCATTCCCATGAGAGAAAACCCCATGAACTATTTCATTGCAGTCCACACTCCAGCCCTGTGCCCTATTGGCGATCTGGCCGCAGCATTGCGCGCTGCCTACGACGGTGGAACAGACGGCTACTTTCGGATTCTTCCGGCAAAAGCGAACCAGTTCACAGTAATCTTTGAACGTGACGCCTATGCGGACGCCGGGTACGTCGCGAAACGGGCTGAAGACGACCATACATCCGTTGAGGCCGCCGCCATGCGTCAGCTTGGCGCCGAACTCAAGGATGGTGGTGTTGGCGAGGTGGCCACGGACATTGCAGACGCACTACTTGCAGCCGATGCAACCGTGTTTGACTTTGAGAATGGTGCTCTTGAATTCCTTGCGACATTTGAACCCGAGTACTGCGATTGTTGCGGTGACGAGTTGGAAATCGGCCAGATTGGCTTGTGTGATGTCTGCCAGGAGGCTGCTGATGTGGATAAATCATCCAACAACTGCAAAACTGGCTGTCAGAAGGATACAACCCCATGACCACACTTGCCTACCAAGTGACCGACGAGGATCTGATCAACGTCCTCAGCAGCAACGCTCGGACTGCGGAGCACGCACAAACGCCCGTGGAAACACTGGCCGGCGAAGTGGTCTCCTTGCTTGACTTCGAGGAAATTGAAAGCGCAGCACTGTACGGCGACACCCTCGACGAACAGACCGACTACGCCAACGATGACATCACGCGTCAACTGCGGGACCTTCGGGTCCTGATACCCCTAGCCAGTTAGCCTGCGCTATCGGCCATCCCGAGAGCCTTCATCCACTGGGTGAGGGCTCTTTTCATATGTCCACGGAAGCCTTTGGCTACGCGGTGACCTCGCTGCTGATGTGCTGGGCACGCAACAGCAAGGATGAACTCGGCAAGGTCAGCATTCAATTGCTGAAGCATGTCGACCGGCAGGCTCAAATGGACGACCGCCTGGATGGCGCCGAGGTTTTGCTGGCCGCTTGAGCGCTACAAGGGATGACCTTGGGCGGTAGCAAAGTACGCACACTCACTTAGAAAGGCCCGGGACGTTGTCTCGGGCCTTTCCTTTTGGTGCGAATAATTTGTCATCCTCATTGCCGGGTTTTGGCCACAATTCCCAATAAATCTGCTTTCCGCACTTTTCAAACACTGTTTTTCGGTCACTTATTCGGAAATGCGAGCCGGTCAATTCCATATACTCAAACATGCATTAACCCCATACATATGCGTGTTACTTTCGAAAAATGAACCGCAAGCAGTCCAACACCCAGCGCGGCTTTACTCTTATCGAGCTGATCATTGTCATAACAATCGTCGGTATTTTGGCGGCCGTTGCCCTACCGCATTTCATTGCGGCGGCATCAGATGCTCGGGCCGCCAAAGCAAATGCGATCTTTGGAAGTGTTCGCACAGCCGCCGCTCTCGCCAGGGCCCGGTGTGAGCTGGATCTCGCAGCTGGTCTAGTCGGGGTAGGAACCTGCGGCAATGCCGCGCCACAAGTGAACATGGATGGCACCTTGGTTACCATTGTGAACAGGTTTCCAGCAGCATCAGCTACAGGCATTACTGCTGCGGCATCGATCAATCCCACCAGTGACGGGCTGCTGATCTCCGGAACCGGCCCAATCACGTACACCATCAATGGCGCTAACAATCCAGCCACCTGCGCTATCAGCTACACCGCGGCAACGGTCAATGCGGCTCCGGGCATCGCCGTCGATACTTCTGGCTGCTGATCGCCATAGTGTCATCCTGTCGTGCGGGCAGCCCCCTGTGCTAATCTGATATTCGGCGTTTTTCAAGGATGGACATGCTCCGAGTTTCAGATACGGATTTGGGCCTTGTGCCAGGCAAATACATCTGCACGCGTTATCGAGCACCAGCGGCCAATGAGATGCCCCTGGCTGCCCAGGTATGGGGCGCACTTAGGTCCATTGATTCGACTCTGCCTACGATCAGAATGGATGGCGTTGGAGAATGCACAGGTGACCAATTACTTGTGATGTGGGGAGCCCAAGAGTTAGGGCGCTTTCTGGTTATTGAGGTGTTCGATAGAGTCGCTCATCAGCTTTGGCAGTTCGCCCTATGTCCGTCCGATGAGGGTGCACAGATTGCAATCTGGCGACTGAAATGGGCTATGGCGGGTGAGAATCGCAACGACCCCGTCGACTCGCTCCGTCCGTCAGCTCTTGCTTCCCTGATCGAACGCGTGTTCTCAAGGCTTGAGGGCCATGACGTAGCGCCAAAATTCGAGCCCCACTTCGTTGGATTGCTTGGCGCCGCACTGAGTCGTACTGGCTTGGCCAGCATCAAGGACGACAGCGCCGAAATCACGAATCTGCTGGCCGACCTTCATTATTGGCGCGATCTCGCTCGGGCACAGGCCAAGCTGCTCAAAGATAGATTGCATCCAAGCGCCTACACCCCCCCAGCTGCGCAATCGCAACCCCCAAGCCCACCACTCCCAGCTCGCCAATGGAGACTTGATGAACTCGCTGAGTGGGCGGCGCTCAACAGCGATCGAATCGTCATCGCTCCCCGAGCAATTGCTGCGGCCAAGCGCAGTCACTACACAAATCCGTCCTTTGTGTACCAATGTCTTGAGCTGTTGGCCGAACAGTACACGTTGGTCAAACTGGGCGAGCTGGATCGGAACGCATTTAAGATTGAAGCGGAAAATCTCGGCCTAGCCTTTGGCGGTTCGGTCGATCCGGCCGTTGCATCTAGCTTTGGTGACGAATACTTCATTCGCTATGGAGGCCGACGTCGGTTCCTGGATCAACACCTGGGTAAGGGCACCAGTCGTGATCAGCGATTCACGATGCGAATCTATTTCACCTGGTGCGACGCATCCAACCTGGTGGTTGTCGGATGGCTTCCATCCCATCTTGGCTGCAACGCAAGTTAGGGTCTTCATCCGTGGCAAAAAAACCGACAAAAGATCAAAAACGAGCGCAGCGAAAAAAAGCTGAAGCCAAGGCTCAGGCAACTAGGCAGCACCAAAACAACTTTCTGGCAAAGCGCTACGCAGGCTTCAACCAGGAATTCATCGAAGCAGCTCTTTCCGGCGGCGTCATTGACGTTAGACAATTCGCCGCCATCTTGAATGGGGGGCCTGCTATTGAGCGGCCCTCCCCTTCGGTGGTTTTGGCGAAGTTTTTGGCATCGGATTTTCTGACCGACATTCGCAATCGAACTACACAGTTCGCCTCTATGCACGAAAACGCATTTGAATTGGGTGTAACCGCACTTCCAATGTGTGGCCGCGTCTATATGGTCGACCCGATTGAAGGTTCGTTGGTCGTTTCGTCGCTCCCGTTTATCCTTACCATCTCCCGACAAGTGGATATTGTCGATCTCCTTACTACGGAGTTCGCAAACGGCGAAGTCGAAGGTGCTTTGGTCTATTTTGTTGGCGTCCCAATGATGCGCGCCATCTTCAATGTAGCCATTCTGCTGACGTCGAGCGGTGAGCTACAGACCTATTTCGTGTCGGGTACTGGATGGCATTTGGTGTACGACTCCGATGCTCTTCTGGACAGGGTCAACGATGCCTTCGTCGTTAATCTCAAAGCCAACAGTGATATCGACAGCAATATTGAGGCGCTTTGGCAGGCGCAAGAAATTCTCGAACCCGACCATGCGCCGGGCAGTCCTTTCAAGCCCCTTCCTGATCAATATATTGAACTCATTCGACTCAGTGGTCAGAACTGGGCGTATGAGATGGATGCCATTGTCGACGAATTGCATTTCGATCGAGCCAGAAAGGAAGACGAACTGCGGTCCAAAGTGCAGCAGGAGTATGCCGGTGAGCTCGACGCCAAGGATCATCGCATCTCCGATCTGACCAACCAGATCAAGCATCTTGAGGCGAGCGTGGCCAAACTCGCCCGTACATCCGAAGTGCAATCTGGTGTCAAGGCTACGTTGCCTCCCCCAACCCCGGCCAGTCTCAGCCTGGATCAGCGGCTAGGAGTGTTTTTTTAATGCATTCTGAGATGGCCACACCACCCACCGCATGGTATTGGCCTTCAAGGAGCGGCTATCAGCCCGCTCTCGAATCGGTCAAATGGCTCGCCGTGGCCTGCATGACGATTGATCACGTCGACCACTTTATGTTTGGTGGAACCCAGCACTGGATGTATGAAATTGGGCGACTGGCTATTCCCTTGTTCAGTATGGCATTCGGTATCGGGATCGCCCGGCTTCACGACTGGAAAGGCTCCCTGGCCAAACTGCTGGCTTTTGCAGCCGTGGCTCAAATTGCCTGGTTCATCACGGACCAGAACGGGGTTCCCAATATCCTTTTTACCTTCGCATTGGCCCTAGTCCTCGTCCAAAGCTACCAGCAGAATCCGACACTGACAATCCTCATGGGGATCGTCCTGGGCGTAGCCGTGGAAGGGACCTATGGGGCGATTGCACTCGTATTGGGGGCCTATTGCCTGGAACGTGGTGACGTTCGAATGGGTTGGTGGTACATCGCCACGGGGGCTCTCGTGACTTGCCTGCTCAGTCACTCCCCAGTCCCTGCCCTGGCTGTAGCTGGCTTCTACCTTATTCTCCAGCTCAACACCGGACCCTCGCGCCGCCTGCCCTCATTTCTTTACTGGTACTACCCGGCCCACATTCTCGCGCTTGGATTGCTGGGCAACCGTACTTCTTGGCCGATGCTGGCCGCCAGTCAATTCACCCCATCGTAAGGAGCACTCCATGGGCACAGATATAGAACCCGTCACGATTACCGTAGATTCACGCGAATCCCGTTCGGGGATGCTTGCCAGGTTGCAGCGCATTCCTGGCGTCACCGTCACCCAGGCTGAACTCGAATGTGCCGACTACAGCGTAGGCGAGGATATACTCGGCGTCGAACGCAAATCGGCAAACGACTTTTGCGTCTCGATCATGGACGGCAGGATCTTCGGGCAAATAGCCCTTATCAAGGCAAAGTTCTCCCATGCGGTGGTTCTTGTTGAGGGAAATCTGCGGCAGGTTCAATCGGCCATTGCTCCCGAAGCGTTGGACGGCGCTTTGAGCTACATCGCACTGCTTTCCGGGGTACAGATCCTGCAATCGCACGACGCTGATCACACCGCGGCCCTACTGCACCGAATGAGCCTGCACGTCACGCATGGTCTCGGCTACGATATTCCTCTTCGAGCCGCCAAGCCCAAAGACGACGGGTCTTTGCATCTCTACCTGATCGAGGGGCTCCCAGGCGTTGGCCCCTCCCTCGCCAAGGCGCTGCTTGCGCATTTCAAAACACCGCGCGCTGTGTTTGCCGCGACGGCTGCCGACCTTTCGAAGGTCAAAGGCTTTGGGCCCAAGACGGTGGCCCGCATCATCGAAATTCTTGGGCACTAAGGCAATTGTTCAAAAGGTTTTCTGCGCAAGAATGCCCATAAAAACACCTTTTTTAGCTCATGGCAAAAGTTAAATCAACGACACAGATCATGGAAGACGGGTTGCGCTACGCTACAAGTCCAAAGTTGCCGGCACCCCATTCAAGCCGGCAGTCAGCATCGGCATCAGTACCAAAAGCTGCTTCCTTTGCGGGAAACATCGGGCCCCAGCTATCTGGCGACCCGCAAGTATTTCGGGACCAATCAGGCCGTCTGCCCCCCTTCTTGCAAGGACGTTGAGGCTCAGATCTCAGGGAAAAACACTGTTTCAGTTGTTGCCAGCGGGAACGACACGTCGAATTCAGGAAATTCGGCCGGGATCTGCAACTGACCTCCCCTGTGGCATGACGGCACGAGGATCCCTTCGTACTTCATGCCCGACGGCTTCACGGGCTTTCGCCACCCAGCCCTGAAGAGGGCTCGCAAACCTCCGTTGGTCGGCAAGGCGTCCTGGGCGTTCTCGTTGCCCCAGCCCAGGTTCGCCTTCCGACTTCTCGAAGGCTCCAAGCACGGTACCCCCAAGCTGATCAACTTTCGACAGGTTGCACGTTTCAAACAGCGTTTTTGGCCCACTTACGCGTCAGCCAAATTTGAAAAATGGGCCATTATTGGAGTTATGGCTTTTAATCTCCATTTCCTTCATTCCCCTCGAATCAGCAGATTTCCCGGCTCGACAATAGCCCACTGTGGCCGAGATATGAACCCCCGAGCCACGTTTCTAGTCACCGCTGCTGTGCTTTTCCTTGTCACTGACGCAGCAAGCGCAGGGACCAATGCCTTCGACAATCCCTTTCGTTCATCCGCTCCTGTGGTGCAAGCGGCCGTACCCGCATCGGCAGCCGCTCCCTATGCCCCAGTTGTACCGTATGGCGCCCCGCAAGGCACTGTGCTGCCTGCGCCGGCTACACCTGATGTTATGCCCCAAGGCAAGCAAGTCAGGGTGTGGGAGGTCTTACCGACCGACGGGAATCTGAGGCACGCACTGTCCCGTTGGGCGCGTGTGGATGGTCGACCGGTGTACTGGGAGGCACCCAAAGAAGTCCCCTCTGTCTACGCCCGCTACGTCGGTTCCTACGTTGAGGCCTTCCAGCAGGTCATGAAGGACACCGCACAAAGCTCTTACCAACTTCATGGCTGCGAATACGACAACGCGATCCGAGTCCTGCACTCCTCGCAATCCTGCCATCAATGAAAGAGAGAGCAAGGCCATGAATATCCCTCCACTTCCCCGCGCCATACCAACGGCCGTCGCTTTGTCCCTCTTGATTTCGGTCGGCGGATGCGCCACGTCTCCTCTGATGACTCAACAAAAGTCGGAACCGCCCTGGCTGCGAATGGCAGGCAATTTCAACGAAGCGAAAGTGCATTCTGAAAGCACCAGGCCGGAAGTCCAATCAAAGCCAGTTGACGAAATTCGTCCACCAGCGCCCATGGCGCCCCCCTTGGCGCAATGGCAAGTCAGGAGCGGCAGCTATCTCCACGACACCTTGGCAGAGTGGACGACAAAGGCTGGATGGGGCTTCGAATGGGCAATGCCGCCTGATCAGGATTTCCGCATGGGTGCAAGCGATACCTACGAGGGCGATTTCAAAACTGTGATCAAGACATTGATAGACGCATTGCCACAGGGCGTCCGCATCCGCGCGGAACTCCGTCCTGACAACAGCCCGCCACTTCTCTACGTCAGCGCCGAAGAGGGAGCACACTGATGAATTTTGGTTACTTGAAAGCCTCATCCGCACTTTCCGTAGCGGCACTCCTGAGTGCTTGTGGAACGATCAACCAAGGTGTCAAAGACGACATCGCGGAGAATCTAAAGACTTCGTCTGGCGCACTGAAAGCACCTGTCCGCGTTGCACAGACTTCTCGTGTGGTCGAGGTAAGTGGCAAGAGCATGCCAGTAACCTCAGTAGCCAATGTGCGCACCAATGAGTGGCTCAAGAAGATCCAGATTTCTCTGCAAATCGACAACCCCGTTCCGCTCTCCGCCGTGGTGGAGAAGTTGGCCGGCCAGGGTCTGAACATTGTCAGCGACCTACCCCTCAATTCGTACACCTATTCAGGTCGTGTGAACAGCACCGATGCCGCCTCAGCTTTGAAGCTCATCCTTGGCGGCGTTGGCCTTGATTTCCAGGCGGATGACGCCCGTCAGATAGTCGCGATCAAGCCGATGTCTAGCAGAAGCTGGTTCTTGAACATCGGCAACCGACGTGCAAGCTACTCCAGTGACGGCAGCTCGTCCGGCTCGACAAGTGGCGCCAGTCAACAAGGCGGCTCAGCTGGCGGCACGTCGCCATCCATGGGACAAAGCGGATTGGGTGGTGCCGGTCAGGCCCAAGGAGCATCCTCTGGTGGCCAACAGTCATCGTCCAGCAGCTCGACGGCTGGCAGCCTTCAATCGGGTGGCAGCAGTGTGGCATCCGCAGAAGACTTCTGGGGAAGTCTCGCGACCGAGCTAAAGACCCGTTTGACCGTCTTGATGCCTCGTCCCAGCTCTGTTTCCCAACAATCTACTGGTATGGGTCTGCCTAATGACATGCCCGCCCCACAACCTATTAGTCTTGGCATGCCTGGCGGAAGTCCCGGAGGCATGCGCAGCCCCCTTCCCCCCGGTGGAGTGAGTGCAATGGGCTTGAACCCTGGGATGGGAATGAACCCTGCTATCGACCTCAGTGCGAGCGCTGGCATGTATATCAGCCGTCAAATCGGAACGTATTCACTGAATCCTGAAACGGGCGCAATCACAGTGCAGGCACCCCACTGGATTCTGAATGACCTGGATGCGTACTTGAAGCGCGTCCAGGAGATGTACAACACCGATATCACCTTCTCTGGTGAACTGGTTTTGGTCACATCCAATCGCGCTGATTCTGAAGGCTTTGACCTTGCGGCGTTCTCCACTTGGGCGGGTGGCACCTACACGGTGGCCATAGCCAACAACGCACTGGGTGGAATCACGCTATCGAAGCCCGACGGAAACGGCGTGGGCAGCATTTCTACTGCGGCTGGGCAGCTCGCCGGACCGGTCGTTGGCCTGCAGATCCAGCACGCCTGGGACGCCATCAATATCTTCAACTCCTATTTAGCCTCAATCGGCAAGGTGTCCGTCATACAAAAGCCTCTTATCACCACCACATCGGGTGTTCCAGGCGTTTTCTCGAAGAAGTTCACGGACTACTACAACACTCTTTCGCAGCAAGCAGCGACGGGTGGTACGGGAGCCGCAGCAACGGCCACCCAAAATACATTGGTGCCGGTCGAACTGGGGATGGAATTACGGATCAATCCACGCATTGATATCTCCACAGGACTTATCCGTGCGCAGTTGAGTTTGAATCAAGCCATCCAGTCCGGTGTGAAGTCCATCGCTCAAACCATAACGGCAGGCAATCAAGCAACTTCCGTTACGACCCAGATTCCCTTGATTACGCGGCAAAGCCTTTCTGGTGAGGTCTTGCTGCGCGATGGCGATCTGATTGTGGTGGGTGGTCAAACAGAGAATGATCTGACCTCCGATGAAAGTGGTCTGCCGGGTCAGGACGGTCCCTTGGGCGGTTTCCTGGGCGTGAAGAAGGCGTCGCGTGGCGCCCAAACGCACTACTTCGCGCTGCGTGTCTCCGTCAGCAAGCGCAAGTGAGGAAGCCCATGCGTCAGGAGCGCGGATTCACGCTGTACGAGTTGCTGGTGGTGGTGATTGTGGTCGGCATCACGTCGCTGGCGCTTTCACCGCTGTTTGGCGAATTGGCAACAGCGCAACGCGCCGCCTACCAGGAGAAGCACAAGATGAACAACCAGCTCATCGCAGCCGCGTTGCAGAACTGGGCAGCCAACACCAGTGCATACGGCCGCCTTCCGTCCGCCTACACTGGCGCGGGTTACACCGCGACGATCTACAACCCGGCCGATGCCAGTGCCAACGGTATCGCGCTGTCCCAGGCGCTGGCGCAAACGGGTATCAACATCAGCGAAATCAATAATGATGGAACGACGGTGCGCAACGTTCGCGTCTATCAGGTGATTGGCGGAATGACCCAGCAAGTACCGCTGTATTTCACATCAGGGCCGCTTGCCACGATTACCTACGACTACGGCGCCCTGTATTTGACCGCGTGCCCGCTGGCCACGGTGACTTGCAACCCGTCAGCAACAGGCTTTCCAGGCAGCACAACGCCTGCCATGACCGGGGCGAATTGGCCGACGTGGACGACCAATGGAACAGACGGCGTTCCCTTTTTTGTGTCGTCAATGCCGGTTCAGAAACAGATGCTGGCCACGTCGGTGCAGCGGTTGGACAAAGTGCGCGACACGATGCTGGGTTTCTTGCGCACATCGCAGCAAACTGCCGGTGGCGGTGATACCACCAATTGGTATCCGAATGACCTCGGCACATCGGCTTCAAACGGTGCGCTGTCAGGCAAGAGCCCTGCCGGCGCACAGCAAGGATGTCGTGACGGTTGGTACAACCTCTCCAGTGGATCAGTGCTGGCTCTCTCCGCCGTGGGTCTTTCCAGCCAGGAATTTGGGAAGACAGCTTGGGGTGGAACGATCGAGTATTGCCGTGACTACGACCCGATGGGAACCAAGACGGCGAATGCGCCGCCGCACTTCGCTGCCGTCCGCATCAATGCTTCGGTGTCACTTGGGTTAACGCCTGACGCGGCGGTGCCGGGCAACAACATCGTACTCACGTTCTAAGGGAGGTGCATATGTGATCCCCCTTCTTCCCCGTTTGTCAGTCCTCTCTTTCTCACTCTCAAAAAGGTAATTTATGAAACTCTCTCAAATTAAAAAACGTCTGGCCCGTGGCTTCACACTCGTTGAATTGATGGTGGTGGTCGCCATCCTTGGCGTCCTGATCGCGGTGGTCGCACCGTCCATGGTCGGCACCAAGGACCCTTCCAACGCCCAATTGATTTCTCGTGCGTCGGAGGTCGTGGCCCACAACTTGTCCGCGATCTCGCAGACCTGTGGCACTTCAACGGCGATCGCATCGAATCCGCTGCCCGCCGGTAGCAACACCATTTATGACGTGATCTTCGGTGGTTCATCTAAAGTGGCCGCTGCCTACACGACCTGCTACGCCCAGTCCAAGGTCTTGCCTCTTACTGAAATCTCTCAGCCCAGCGGTACGGCGGGCCAATACAACATCGCAGGCTTCGGCGTCACGTTCACCGGTGGCGGGACTTCTCCCTTGAGCGTCGTGTTTGCCAACGTGCCTGACAACTTGGTCCTGTTGGTTGCCCAGAAGTACAACCCCTCTCTGGCAACCTTGGCAGCTAGCGATACAGCGTCTCCCGTGGTTCAGTATTCCACTGCGACATCCGGCACCCGGACACTGACCATCATCAAGCAGATCTAACCATCCTGCACAAAACGATTCGGCCTGGACATGTACGCCGTCATGGTTTTTGCGTTGTCGATCCTGTTGGGAACCATGGTCTCCACAGTTTCGGGGACTTACAACAACCTCGTGGATATGTACAAGTCCAGGACCCAGTACATGCGTGCCACCGCAATGAGCGAGGCGTTGGAGCAGTTCTATACCGAGAATGGTGCCTTCCCCGCCTCAATCGCGACCCTGGGCACTGCTTCGGGGTTTCAACAAACCCGATCTTTGACGGATAGCTGGCAAGGTTATGGCGTCAGCCCAGCAATCAGCGATGGAACATGGCAGTTCACACGCATGGTGTTTTTGTCCAACGACCTCAGTAAGGGAATCGATGCAACGGCATACCTCTCCGCGAATTCCTGCGGCGCAGGGGGATATGCCACTGCAAGTAGTTGGTGCGGATCAGCGACAGGTAAATGGTTCCGGCGCGAGACGCGCGAGAACTTCACCAACCAGATGGGAACGCAGCGCGTGCGAATGGGGCGCCTCCTGCAGAAGCTCGGCGACTTCTACAACACCTACGGCAAGTTCCCGGAAAAGGACAGTGGGGGAAACTTTGCGACAAACGATATTCGCACGATTGCGTCTTTGGTCGGCTTTGGTGGAACCGCTGCGACGTGTTCGGGTACTTTTGTGTACTCACTGACCGCATCTCTGGGGGTCCCTGTGGATTGCGGCGACATGTACGACCTATGGGGACAGCCTGTGGGCTACCAGTTCATCAGCACGAAACACATCGTGTTGGTGTCGGAGCCCCCGATCTTCAACGCCAGCGGGAACCGGGTGGTGATCGCGGCGGACTTCGACAACTCTCTGATTTGAGATAGGCCGGACATGACATTGACAGTAAAGCTCAACGGGACATCCGAACCAGCGGAGTTTGCACGTGAATGGGGTTGGACAAATCCTCCAACCGACATTTTCCAAATCGCTACCCAGGCGAAAGCCGCCATGTCCATGATGAGTGCTGAGTTCCTGGTACACATGGGCTGGGTGACTAGGCAGGAATGCGAGCGCCTGTTGGAGTCCAAGCCGCAGGATGTCAAGACGATCACCTGGTTCGCTAAGCAGGAGAAGAGCAACGTGCCCATGGAGCGGGTGATGGCGCTCATGAACGGCTTGCCGTTCTATGAACACCTCACCGTGCTGACGGTACACCCCTCCATGTACCAGCCCGATGTGATGGTGGCTGCCGAGCAGATCGACGCGGCCCTTATGCAGATAGAGGGGCGCGAACCTGTGATGGTTTTTGCGACCTTCGCCGGATTGTTGAATTTCGAGGCCATGGGTCGTTCCGAGCGAGCATCGAATGCCCTCACCAAAGCAGCCGATGAGATCCCAAAGCTCGCTGTCGCATCGCGTGACGAGATTTCGGCCGTTCTGGCAATGCTGCGCTCTGAGGACAGCGGTGGCTCTTTGGAATCCGCCAACGTCTGGAATGCAGAAGCACCGGAGAACAAGAATAGCCCCGAGGCGCGTGAAATCACACGACTCATCGATCACGCCCTGGCAGAAAAGACAACCGACATTTCGCTGCGCCCCTTTCGGGATGGAGCAGTCAAGGTGCAGATGCGCAAGCTGGGCTCCATGATTGATCCAAAGTCCACCAGTGCAAAGCTCAATGCCGAGCTGGGGACCAAGATCATCCGGCTGTTGCAGAGCAAGTCCGGGGCGAACCCGACCAACACCGTGCAACGCACGCCGTCCGATGGGCAAATCACGTACCGGTCATCCGTTGGAGACGCCCATACGCGACTGTCATTCATCCCCCTCAATCACCTCGGGGAGATGCGGGCGCTCAATTCGGTATCCATCCGCTTGCTCCCTCGCTCGGAAGAATCAGTATCGATGGCGCAATTGAAGCTGTCGGACGTGGTGGTAGAACAGATCAGCTTCGCGATGCAGTTGTCGCAGGGGTTGGTGCTGGTAGTGGGGCCTACCAATTCTGGCAAGTCCACGACCATTGCCGGGTGCATCGGGGAGCACGTGCGACTGTTTGGCGATTCGCAAAAGCGTTTGTCCGTCGAGGACCCGATTGAGCGCTTTATCTATGGTGTGACCCAAATCAATGTGCTGCGAGAAAACCAGAGCCTCAGTGACACGGATCGCTGGTCGGTTATTTTGCGGGCACTCAAGCGCCACGATCCTGATGTGATCAGCATCGGGGAAATCCGCGACCAGCAAACTGCCGATTTGTGCGTGAACTCTGCCATCACCGGCCACCTGGCTCTTTCAACATTGCACGCCAACGACACGTTGATGGCCTTCGATGCTTTGGCTAAAACGATCGACAAAAGCAAGTGGTTCCAGTTGATTGAATCGCTGTCGGTGATCATTGCCCAACGATTGGTTAAAGAGTTGTGCCCGCATTGCTGCCGAACGGATGCACCGACACCAGCAGATCGAAAGCTGTTTAGCCGATACCTGGACAACATCGGTGAAGAGACCACTTTACCCGAGAAGATCGCCACTGCCAAAGTTGGTGGGTGCGATGCTTGCGGCGGGGATGGTTTTGTGGGCTTGCTACCGCTCAATGAGGTCTTGCCATTCACACGTAAGGTGAAGGACGCCGCCGGCGCTTTGCTGGAGGGCGGTCAGGGTCGTTCCACGCTCGCGCAGGCCCGTCCTCTCACGCTCTTGCAGAGCGGCATGGATCTGCTGAGGAACCACAGAATTCAACTCGCTGACCTTCTTGTTTGAGGCTTGCGTATGACCATGAAACTCGCTGATATTAGCGCTACCGCATCCGCCCTGGGCAACCAGGTCGGCGCGGGCATTCCACTGGATCAGGCTCTCAGGCGCCTGGCGCAGATGCAGCCGCGACTGGAGGAGTTCTGGGTGCGCGCGGCCCAAGAAGTCAGTGCAGGTCACCCGTTGTCTAATGCCCTCAAGGAGGTCTGGCCAGAGTCCTTGGTATCGGCGGTTGTCGCCGGCGAGCAGTCTGGTAATCTGGCCGAGGTTTTCACACGCATTGAGGAAACCATCGAGTTGCAGATTACCTTGCGCGGCCAGATGATGCAGCTCGCCTATCCTGTGGGAATGGGATTAGCCGGCCTGTGTGTATTCCTGGGATTCATGATTGTTGTACTGCCGCGTTTTGCCAAATCGATGGGGTCGATTGGGTCAGGCTCAGCTCATGGCATTATTTTTCAGTTTTCGGCCTGGCTGTCTGCGGTGGTGATGGAGAACTACGTTGTCATCGCTGCAGCCTTGGCTGGCGGCATCGCATTCTTACTGGCTTGGGCGAAATCTGATGCTGCCAAGGTTGCGGTACAGGAATTATTGCTAACGCTGCCTTTGGTGCGTACCGCCTTGCGGGATCTGTACTTTGGCCTGTGGGCCAACTACATGGCCATGATGTTTGCATCGGGTATTCCGACGGTGGCCGCAGTTAAACTGACGGCCTCGGTTGTGCCAGGTCCCATGCGCGGGAGCCTGGAGGCTTTCGAGCGCGATATTGGCGTCAATAACCAACCCATGTCCGCTTCGGCCGATCTGGAAAAGCTGCAGCCTGATGATTTGCGCGTCCTGTGGTGGCCCTTTTACATCTCCCACGCGTTCATTGTGGCGGAGCAAACGGGACGGGTTGATAGTGAGCTTTTGCGCGTTGCGCCAGCCTTGATAAAAGAAGGCAGCAAGACCCTCAGCAGAGTGATTCTGATTGGCAACGTCATTGCTTTGGCTTTCGCCGCTGCGGTGATGGTGGCGCCCATCGGCGCCTATTACACCGAAGTCTTTTCGTCGATCAGCTCGGCTTCGCATTGATCTATTTGGATGCAAACTAGCATGACCACTCAATTGAAAACGGAAGTTTCAGCGTCGATTGATCAAGTCAGAGCATTGGCTGGCACCAATGTGCGCAAGGTGATCATCGCAGGTGAACCATTTTTTGCCTCTCTCACTAACGCCTCGACGGCCGGCTTTATCAAGCAGCCGAATCGCGATGCAACCTTGGGACTTTTGGAGCAGTTCAAGAAACATGCACCCAAGGTGATGGTAGCGGCCGATGAGCGCTTGTTCAGCTTCCCCAGGGTTCGTTTTGCGTTTGCCTTTGACGGTTACCTCGCTTGGGGGTTGCGCGAGAAGCGCAAAGGCGTGACGATCCTCTTCGGGGGTGGCGAGACTGACACGGCGGTCAGTATCCAGATCATGGTGTTTGCCGACGGCAGGCTCACCGAGGTGAAGGAGAAGGCTTTGCCGTCGCGCAGTGCGACCTATTTCCACGACTCTTTGCGCGCGGCCATCGATGAGTTGAAAGTGGCTTGGCCGACTGCACGCATGGTGCAGGCTGCTCCCTTGACTGACTGGGGACAGGAGGATGTTCAATTCATCGGCAACCTCCCGTTGCGCAATCTCAAATTTCGTCACTTGGTACAGAAGGTTACCAAGCGCTCGCTGTACGCGTTGCCCATCGCCCTGACGACGGCGGGCTTGGTGATTTACCCAGCAATGGTGGCAAAGGGCTGGAGCGCGTACAGCGGCGCGGTCGCAGCGTACGAGAAGGAAATAGCAGACCCCGCGATCATGGCCAAGGGTGGATTGGATACAGCATATCTGGACACGATGAATGCGCGCCGGCTGTACATGGAACAGCCACGGCGGCAGACTGCGTTGGCAGACAAGTCGGCCAAGATCGTGCAGGGCATTGCTTCGATTGCCGGTGTGCGAATTGTCGAAATAAAGTTGCCAGCGCCCGGCAGTATGCCGGGTGCATTGTCCGGGCTGACGGTAGCACCGTCGCAGGTGCCTGCTACACCCAGGACCACGAACAAGGACTCTTCGCCGGATGTGTGGATGTCGCTATCCGTACCGGTTACCAGTGATCCGGCCATTGTGCAAGCAAAAACGGTCTTGATGCAGGTCGCGGATGCCACGGGCATGACCTTGAGGATCACCGCCCAGGCCTGGCGCGAGGTGGCGGGCCGTCGCGTGTTTGACATCGAGGGGTTTGTTCATGATTAACACGTCGGCCAAAGGCCTGATCGCCATGGCTGTCGCCGTGGTGGGAATTTCTGTCAGCCAAGGCATCAAGGTTGATCGCATGCTCCAGGAAAAAGCCCTGGCGCAAACCGATGTGACGGACAGTGTTCGGCGCTGGAAGCAGTCATACCAGTCGCTTGGTGAGAGCGTCAAGAAGTGGGAACGTGACTACCGCGACCAGGACACCGTGGACGATTTGATGTCGATGTTCAGCGCCATGAATCTGGCTGAGGCTGGTCTGAGTGCCAATATCGATTCGTTGTCGCTGAGCAAGATCGAACCGGTGACGCCGGGAGATATTTCAATCGGCTTGACCAAGTATTGCGTGTCTTCTGGCTCCGGGGTGGATGCCTCAACAATTGAGGTGAAAGCCGCCGACTACCAGACCCTGTTTACCGGCATTAAACGCCTTGCCAATCGTCCTGACATTTATATCGGGACCATCTCGGTGAAAGGTGACAAGCCCGAACCGGTTGCCACGTTGGGCGAGTTCTGTGTGTTGTTGAGCAAGTAACCCGGAGCCTGCCATGAAATATGTTCTTCAATCCGGCAACGCACGGTTGTACTTCTATCTCGGCGCCATTGCGGTCATGGCCGGGCTGTGGCGGGTCGGTGATGCCGTTACCCAGCAGATGAGCACGCTACCCGTGAAGATGGCACCACGCGCGGCAACACAGGCCGCGCAAGTGGACCAGAAGAGTTACCCGGCTGTGTGGGTGAAGCAAGCTGCGGCAAAGTCCGTAGCCTCCGAGGCCGGCCCGCTGGATGCGTTGTTCAAGGGCGAGAAGGTTGCTCCGTCCAAGGCTGTCACGATCGGCAAGGACGGAAAACCCGTGGAGCTTGAGTCAATGCCGACTCCTGAGCCGGATCTGGTGGCCATGTTCATGGGCAGCGTTCAGATCCAAGGCGTTGCGGACGATGGCATGTTCTTGAACGGGCATTTCTACCCGGTTGGTGCCAAGCTGGAGACGCTGGCGCTGACGGGCCTTTCTGGGCAGCGTGTTGTGCCACGCCTGGTTTCGCTTGCGGGTGGGCAGGCAACGTTTGAAGTCGGCGGCAAGACCGTTACGGCAAAACTCAAAGAGTAGGACTGACACGTGCTGGACTGGATTGAAGGCTTTCGCATGGATCACCCGGTAATGTTTCGGGGTGGCGTGGCGCTGGGCGTCGCAGGTCTTCTCATAGTGGGATTCTTGGCGCTACCGGATGCTCCGGTGTTTAGGGCGTCGGGTGTCACGGCGGTGCAGAAGCGCGTCGCTGCTGTGCGCCATGCGGTCTATTGGTCCGCACGCGCTGCGCTGCACAGCACGTCCAAGGTCATGGAGCCGAAGGTGTTGTATGGGAACCTGGATGGAGTAGATGCGGACGGACAGTTGGTTGTGTCATCTGCCACCGGCGCGAAGTGGGCCCAGCACAAGGTTGCCTTTGCTGATGTGTTGATCACGGACGTGGGGGGCGTGGCTCAACAAGTTGCAGGGCTGCGTTTTGAAAATGCCAGGCTGGAACTCTACCCGGACAACCAGGCTGTAGTGTGGATTCGCTCGGTTCCGCTCAATGTGACCCTGGTTGAAGCTGGTGTGGCGCGACCCGATCCAACACCGCCGACCGACATTGTGGATTCGGCATTTGCAACCTATTACTGGTCGCTGGTGAAGGGCAAACAGTTGTGAATTCAATGGAAATTGTTTAAGGAGAAAGCACGATGAATCGATTCAAGAAAATCGCCGCCATTGCAACCCTGATGGCGTTCGCCGGCCATAGCATGGCGGCAGGAACACCCAAGTGGACATGGGAGGCTGGCAAGCAGTCGAGTAATGGCGCGATTACCGTCAAATCGACAAATGGTTCTACGTCGTACTCGGGTACACAGAACCCGACAGGTGCTGTGGCCAAGACCAATCAGACTGCCGTGACCCAGCCGCCTACGGTGATTGTGCAGGCTACTTCCAGTATGCCTGTTCATACTGTCGGCGACGCATGCACAGCTTCGACGTCGGGGACTGCGCCGAATCAGACCGCCGATGAAGGAATTGCGGTCTCGTTGGATCGGACCTCCATACTTTCTTGCCAATCCGGCATGTACGCCACAGCCGGGGCCGCCTCCAATGTGAAGTATGGGGGAGCGTATAGCTACCTTAACGGTTACGGATGCCATGTCGGGAACCCATTTGCTGGAAATGCTTGTGCATGCCCAGCGGGCTATAGTGCTATTGTTACAGCCGTCAACTACGATTGGTCACAAGAAATGTATATGTATGAGTGCTACAAGCTCATTACGCTTTGAGCCCTGGCGAAATAAACCTTTAGCGTCCGTTTCAGTTTGCCAATCTGGTATGTATAAGACCGCAGGGGCCGCCTCCAATGTGAAATATGGAGGCGGATACATATTGGTAAGCTATGGTTGTTACTACTCAAATCCATTTACAGGAGCCTGCTCATGCCCCTCGGGCTACAGCACTGTGGCAACAGTACTGGGCGCCGACCCGAGTGGTTATATTTCTCAAGCGTATGAGTGCTACAAGCTGATCACACTCTGATGAATTTCATCCCGCCACTAAACCGCCAAAGCGGTGCTGGCCGCGCCCCTGAATACCCATGGCATCCTTGCCCGACTGCTGCAGCTTCCAGCCGGCACTCGATATCTCGGTGTTGATCAACAACCTCAAGACAGCCAGCGCGCGAAGGGCACGGGCCAGATTCGCGGAGCACTTGACCAGCTTTTATTGGAAGCCATTGTTCTGGCACCGTGCATACT
>Ga0265332_10000578_pt1 | contig 24352 bp, 20 predicted proteins | sample 41926metaG_FD_202084 | JGI IMG/M metagenome (GOLD analysis project Ga0265332, IMG submission 202084) | Rhizosphere microbial communities from Carex aquatilis grown in University of Washington, Seatle, WA, United States - 4-19-26 metaG | ecosystem: Host-associated > Plants > Roots > Rhizosphere...
ATGGCGATCAAGAAGGTCGGGATGAGTCCGGGCGGGCGTTTGGAGACGGGCGCGGCCGTCCTGGCGGCGGCGGAGGTGATCAATTCCAAGTTGATTCAGTTCATCAAACCGCGCCTGCTCGAATTTTCGGCAGCGCATCGCAGCTACGTCGACGCGCAAGCCAAGGTCGACGCGGCGAACATCAAGTTTCGGGCGGCGCAGGCGGAGCTCGGTCGATGCGACGCTGAACAGGGCGAGGTGGTGGAAGCATTGGCGGGAACGCTGTGCGCCGACGGGCAGCCGCGATCCAACCCGTTCGCCGCGTTCGGCGCTGCCGCCCCCTTCAATATCAAGCGGCTGCCCTCCGCCGACGAGGCTGCGGCGGTGCACGAGCTGGTCGCCGCGATACGGCGCGGCAAGAATCTCAGCAAGGCGACGCTGGAGGCCGCGGCAGTCGCCGACAAGGCCGCGCGCGCCGTCGAGGCAGCCCTGGCGCCGCTGGCAAAGCTCGAGGAGGCGGCGCGCAATGCGCGACACACGCGTGACGCCATCGGCCAGACCTGGGAGACCACGCTCGCCGTGCTGCGGCGCGCCGCACGCACCGCGGAAGACGACGGCGCCCCCGGCTTGTACGCCGCGCTCTTCGGCCGCCTGGGGCGGGCTACCAAACGCCGCTCCAATACCGATGCGGCGGCGCAGACTCCGGACCCCAACCCGCCGGCCACCAACGCGCCTGCGCCGGTAAAGCCGGCGTAACGCGCAAAGGCAACTGGACGATGGCAAACAAGAAGCAAACCTCCACGCGCGTCGCCAAAGTGGCCGCCGCCGTGCTCGCCGATCCGAAGTCGTCAAAGAAGGACAAGGAGCTCGCCGGCTCCGCCCTGGCGCAAGCGCGCAGGGCGGGCGGCAAGAAGCGTTGATCTCAGACCGTCCCGAATTCAGCCGGCAAATCGGCATTCACTAGGCGACCCAATGGGGAGCGGCCGATAGAAAAGACGCCGGCCGCAGGCCCCTCAGGCCGCAGCAGGCGTACGAGCCAACTCGACCACTTGCGCGTCGAGGCGCTGGATCATCTCGAGCACCAATTGCAGCATGACGCTGAGCGACGCCGGCCGCACATGTTCGATCGTGTCGAGCCGCGTGTGATAGTTCGGCACCAGGCGCGACGCGTCCTGGCAGAGGAGACAGAGGGACGCCACCCCGGCTTGCGCGAACGCTGTCGCATCGGTCGCGCCGACCGGGATCATGTGCTCCTTCACCTGCCAGCCGTGCGCGGCGGTAATATCCTTTGCGAGCTGGACGAGACGCGGGTCATGATGCACACCGGTGAAGAGCTCGCGCGTCACGATTGTGAGGTGGCGCTCGTCGTACACGCCGTCGACGTTGATGTTGTACGAAGGGATCTCCTGCAGCTCGCGTGCGTGCGCAGCCGCATAACGCTTGGCACCGCGCAGCCCGGCTTCTTCGGACGACACCGCGAGGACGCGCACCTCCGTGTGCTCGAGCAACGGCGCCGCCTCTGCGCCGCCGTTGCGGGCATCGGCCAATGCCTGCGCGACGCCGGCAAGGACGCTGACGCCAGCCAGGTCGTCCATCGCGCCGGGAACGACGGAGTAGGTGTGAAAGAAGAAGTTCAAGCCCACAATCGGGTACAGCCCCATGGCCACATAGCCGATCACATCGAAGCCATGGCTGTGGCCGGCGGTCCCAGCCAGACTCTTGGCCAGCCCACCCAGGAGCGGCACCACCGGCGCAATGAACGCGAGGATGTTGATTGGCACGGCCGCGTTCTTGAGAAAGAACCAGAGATTGAACTCGTAGGCCGAGTCCTGGTGCGCGCTGACGATCACCCGCTGCTTGATCTCGCCGCGTGGGCGCACGACGCCGATGACGTTCTCGCCTTCCGCCGTCGGGAAGAACATGTCGACCAACTCGCGATAGCGCAGCAGCTCGAAAACAATCATGGCCTCCGCCGCGGCGGCGAGAACAAAGCAGATGAACGGCGACAGCCAGTAGCTGATGGTGGCCAACAAGTAGAGCAGCGTCGCGATCGGAATGAACCCGAGGAACGCCTTCGGGTTGCAGGTGAAGCGCTCGGTGTGCACCTCGAGCCCGAGGCCGCCCCACATTTCGGCAAGACGCCGTCCCAAGCGACGCTCGTTCTCGCTGCACGACTCGCGCGGCCCGATTTCCGTCAACACGGATTCAACGAACCGATACATTTGATCCTGATAACGCTCGGCAAGCATGGTGACGCTCTTTGCCCCAGTTTCGCGCCGGAGTCGAGAGCCGCGCGCCGAGCGGTCGTTCCAACCGCCTTTCCAACCGAGAGTGCGACGCATGCGGACGGATCGTTGGCCGATTGTACGGTGATTGGCGTCCGGTGTATGAACGCGAGCGCCGCCACCAAGCCATATGTTGCCGTTCGTCGTCCTTGCCGCTGCCCTCATAACCGTACCAGGCATGCCCACGTGCCGGCTCGCCGACGCCCATACGGAAGACCTCGTCGCGGCGAAGGCGGTGGAGCTGAAGGGCACCGAGTATTGCCAGTTCCGTGTGTACGACACGTTGGACGACATCGACGGCGACGGTCACGATGACTTCGTCGTGCTGTTCACAGTCGAGGGCATCGACGGAGGCGGCAACGATCATCAGGATTTCATGCTCGTGCTCCTGTCATCCGCCCCGGATCGACCGACATTGCTGAAAACCGGCGAGCGCGGGGTTCGCGACCCGGTCTCGATCGAGGTGCGCCAGCGTCGCATCATCCTCGGTACCCGTGTCTACCGACCGCGGGATGCCATGTGCTGCCCGTCGGGCCGCGGCACGTCGCCGGGCGCCCCACACGCGAAACACCGCCGGGAGGACCACTGATTGGACTGGAGACGAGGTGGTGAGCGATGAGGCGCAGCGTTTTCGTCATACTCGCCGCGGCCGCAATGGCGGCAGCCGCTGCAACCGGCGAGTGGACGGCAAAGCCAGGCACTGACGGGGTAACGGTCGAGACGATCGGCACCGCGCAAGTGGGCGACGTGCACACCGGTGCGTTCCTGAGTGTGACGTGCAACCGAACCCGCGCACCGGTCGCGTGGCTCGATTATACGATCGCCGAGGCGGACAAGGTGTCGAAGGTGTTCGACCTCTCACCCTTCGAGGGACCCGATGCCTCGGCGCAAGCCCGCGCGCTGGTGTCCGTCGAACTCGTCGGCGACACCGCGGCGCGACCGCTGATCGCGCATCAATCCGGATGGTACTCCGCCGAGCACGAGGGTGGCTTCGGCTTCGGCATCGGCGGCGGCACCAAGGAATCAAAGGCGCTCGCGGCGCTCATCAAGCGTATGGCCAAGAGCGGAACGGCGCTCCGGATTCACGTCGCCTCGTTCGACAAGCCGCCGCGGAGCATCGTGTCGGAGTTTCCGTTGTCCGGGTCGCGCGACGCGCTCGCCTCATTGGCAAAGGGCTGTCGATGAAGCCCCGCGCGCTCCCCCCGCTCACCCGTGCTGCCAGAAGCGCAGCATCAAGCTGCGCTTGCCCGGCTTGCTGACGCGATCCAGCGCCTCCACATCCTCCGCCGAGAGCCGCCAGCCCAGCGCGCCGGCGTTTTGCTCGGCTTGCTGTCGATTCTTGGCGCCGGGGATGGGCACCGCGCCTTTGCAGATCACCCAGTTGAGCGCCACTTGCGATGGGGTCTTGGCACCGTAGCGTTCACCCATGCGGCGCAGCTCCGCAATCAACGGATCGATCTCGGCCATCGGGTAGTCGGAGAAGTTGCGCTTGCCGGGCGGTGGGTTGCTGGCGCTGTACTTGCCGGTCAGCCGGCCCTGGCCGAGCGGCGAGTACGCCAGGACGACGACCCCGAGCTCCTTGCAGGCACGCAGCAAGCCACTCGACTCGGGCATGGTGCGCAGCAATGAAAACTCGATCTGATTGCTGGCGAGAGGGACGCCGTGCTTCGCCAGCTCCGCGTGAATGGCGCGTATCTCTTTCTCGGAGTAATTCGAGACCCCGACCGCTTTCACCAGGCCGGCGCGAAATACACCCGCGAGCGCCGCGGCCATGGCCGCGTGCGAGCGTAAGCTGATCGGACCATGGACTTGATAGAGATGCACCGCCGGCATCTGCAGGCGTTCGAGTGACGCGCGTAACGCCTTCATCAGCTCTGACGACACCAAGATGCGCCACGGCGCGGGGAAGAACTTCGTCGCAACCACAATGCCGTCACGATGCGCCGCGTCCTCGCTGAGCAAACGGCCGATGATGCGCTCGCTCTCGCCGTTGCCATACATCTCAGCGGTATCGAGAAGCGTGACACCCGCGGCGACCGACACCCGGTATGCCTCGCCGATCGTTTCGAAGTTGTAGCTCGGATCGTAGCTGTTCATTCCCCACGTCGTCTTGTCGCCCCACGCCCAGGTTCCGAGACCCATGAGCGGCAGCTGGACATCGCAACCGGCGAGTGGGAGCCGGGCCTCAATGACGTTTGCCATGCCGCGCCTCTTAGCACAGCTCGACCGCTGAGTCGCCCGCAACGGAGCGCTACCGAAGACCCCGCCAAAGGGACCGCGTTGATTCGGATCAGCCGAAGGCCGGCGCCGGACTGGAAGACAACCTGCGCCGTATGCCTTCGCGTGAGTGCGACACCACCTCGCTCTTGCTTCCCACGACTGCGAAGGTTTCGGAATGCCATTTCGTATCGACGCACTTGAGCGCAATGCGCCGCCAACATTCGCGCCCGGCACCAGCATTGCTCAGTCAGCGCCCATGCGGAGCGATCTGATCATTGGAATGGCCGGGTCTGGCGGGGATGGCGTGGTCTCTGCCGGCGAGTCGTTGACGACGGCGGCGGCACTGGCCGGGTACCACGCGATGATGACCAAGAGCTTCGGCTCACAGATTCGAGGTGGAGAGTCGTCCTGCCGGGTGCGCACCTCGACACAGCGGGTGCTCAACCCGGGCGGGATGCTCGACGTCGCCGTCGCGCTCAACTGGGAGGACTTCCTGAAGTTCGGGAGCGAGCTACCGGTCGACGGCCACACGATCGTCATTTACGACACCAAATCGGGTATCGAGCCCGACAAGCTGCCGCTCGCCGGTGTGACTCCGGCGGAGGCCTTGGCCGTGCCCATCACCGATCTCGCCAAGCAGACGGCCGGCACGGACAAGGCAAAGAACACCGTTGTCCTCGGCTTGTTGGCCGGCTGGTTCGGCCTGGCGCGGGACAGCTTGCTGGCCGGCATGCGCAAGAAGTTCGCGAAGAAGAACCCCGAAGTCCTCGCGGGTAACGAGCGGGCATTCGCCGCGGGCCTCGAGTATGCCGCGGCGCATCCATTACGCAGCGCCTGGGTGATGACGCCACCGGAGGCCAACGGCGCCGCACCGCTGCTCACTGACGGGAATGACATGTGCGCCGCAGCCGCCATCTTCGCGGGCTGCGAGTTCTTCGGCGGCTACCCGATCACGCCGTCGAGCGAGATCATGCAGTTTCTCAACCGCGAGCTCTGGAAATACGGCGGCACCGTCCTGCAAGCGGAAGACGAGATCGCCGGGATCGGCGCGGTCGTTGGAGCGTCGTTTGCCGGCAAGAAGGCCATGACGGCGACGTCGGGTCCCGGGATGTCCCTGAAGACGGAAATGCTCGGCCTGGCAAGCATCGCCGAGCTGCCCCTGGTGTGCGTCAACGTCCAACGCGGCGGGCCGTCGACCGGCTTGCCGACGAAGAGCGAGCAATCGGATTTGTTCCAAGCGATCTTCTCGGCGCACGGCGACAGCGTGCGGCCAGTGCTGGCGCCGATTGGCGTCGAGGACACGTTCCGCATCACCGTCGAGGCCTTCAACATTGCCGAGGCGTACCAGACACCGGTCATCGTGCTCAGCGATCAGGAAATCGCGCAGCGTAAGGAGACCGTGTCGGCGATCGACACCCGCGGCTTCGAGGTGGTCAACCGGCGTCGGCCGAGCGCCACAGAGCTGGAACAGTATGACCGCTATCGTCTGACCGAGTCCGGCATCAGCCCGATCAGCCAGCCCGGCATGCCGGGCGGCAACTACCTGGCGTCGGGCATCGAGCACAACGTGCACGGCGCACCCACCGCGAGCGGGGAAACCCATGCCCGCATGAACGACAAGCGACTGAAGAAGCTGCAGCCACTGAAGCAACGGCGCGATCTCTTCATCGTCGCCGGCGATGCGGACGCACCCGTGGCGCTGATCAGCTGGGGCAGCGTCGCCGGGGTCGCCCTGGAAGCCCTACAACTGGCACGCGACGCCGGCTTGCGCGTCAAGCTGCTGATACCGCAGCTCTTGTATCCGATCTCCGAAGAAATCTATCGCGACTTTTTCGCCTCGGTACAGGCTGGGCTGGTGGTGGAGCAATCCCATCAAGGACAACTGTATCGCGTCATCCGCATGTTCATCGACATGCCGCCGGGTGTCACGTCGATGGTCAAGAGTGGCGCCAACCCGATTCTCGTCAGCGAGGTGCTGGCGCGCGTGCGCGAGATGGCCATGGAGCTGCAACGGCGACGCGCCCCGGAGTTGCAGGTGGATGCGTGACGAGCCCAGACAACAGACAACAGACGACAGACGACAGACTAGAGACAACAGACCAAGAGAGAGCAGACGGGCAGATCAGATGACGGATTGCGACCACCCAGACGACACCGAATGTTGTCTCTGCGTCTGTTGTCTGTCGTCTGTCGTCTGTCGTCTCCCTGAGGAGAACCAGCCATGAGTCCCGCAGTCGCACCGACGGTCAGCCATCACGCAAGCAATGATTACCAGAGCGCATTGAAGCCGATCTGGTGTCCAGGATGCGGTGACTTCGGCGTGTTGACGGCCGTCTACCGCGCCCTGGCCACGATCGGCCGCGCGCCCCACGAGATTGCATTCGTCTCCGGCATCGGCTGCTCGAGTCGCATTCCGGGCTATACCACGGCCTACGGGTTCAACAGCGTGCATGGCCGCGCGCTCCCCATCGCACAAGGCATCAAGCTGGCGAATCCCGATCTCCTGGTGCTCGTGGCCGGGGGCGACGGTGATGGCTTCTCCATCGGCGGTGGTCATGTGCCCCACGCCATTCGCCGCAACGTCGACCTCACCTACATCGTTATGGACAACCAGATCTACGGACTCACCAAGGGGCAGCTGTCACCGACCTCGAAGCGCGGGCTGGCGACGGTGTCGTCGGCATACGGGAGCCTCGAGGATCCCGTCAATCCCCTGCTCTACGTGCTCGGCTACGGCGCGGGTTTTGTCGCGCAGGGTACCCCCGCCGACATGGGAGGCCTCGTCGCCATCATTGAGGCCGGCATCCGCTATCGCGGCTTCGCGTTCATCAACATCCAGTCGCCGTGCGTCACCTTCGGCTCGCCTGACGCCCAGCTCAAGCAGCACAAGTTGGGAATGAAGAGCCTCGAGAAGATGGGGCATGACAGCACCGATCGCCTGCGCGCCATGGACCTGGCGCAGACGTACGGCACCGAGTTGTACACCGGCATCCTGTATCGCGATCCGGCACCGCGGCCGACGTATGACGACCAGGTGCGCGAGCGTCACGCGCAGCTGCGAGTTGCGGCACTGCCGAAAGACAGGATACTCGATCGGTTCAAGCCCGAGTAGCCATCGCGCACCTACGAGAAACCCGTCGGAATTGGCGGCCGCAGTCCTTTAGTGCTGGGGCCGCCCTTGCCCACTATTCCCACCGGAGGGTGCCGGTGCGTGCGGCGCGGCAGGGGCTCGACGCGGCGCTTCATATTGTGGTTGCGGTTGGCTGCCACCGTGTCCGGGATACACCCGATTCGCCGGCTCTCCCGGAAGCGGACGGGGTGGAGGCTGCGACCGCTGAACCTGCGGCGCTGGCGGCGGCCCGCCTCGCTGTGGCGCACTCCGTGACGGCACGGCATGCACAGGGGCACCCATCTGTGGCTGCGCTGGTGGTGGCGAGATATGCGATGGCTGAAGCGGCGGTGGCGCGTTTTGCGCTGGTGCGCCCGCCTGTCCCTGGGAATGCGGTTCCACGTTGGTAATGACGGGTGGCGCAGAATGGCTCGGTCGCGGCTGCGCCGCCTCTCGCGCCGGCTCGCGGCGCGGCGGGGAGGCGGATTGCGGGTTTTCGTTGAAGCGCGGCGGCAACGATGGTCGCGCGCGTTCGGGCGCCGCCGATGCTCCGAAGGGCGGGCGCGGCGACCCCAGCGCCGCTTGCGTGTGGGACGGCGCGGCCACCAACCGCGGCTGGGAGGCGCGCACCGATGGCGCCGGATTGAGGCCGGCGGCATGCAGATCCGTGGTGGGATCATGGAACGGGCGGGTCCCCACTACCTGGCGTTGCAACACGCTCTCCGGGGGACGCACCCCACGACCGGATGCGGGCAGCAGGCTTGCCGCCGTGGCTTTGACGGGCAATGGCCCATGGATTGGCTGCAGGCGATGGGCGTCGACATTCCACAAACGCGCGCTCTCGATGCCCCCTCGCCCGAAACGGTCGCGCGGCACCGCAACGACGGCGTTATGCACGCCGACATTGCGGTAAATGTTGATGTTGTTTACGTTCACGATCGTCGTGTTATTGATCACAGTGTTGTTCACGACATGCGGCCCGCCCCATCCGCCCCACCATGGCCGGCCGACAAAACCCGCGTGCCCCCACCACGGAATGCACGGTTCGCCCCAACCGAGCGCCACCCATCCAACAGGCGCCGTAGCCAGCCCCACACTGACGCCGAAGCCACCGCCGCCAAAAAATGCCACCAATCCCGGCGCATAGGCCGGCGCAGCGAGGACGGGGCCGGGCGCCCACGCCCAGTAGTCGTTCAAGTACACCCAACGGCCATAGTGATACGGCGCCCACCCCCAGGGGGCCACGTCGACCCAGGTCCAACCGTAATACGGATCCAAGATCCAGCGCCCGGTGCTGTAGGGTGCCCACGTCGGGCCGACGCCCTCCGGCACCCATACCGGCCCATAGTTGCCGACCTCACGCCAGTTGCCGTAGTGATCGAGCGCGTCGGCGCCGTAGACTCCGGGCGGCACGTAGCGCGCGCTCAGCGCGTCGATGAGATGATCCGTGCGATCATAGTTCCAGCGATCCCAGGCATCGACCTCGGGGGCGACGTAGGTTGCGACGCTCGGCGGCTCGCTGACGGAAACGACCACCTGCTCACTGGGCGAGATGCCTGCAGCCTGACCACCAGCAGGAGTCATGGCGGCAGAGCCGCCACGGCGGGTGATGAACGTCGTCGTGTCGGCGCCGACGTCAACGCGGTAGTAGCCGGTGTGATCGATGGTGAATGCCGCGCCCGGGGTGTCGATCTCGATGGTGTGTCCGGTGGTAATGCTGCGCAGATCGAGCGAGAGATGCCCGGTGGTGATCTTCAGTTGCAGGAAGTTGAGATCCTGATTTTCGAGGCTCAATTGCGTGCCCGCACCGCCGCGGACAAAGGCGCGTGGGCCAATCTGCAGCTCCAGATTTGCACCGTCGGTCGCATACAAGGCATCCCCCGGGGCCAGCGGTGTGTTGACTTGCGCCGGTGCCCAATCCTCGGCCCCTGGACGCCAGAAGGAGACGCTGCCGTCGACAAAGCTCAAACGCGGCGGGGTTCGTCCCGCGGCGCCAGCGGCCTGGTTGCCTGTTGGTGCGCCGTCGGACGGCGGCGGACCCGGCGGCGGCGCCCCTTCTGGAGGCGGCGGGATGCCCTCGGGAAGCCCGTCCTGGGCGCGCAACGGCGCAGCGCCTCGCATCATCGTTGCCACCAGCAAAAATGTCGCAAACACGCTTCCGCGTGTCCTATTTCGGGATCTCATCGGTCCAGATGTCCTCGGTCAGCGCCATCAGTCGATGCAATGGCGCTCTGTGCGTTGAACGTATCACCCCGATTTCAGTTGCGCAGCCCCGCCAGCCGCTGGCGCAAAAGGCGGCTTCTGCAGCGGGAGCGTTCATGCCATACTAGGCCGCGATTCGACGTGGTCAGGCCCTCGCCTGGAAAGGAGTCATGATCATGATCGGCACCCATCAGCACCGTTCTCCAATGGTGCAGTCTGACGTGGTGCTCCCCGCACAGTTCTTCGATCTGCTACGCAAGCGGTCTCCGATTCAAGGTGAGCGACGGTTGATGATCGCCATCTTGGAGGACGCGGTCAACTGCATCCAGAAGCACCTGTCGGCGCGGCGGAGTAACGAGCGGCAGCTCTATCAGGAAGCCCGCGCCTGGATGCTCAGCGACAATGCCGACCCATTCTCATTCCAACACATTTGCGACGTTGTCGGTCTCGATCCGGCCTACGTGCGCGACGGGATCGAGCGCTGGTGCCGGCGCCAACTGGCGCCCGCGGCCGAGAGGCCTTCGATGGACTCTACGCGCGGCATCCCTTCTCTGGCGTGCTCCCCATTGGATCGCTGCAGGCCCCCAAGTCCGAGACGCTGACCTGCGGTCGGCGTTCTGTCCATGGGCTGCCCCGTTGGTCGCTAGGCGGTGCCAACCTTGACTAGCCGCTGCGATCCGCGGTCGGCGTCGTTGCTGCCCGGCTTTGGCAAGCGCGGGCTCACGACGGCAAGCGTTCGCGCGCTTGCGCGCAGGTCACGCACATGTCTGCCGCCGGCAACGCGTCCAAGCGTCGCTCGGGTATGAGCTCGCCGCAGACCGTACAGCGCCCATACTCACCGGTCGCGATGCGCGCCAGTGCGCCGTCGATCGCCGCAAGCTCCCCTCGGTCACGGTCGTCCAGCCGTGCGAGCAGGCGGGCAATGTTTGCCTCTTGCCCTTCCTCCTCCATCTCCGGCTCGACATTCGTACCCAGCCAACGGAGGTTATCCTCAACCCGTGCGACCTGTTGCAGCAGCATGCGTCGCTGCTCCAAGAGCCTTCGCCGAATGTCCTCGAGTTTCATAGCGCTCTCCACACAACCGGCCGCAATTTAATCATGAGAAGCGGGCGGTGCCCACTATCTTTCTATGGGCCGCGGTCGTTGCGGCTCGCGCGGGGCTGCCGCCGCGCGCGTGTGCCGGATCTCAATCGATACGCCACGAGACGGCGCTCGCCGCACGCGCCGGCAGAACAAAGCGGGCAATACCGGAGGCGACGACGGCGTCGCCGGGAGCACCATCGACAGTCACCGTCGGTGCGGCGTCGCCGCGAAGGCCGCTGGGAAGGGCCACCTCCATGACCACGGGGCCGTCGGCTGATGCGGCGTAGCTGCCATCGATCGAGTCCGGCGTGCTGTGCAGGCGCAGGCGTGGCCATTCGACCGTAAATGTTTCGGTCGGCAGGCGCGGGATGATGCGCACACCGTCGCGCGTCCCCGAGACGCCGACAATGTCCATGAGCGCTCTCACCGGGCTGGTGTGCATATGCGAGTTCAGCGCCGGATAGTCGGTCAACGCCGTCACCGCGTGGGCGTCGGCCTCGCCAGGCCGTGGATTGTCTGGCCCGTTGAAGGAGTCAGGCCCGGTCCAGATCCCGTACCACAAGTCGGGATATTTCTCGGCGTGCGCCGCCAACGTGTTGCGCGTAAAACTGCTCCACGCCGCACTCACGTCACGCTGCGCATACGCGGCAGTCAGCCACGCGTTCGCCACCGGCCAAATGCCGCCGACGAGCGGCTTGTCCGGCCCGCCAATCCCGGTGCCGGACCCGAGCGCGACGTTGCTCAGGGCGCCGATGCTGGTTTCCAGCCGGCTCACCACCTCGCCGAGGGCCGCATCGCCACGGACCGTATCGACGATACCCGCCAGAACGGGAAACACCTGCGGCTCGAGGAAGAAGATCTGCGGCGCCAACGGGTTGCCGCTGTCGACAAAGCCACGATAAAAGTACTGTCCTTCCCATGCTTGATTCAGCAAGGCATCGGCCTGCGACGCCACCAGCGCACGCATGCGTTCCGCAAGCGCCGCATCCCCGGCTTCCACGATGTCCGCCGCCAGCGGGAACCCATAGACAATCGCGCCGGCGTTGTACGTCGACGAGGTGCCGGTCGGGGTCGCCGGATCACTCGGCGACGCCAGGCTGTTGATGCCATCGGCATAGTCGCCAGTGCCCATTGCGACGATACCACGCGCACCGAACCCGAGCGTCTCGGTGCCATAGTCGAGTGCGCGCCCGATGTGGTTCATCACATCGCCACTGTCGCCCGTGGCCCGTGGATAGAAGGGAATCGTGCGCGTCAGGAAATCCCTATCGCGGGTGAGCGCTACGTACCGGCCGATCGCCGCGGGCAGGAAGTAGTAGGCGTCGCTGCGTTGGGTGTAGATCAGAACATCGCTGAACGCGCCGACACCGGTCGTCGCGTAGGGAAATCGCCACGGTGTCGATTGCGCCGGCCCGATCTGCGACGCCAGCGCATACGTCAAGGTATCCGCGGCGATTCCCGGGTCGAGCAGCACCAACGATTCCGCAAACAGGGCGAGATCGCCCATCGCACCGTCGAGGCCGTGAATATACTTGTATGAGCCGCCCTGACCGAGCAGGCGCACGTTGCGGTACTCGTCGAACGTGGTATTGGCGAGCATGTTGTACGCTGCCCAGGCGATCTCGCGTTGCGCGACGCCAGCGTCCGCCAATCCCGGAAATGCCGCCCAGATGAGACGCTGCTTCCACGCCGCGGCGGTGTCGTCACGCAAGCTGCCCGCACGGCCGCGCAGCTCCGCCACCGCCGAGTCGGCGGCTCCACCACCGGGCACATAGCCGAACGCAAAGCGCCGTGTCACCGCGCCGCGCGCCGGAACATCGACGGGGACGCGTACCGCGAGGATGATATGTTGTCCGCTGCCATCGACGTCCAGCGTGCGCGATGCAGCATCCCCGGGGCGCCCAAGCGCGTCAGGAATCGGGCGCCGCTGGTCGCTCCACAGCTCGCCATCCGCCAGCCACACGGCATCCGGCACGACCCCGTCATCGAGTACCGCAAGGTAGACCGGATCGGGAAAGTAATCGATGCGCGAGACGTCGAGACGATCTTGTACATTGGGGGGAAGGGTCTTCGCGACAGTCTGTACCATTGCGACGCGCGTGCCGGCGTCCCACGCCACGTGTTGGGTGAATTGCGCCATCAGGCTGCGACGGCGGCGATCGATGTCTTCGGTCACGCCGGGAAACGACAGGTCGCTGGTCGCCAGCTCCAGGGTGATCTCGTGGATGTTGACGTCCCAAAATTCCACCACCGCGGTGTGCAGCGGCTGCGTGCCGGCATTCTCCACCGAGACCTCCGCCACCAGGGCACGCGCGCTCGCATCGGGTGCATAGACGCGCCGCCGTAGCGTGAGATCGCCGTCATGCGTGACGGTCTCGAAGTAACCGACCCCGAAGCGGCGGCTTTGCATCTGCGTCGCGCGATCGACCGGCAGGTCCTCGAAGCGCGTCGATCCCACCACCGGCTCACCGTCGCGCGTGGTCACGTAATAGTTGAATCCGCCGCCGAGCTGCACGGGATAGGTCGGGTTCATGGGATCGGTCCACGTATCAACACGATTGATCCACTTGTGCCCACGATCTTGCGTGTAGATCTCAACGCCACCGGAGGCGTGCGCCATGGCCACGAGGCCACGGCCGTTGCCGATCAAGTGGATGGGATCCCGCAATGGCGTCTTGCGCGGCGAGTACGCGTGCGCCGCCGGATCGCAGCGCTCTTCAACCATGAAGTCGTACGCCGGGAGACCGGCGGCATCGACGCTCCACTGCCCGAGATGCCCGGAGCCGCGCAGGCAGCGCACCAGCACCTCCGGCTGATCGGCACTGACGTCCTCGCACGCTGACGTATCGACTCGCGGAGGTACGACAAAGCCGTCGCAAATGCCCGGAGGGCTCAGGGCATGGTTCACCGCCGCAACAATCTCGTCGACGGTGACATCGCCGCTGCCGTCCGCATCGCCCGCAGCGCATGCCGAAAGCGGCGTTCCACCGAGCGCAATGTTCACCATCGTCATCAGCTCGTCGACGGTCACCTCGCCACTCCCGTCGCAATCGCCCGGCAACGGCACTCGCGCCGAGGCCAAGAGCGACTCCCGGTTCCCACTGGATACGGCCGGCATCGCGAGACTGCTCCCCGCCATTCCGGCAAGCAGCGTGGCCAGGAGCGCACCGACGGCACACGAGGCGGATGGTCGTTCGAGGCAGAAGAGGGGTCGCATGCCGGTCACCGCGCGGGGCTAGGAAGCCGATCAATATCCCAGGGGACGCCGAATGCACAACGGCCCCCGGCACGACCAAAGCATGCAACCGCGGCGTTTGCCAATGCGCAATCTGGGAAATGGCGAATGGGCTTGATGCCGGAGGCTACCGCCGGCGCGAGCGCGCCGGCGGTAGCCGTCCTCTCAGGGCAATGTGTCCCTGAATATCGGCATCAGGTTGCGTTTCGCCGGCCCCGGATAAACGGCCTCCCAACAAACGCCGCCGTCGGTCCTCACGAGTTGCACGGTGACGGTGGAGTCCAGCGTCAGCAAAGTCGTCCCCACCGGTGGCGGGAGATGCAGGTTGGAACCCTTTCCAGTCACAAGGAGCTTCTGCTTATCCATGGTTCCGGCCGTCAGCGTCACATTGTACAAGCCGTCTGGGGTTTGATCCCCGTCGAGATATTTGTAGCCGGTCAGGGTATTTTTCCAGCACGGTTTGCCCAACTTACACACGCCGGCTGCGGGCGCCATGGCCCCGAACTTCAACGTGGGAACACCGCCAGTGACGTCATAGATGCACAGGCGGACCCCTTGTGTACCAAGGACGGGGTTGCCGAAGTCCGAGACGCTGGTCAGTCCACCGACACCCCGCCATCGCCAGGTGAGCGTGTTCCCCCTGGCATTTTCCGCGAAGCGCAGCGAGCTCGTGCCAGGCGTCCGGCAGGCGGCGACCGGCGTAACGGCGCAGCCACCCGGCACGTTTGGCGTGGGAGTAGCCGTGGCCGTGGGGGTGGCCGCCAGCGTCAGCGTGAACGTCGCGGACACCGTGGGCGTGGGCGTGACGGTTGGCGTGGGCGTAGGCGTAGGCGTGGGGCTGCGAGTCGGTGTCGACGACGTCGTCGGCGTCGCGGTCGTCGTTGGCGACTTCGTGAGCGTCGGGGTGGTCGTCGGCGTTGGCGATGGTCCCTCGGTGCACGGTGCCGTCACCGGAAGGTTGCGGCAGCCCAACGTCGGATCACACGAGTCGCTCGTACACGACAAGCCGTCGTCGCAGTTCTCGAGGTCGCAGAACGCCGAGCACCCGTCGCAGCTATTGGGCATCGAGCCTGGAGCCGCGATGTCGTTGTCGCACTGTTCGGGGAATTCGACGATCCCGTTGCCGCACGTCGGGCACGGCATGAGACAATTCATTTGGCCAAGCGCCGTGCACGTGTCGCGCGCGTTCAAGGTCGGCGCCGCCGGCTTCACCGCGTTGGCCGCCAGGATGGCTGGCTTGCGCTGCGGAAAATCGAAGGTGTTCGTACCATCGGTACCGGTTATGGTCGTCTTGTTGGCGCTCACTTTGCCATTGATCGTCAATTGCTCGTGGGACACCAGACTGTTTTGCCCGCCCACCGGCGCGGTCGCCAGCACGTTACCGTTCGCCGTGATCGTCAGATCACAGCCGACCAGTGTCGTCATGCCGCCTATTCCGCAGCCCAGAATTGGATCGCAGGTCGGGTAGGCGCTGACGTCGATGAGATTGGCGATCGTCAACGCGCCGCTCGTCTCATTGCCCGCCTCGATATCCGCCACGCCGCCAGCGCTGCCGTAGTAGCGGCCGCTGATGTCCATCGACCCATTCAACGTGATCGTCGTCCCCGCGATCACATCGATTTCACCGCCGGTGGCTCCGCCACTGAGATCCATGACACCATCCAGCTGAAAGCCAAGGTTCGGGGCAATGCTGATCAGCCCGCCGCTTCCCGATGGGCCGCCGCCGCTCACGGACAACTTGGCCGTCGCAGCCGCACTCTTCTGCACCTTGATGGCGCCCTGGGCGGTAAGATCAATTTCGCCGGCTTCGCCGTCGGGATCAGCACCATCGGCGAAGATATCGGCGTTGGCGGTCACGATGAGGTCACCGAAATCCGCGGTGAGTGACACCGTGCCATCCCCGCCTCCACCGGAAAACGTCGGTGATTGCGCCCCACTCGCGGTGATCTGATCGGTGACCTGAATGGAGGTGCCGGCTTCAATGGTAACGGTGCCGCCGAAGCCGCCATCGCCGGTACCACTGGCCATAACCACGCCCACCGACAGCGCACCACCCGATTGCGCGGTCATGAGGCCGCCGTCGCTGCCGCGCACGTCGACGGTTCCACCGAGCACAATCTGACCGTTTGCCGCCAGATCAATTTCCCCACCGCCGTTGGGCGCCAGGTTCCCGCCGAAGGCGGAGATCAGGCTCGTCGATTGCGCGATCAGGTCGCCGTCAGCGGTGATCTGGATGAGTCCGCCATCGACCGCGGGCGAGTTGCTGTCGAAGCGATCGGCATTCAGCGAGCCGGCGATGTTGACATTCCCTCCCGCGTCGATCTCGATCGCACCGGCGCTGACGGTTCCCGACACGTCGATGTGCCCTTGGGTCGTGGTTTTCTGCAGCGTCACGTCGCCCGTCGTCGTGATGGTGATGGCGGCGCCCACATTGCCCGGTGGCGTGAGGTCGGAGCCGCGTCCATCAATGAACCCGCCCGGGGCGATGAGGAAGCTGCCGGCCTCGATGGTGATCTCGGCGCCCGGTGCGCTGAGCACGGCGCCCGACGCGTTCGAGGTAATGGTCACGGCGCGGCTACCGAAATTGAGATCGCAACCGTCGTTCAGCGTAAATCGCTTGGTGATCGAGCACGGCCCACTACCAGCAGGGCAACCAGGATCCTGGGCGACGATGTCGGCCGCCGAGCATGCAGTCAATGCCAACGCCGTGCGTCCGCCAGCCGGGACAGCAAACAGGCCGACCAGCACATACCAGACGACCGGCCGGAAGACAGGGATCACGCGCCGCCGCATCACTGCCATCCCTCCATCGCCAGCATGCAGTCGAGCGCACACACCGTGCGAATGATCTCAATCCCCACGCTGAGCGCGACGAGGCCTCCGTGCGCAACGCTGCCTACCTTCATGTGGGTGGTCCCCTCCTGAGAAAAGTGTCCTTCCATAAATACCATCGCTCGCCACTGGAAGAGAAGCCTTTTTTTGAGATATGCGGCCTTCGATTGGTCGCCTTGTGCAAGCGGCGGCGGCGTGGTCAAAGAGCGACGGGGCTGCGCAGCCGAGGGAGCCGGTGGTTTCCACCAACCTGGCCTGTGGACGTCGCCCCGACAAGAGGGTCAGAAGGCAAAGCAGAGGCCGACCACCTTTGCCTTTTGCATTTGACTTTTGACTTGTCGATCCCCCTCAACGCACCGCACGCACCTGTCGATCGAGGCGCGCGTCGACGGCGTCGATGATGCCCAGCATGCCGCGGATGAGCAGCCAGCGGAGCGGCTCGGGCGGCAGCGGCGGTACGAAGCGGGCCAGGAGCTCCGCATGCTCGTTCTTCCGGCCGAGAATACAGTCGGCGAGGATCGCGCCCATCGCGCTTGCGGCAGCCACGCCGTGCCCGTTGTAGCCGAGCGCGTAGTAGAGGTTGCGCTGCCTGCCGGTGCGTCCGAGCGCCGGCAGGAAATGCAGCGTCATCGCGATCCATCCGCCCCAGAAGTGTGCCACTGGGATCGTGCGCAGCTCCGGAAAGCGATCCCGGAACCCACCCTCGACGAGACCCAGCGTCCGCGGGTGCGGCCCGCCATCGAGCGCGCCGCCGTACGCATAACGCACCCCCTTCGAGCCACCGAGGATCGTGCCGCGGGTGGTGAGCCGGTAGCTCTCGAGGCTCTCGTGCGCCGTGTAGATCCCTTCTTTGCCGCGCCAGTCGAGCGCCGCCAGCTGCGCGCTCGTCAACGGCACGCTCTCGAAAAGTGTGTCGTACAGCGGAAAGACGGTCGAATGAAGATGTCCGAGCCGCGGCGTATAGGCGTTCGTCGCCAGGACGACGCGATCGGCCGTGATCGTCACCGCGTCGGTGCGCACACGCGGGCGGGGATCCTCGGTGATCTCGCGCACCGCTGTGCGCTCGTGCAAGGCGACGCCGGCGTCGAGGACCGCACGCCGCAAACCCATGACGTATTTGCCCGGGTCGAGCGTACCACCCGCCTCCTCCAACACGCCGGAAAGAAACGCTGCTGGCACCCCACGGGCACGCAGCTCGTCGCCGTCCAGAAAACGGACGCGCGCGCCGACCTCGGCCGCGACGGACGCGGCCTTCCGCAAACGGCGCTCCTGCCGCGGATGCACGGCCGCCATGATGTTCCCCGCGGGCACGTAGTCGCAGTCGATGCGCAGCTGGCGGATCAGGTCTTCGACAACCCGCACCGCCGCGTCGGCAAAACGCACCAACTGCGCCGCGCGCTGCTTGCCGAACAGCATCAACAAGGTGGGCAGGTCCTTGCCGATGGTCGGCGTCAGGTGGCCGGCATTTCTCCCGCTCGCTCCACAGCCGGCGAAGTCGCCTTCGAGGACAACGACATCGACACCGGCACGCTTGAGCGCCAACGCCGTGGACAACCCGGTGAAGCCGGCGCCGATGACCACGACATCGGCGGAGCGTTCGCACGACGGCGGCGGCTGCAGATCCTGGGGCGGTACGACCCAGGGGCTGATGCTCAAGAACTCGGGGTCGTGCCTTGTCTCAATGCTCATCGGCCAATGCGCTCCGCCTCACGCCGCTATGAATTCGCGCAGGCGCGCGGCGATCTCATCGCGCACGCGGCGGAACACCAGCAGACGCTCGGCTACGCTCCCAGCTCCACCAGCCGGGTCGTCCAACGGCCAGTGCAGCCGTTTGACCGCACCCGGAAAGATCGGACAGCGCTCGTTGGCGCCGGCGCACACCGTCACGACGTAGGTGAAGTGCCGGCCCAGGAACTCCTTCACTGCCTTGGAGCGCTGCCCGGAGATATCGATACCGATCTCGCGCATCACCGCGATCGCCAGCGGGTTGACCGCGCTTGGTTCCGTGCCCGCGCTGACGGCGTCGAAGCGGTCCCCGGCAAGATGCCGCAGCAGACCTTCGGCCATCTGGCTGCGGCACGAGTTGCCCGTACAGAGAAACAGCACCCGCAGCTTTGCCATTCAGCGGCTCCGGTTTACCGGCGCGGGCGCGCCAACCTGGGGCTGGAAGGCGTGTTGCCGGAACCACAGCGCGACGTTGACCAGGCCGATCATGACGGGCACCTCGACGAGCGGCCCAATCACCGCGGCAAACGCCGCACCGTGATGGATCCCGAACGTCGCCACCGCAACGGCAATCGCTAGCTCGAAGTTATTCGACGCGGCGGTCAAGGACAGGGTCGCCGCCTGTGGGTAGGGAGCGCCCGCCGCTTTGCTCATGAAGAAGGCGGCCACAAACATGACGACAAAGTAGATGAGCAGCGGAATGGCAATGCGCGCCACGTCCATCGGCAGCTGCACAATCGCCTCGCCCTTGAGCGAGAACATCACCACGATGGTGAACAGCAGCGCCACGAGCGTCAGCGGGCTGATCGCCGGTATGAAGTGCGTGTCGTACCAGTTCTGGCCTCGCCTGCGGGTCAGCAAGAATCGCGTCAGCATGCCGGCCAGGAATGGGATACCCAGGTAGATGAATACGCTCGTGGCGATCCCACCGATGGTGACGTTGACGGCAACACCCTGCAACCCGAACCAGCGTGGGAACACCGTGATGAACACATACGCATAGATCGAGTAGAAGAGGATCTGGAACACCGCGTTGAATGCCACGAGGCCCGCGCAATACTCCGTGTCACCACCGGCAAGGTCGTTCCAGACCAAAACCATCGCAATGCACCGAGCAAGCCCGATCATGATCAGGCCGACCATATAGTCGGGTTGGTCGCGCAGCAGCAACACCGCCAGCGCAAACATCAGCACCGGGCCGACGAGCCAGTTCTGCACCAACGACAGCCCGAGAATCCGCGTGTCGCGGAAAACGCTGCCCAATTCCTCGTAGCGCACCTTCGCCAGCGGCGGGTACATCATGACGATCAGCCCGAGCGCGATCGGGACAGATGTGGTTCCGACGCTCAAGCGATCGAGGAACGGCTCGATACCCGGCAGCAAGTACCCGCCCCCTACCCCGACTGCCATGGCAAGAAAGATCCACACGGTCAGGTAGCGATCGAGAAAACTCAGGCGCCGCGCCGGCACCGGCACCGCCGCGGGCACGCATGCGGCCGCCATCACCGACTCCGGTCTTTCGCAGCAACCGGCGGTGTGAGCGCCGTCCGCAACGCCGCCAGTCGCTCCGGGACGATGCGGTAATAGACCCACGTCCCGCGGCGCTCCCGATCGAGCACACCGGCAGCGTACATGATCTTCAGGTGATGGCTTACGGTCGGCTGCGTCAGCCCGAGCGGTTTGGTGAGGTGGCACACACAGACTTCACCGGCTGGCTGCGCGGCGATGAAGCTCAGCAACCGCAGCCGCGCCGGGTCGGCGATCGCCCGGAACACCGTCGCAAGCTCCCCGGCCTCCACCTTGGCGAGCCGGCGTTGGAGCACCGGCGGGCAACACGGCTCGCGGACGGCCACGGAACGTCGCATGCGACCCATATTCACGATCTTCGATATAGAGTCAATATCGATGTCTATCGATACAGATTCCATCGCATTCCGGACTCGGCGCAACCCAGCCGTCTCGTTCCCTGGCAGCGCCTGGGGCGAGGAGACCACCTCGTCGGGCGTTGCGCTGTTGGCGATGTCGACTCAGCCGGTGGCGGGCGCCGTTGCGGGCGCTCAGGCCGGCGAAGCGCCGCGCCGTCGTTGCAGCGCCGCGCGCACCTGCTCGCGGTCGTCGAAGTGAACGCGACGATCGGCGAACAGCTGATCGGTCTCGTGGCCCTTGCCGGCGATGAGCACCAGATCATCCGCGCGCGCCAGATCGATCGCCGCATTGATGGCGCGGCCGCGGTCGGGCTCGACCTGCACGCGCGCCGAGGCACCCGTGACTTCGCGCACGCCACACATGATCTCGGCAATGATCTGCTCCGGCGACTCCGAGCGCGGATTGTCGGACGTGACGATCACCAGATCGCTGTGCTGCGCGGCGATGCGCCCCATGAGCGGCCGCTTGCCGCGGTCGCGGTCGCCGCCGCAGCCGAAGACGGTGATGAGGCGGCGGGGTTGCACGCCGCGCGCACTGCGCAGCAGGCGCTCCAGCGCGTCCGGCTTGTGCGCGTAGTCGACGGCCACCTTGAAGTCTTGGCCGCAGTCGACAAGCTCGAAGCGGCCGGGCACGGGCGGCGCTGCCGCCAGGCCGCGGCGGATAGCGGCGTCGTCGAGATGCAGCGCGCGGGCAACGCCGATCGCCGCCAGCGCGTTGTGCACGTGAAAATCTCCGAGATGGGGCAACGCGATAGCCAGCGCACCGGCCGCTGTTTGCGCCACGAAACGCGTCCCGTGCAACCCGGTCTCGATGTCGCACGCCCGCACATCCGCCGCGCGCGCCACGCCAAACGTCAGGAGCCCGGCTTTGTTGATTTCCATGATCCGCCCGCCGCAGGGGTCGTCGGCATTGACGACGGCGGTCGCCGTCTTGCCACCGCTGCCGAGCTCTTCGAACAAGCGGCCCTTGGCGCGCAGATAGTGGTGCATATCCGGATGGAAGTTGAGATGGTCCTGACTGATATTGGTAAACACAGCCACATCGAACGCCACCCCGCCGACGCGGCGCAGCTCCAGCGCGTGTGACGACACTTCCATCACGACGGCCTGAAAACCCTCGTCGACGGCGCGCCGCAACAGCCGCTGCAGCTCCGGCGCTTCCGGCGTCGTCTGCGCGGCGGGGACCGCGACTGCGCCGAAGCGGTATTCGACGGTCCCGAATCGAGCGGTCCGTACACCAGCGGCGGTGAGGATCGACTCGATGAAGTAGGTGGTCGACGTCTTCCCGCTCGTGCCCGTCACCCCGATCATCGTCAGCGCCAGCGACGGGTGGTCGAAGAATGCACACGCCATCCGGCTGATCGCCGACCACGCATCGGGGACCCGTACCACCGTGACACCTTGCGGCGGGTCGATCCGCCGCTGCACCACCAGCGCGGCGGCGCCGCGCGCGAGCGCCGCCGGAATGAAGTCGTGACGATCGGCCCGCACTTCGCCGCCTTCGGTCCGGTATCCCGGCAGACAGACAAAGACGTCGCCGGGCGCGACGGCGCGTGAGTCGGAGACGACCGCGCGCACCGGGACATCGAAGTAGCCGGCCAACAGCTCCACCGGGACGCCGTGCAGGAGATCAGCGAGACGTCGCCCCTGGAAGGGCTGGGGGCCTTGAGGGCTCGGGGGCTCGGGGTTGGCCATCACCATGTGCGGCGACGCGTCCGCCTCAGAACGAAGCGCCTTAACGCTGCAAGCAGGAGCGGGCCGTACGCGACGCGCTCCGGGGGTTCACGCGCTCGGCTCGGGTGGCACGGGCGGCACCTCCGCATCCGCGGGGGCCGGTGGCGCGGCGCGCAGCTTCTCGGCGATTGCCGGCACGGCCTTCATGAGCATGTCCATGCGCGCCATCTCACTGCCGACCACGGTGCTTAACGCGCGCTCGTACTCGGCAAGCGCGGCGTCGAGCTCGGTTGCCTTGTCGGGCTGGATCTGATCATCCTCACCCAGGCAGGCGTTGACGGCCTCGGCGAGCTTTTCAAGATTCTTCTCGCCATCTTCACCGAGCTTGGCCTGCAGGTGCTCGCCCCAGACGGCGTGAAAGGCATAGGTGGCCGCCACCTGGCGCCGCAGTCCGGAGGACAGCATGTACAGCTGATCGGCCAACTGGTCCGACGACGCCACTTTGCGGCGCGTGACCAGGGCGTTGAGCTTCACGAAGCGATCGCGCAAACGCTGCAGGCCGGTTTCGTTGGCCAGCAGCGCGATGGCGTTCTTGAATTCCTTCTGGGTAAGCTGCGCCATAGGTGACTGGTCTCTTGCCTCTGGCGCCGTGGCGTGTCAACCCTGGTCGTGAATCGTGTGCGCGCTCGTGTTCGTCAAGAGGAAGATTGCCGCGCTGGCACTCGTGGCCCTCGCGGGTTGCAGGGTACCCGTACCCCACGAGTCGTGGTTCATCACGCCAACTCCATCGGCTCCGACGCCCGCCCCGACACCCCCGCCGGCGCTCCGCGCCGGCACGAGCGGGGACTACCGGCCGTTCAGCTTTCGCGATGCTGACGGGATGCTGACGGGGTTCGACATCAAGGTCGCGGAACATTTTGCGCTCTATCTGGGGCGCAAACTCGAGCTGGTGCCGTTTCGCTGGCCGGAACTGACGAGTCAGCTGCATGCCGGCGCCTTCGACATCGCCATGAGCGGCGTCACCATCGGTCCGGCGCGCGCCCTGCACATGGCCTTCACCCGCCCGTATGCGGTCACCGGCGCGGTGGCCGTGATCCGCGCCGCAGACACGGCGAAGTTCCGCACCGTCGAGGCCCTCGATCACCCCAACATCCGCATCGTCGTGAACGCCGGCGGTCATCTCGAGCAGGTCGCGCGCCAACACTTTCGCCGCGCGCGCATCACGCCAGTCACCGACAACGCCGCGTTACCCACCCTGCTGCTGAACGGCGAGGCCGACGCGGCGATCAGCGAAGAGCTGGAGGCACGCACCTGGCCAAGCGTCCAACTTGCCGTGCTTGGTCCGTTCACACGCGACTACAAGGCCTACGCGCTGCGCCCCGATGACGCCGATCTCCTACGTCGCCTGAACGCCTGGCTCGCGGCCCAGGAAGGCAACGGTTGGCTCAACGCGCAGCGCCGCAAGTGGTTCACTGGACCAACGGCACGGTCACCCCAGCAGGCGGGATTCGAAGCGTTGGTGGCGGCAATGGAGCTGCGCTTACAGCTCATGCCGTACGTCGCCGCGGTCAAGCGACGCGAGCATCTCGCGGTCCACGACGTGGCGCAAGAGGCACGAGTCCTGGCGCATGTGCGCGCCGAAGCCGAGGCTGAGAAGTTGAATCCCGATGACGTCGCCGCCGTATTCCGCGCCCAAATCGACGCCGCCAAGTCCGTCGAGGAGCATGCGCCGGCGATCACCACAGACGCCGCGCTCGCCGACGTGCGGGCCGCCGTCGCACGGGCCAGCGATTCCATCATCGCCGAGCTCGGGCGCTGCGCCCCCTGGTTGCGCGAGCCCGAGCTGCGCGACCAGCTCCAGGCCATGCTGCGGCGCAGCCTGACCGGGAGCGGGCTGACGCCGCGGATGATCGATGGGCTGGTGGAAGCGACCTGCAGCGTGCGTCTGGCAGGTCACTAGCTACAGCCTTGTGCAAAACACGGCCACTGGGTGCTGATTCCTTGCCTGTGAGGCTGGCAACGTCGGCCAGATCGGCTCAAAATCACCTCCGCTCGCCACTCTCCCCAGGATCTGCCGTGTGGC
>Ga0265332_10000582_pt1 | contig 24155 bp, 18 predicted proteins | sample 41926metaG_FD_202084 | JGI IMG/M metagenome (GOLD analysis project Ga0265332, IMG submission 202084) | Rhizosphere microbial communities from Carex aquatilis grown in University of Washington, Seatle, WA, United States - 4-19-26 metaG | ecosystem: Host-associated > Plants > Roots > Rhizosphere...
CCTCACCCACGTTCATGACGGCGCGCAGCTCCACTTCACCGACAAGACCGTGAAGACACTCGACGATCTCAAGGGGCTCAAGGTGCGCGCGCCGACGCGCATCTCGACCAAGGTGCTGGCGGCGCTGGGCGCCGTGCCGGTGCAGATGCCGGTGCCGCAGGTGCCCGAGGCGATGGCGAAGGGTGTGGTCGACGGCGCATCGCTGCCGTGGGAGGTGGTGCCGGCGCTGAAGATCGACGAGATCGCGAAGACGCACACCGACTCGCCGCAGGGGCAGCCGACGATGTCGAACACGATCTTCGTCGTCGCGATGAACCAGGCGAAGTACGACAGTCTTCCCCCTGATCTCAGGAAGGTGATCGACGCGAACAGCGGCATCGAAGCTTCGCGTTGGGCCGGCAGGATCTGGGACGGCACCGTCGCGCCGGCGCAGAAGTCGGCCCTCGCCCACAAGGGTACGATCAACGTGCTGACGCCCGCCGAATACGAGCGCTGGAAGAAGGCGACCGAAGGCGTAGAGAAGGACTGGATCGGCGAGGCGAATGCCAAGGGCGCCAACGGTGCCGCGCTGCTCGAGGATGCGAAGGCGCTGATCCGCAAGAACGGCGGCTGACGCACGGAACGCCGCGACGGCGCGCACGAATGGCCGCCGGCCGTCGCGGCGATCGGTTAAAATTTCCGGTCGCGCCGCAGGAACCCCCTGCGGCGCTCCAGCCGGAAATCCCATGACCGACAAGCAGTTCGCATCCCAGGCCGATCTCGTCGAAAAGACGGTCAGCTTCGACAAGCTCTCCGACCAAGCGTACGCCTATACCGCCGAGGGCGATCCCAACACCGGCATCGTCGTCGGCGACGACGCGGTGATGGTGATCGACACGCAGGCGACACCGGTGATGGCGCAGGACGTCGTGCGCCGCATCCGCGAGGTGACCGACCTGCCGATCCGCCATGTCGTCCTCTCGCACTATCACGCGGTGCGCGTGCTGGGCGCCTCGGGCTACGGCGCGCAGAACATCATCGCGAGCCGCGACACGCTCGACCTCATCGTCGAGCGCGGCGAAGCCGACATGAAGAGCGAGATCGAGCGCTTCCCGCGGCTCTTTCGCGCGGTCGAGTCGGTGCCCGGGCTCACCTGGCCGACGATCGTGTTCGAGCGGCGGCTGTCGATGCGATTGGGCACGCTCGAGGTCGAGATCCTGCAGCTCGGCCGCGGCCACACCAAGGGCGACACCGTCGTCTGGCTGCCGCAGGAGAAGATCCTGTTCTCGGGCGACCTCGTCGAGTACGCGGCCACGCCCTACACCGGCGACGCGTATCTTTCCGACTGGCCCGCGACGCTCGACGCGATCGCGGCCCTCGCGCCCGAGAAGCTCGTCCCCGGTCGCGGCGCCACGCTGCAGAACGCGCACGACGTGAAGGCGGGACTGGACGGCACGCGTGCGTTCGTCACCGAGATGTTCGCCGCGGTGAAGGCGGGCGCCGCCGCCGGCCGCGACCTGCGCAGCGTCTACAGGGAAACGTATGCGCTGCTGAAGCCGAAGTTCGGCGACTGGGTCATCTTCGATCACTGCCTGCCGTTCGACGTGTCGCGTGCCTATGACGAGGCCACGCTGCACAAGGACCCGCGCATCTGGACCGCGCGCCGCGACAAGGAGCTCTGGGAGGCGCTGGAAGGCTGAGCCGGACAACTTCGAACTGCATTGCATCGACCCCGGATCCGCACTTGAAGACCTACACCAACCCCGTCTACGCGTACGAGCGCTCGGCCGACCAGGATGCGCCGCCGCGGCGGCGCCCGGTCGTCGTCGTCGGCGCCGGCCCCGTCGGGCTCGCGGCGGCAATCGACCTCGCGCAGCGCGACATCCCGGTCGTCGTGCTGGACGACGACACGACGGTGAGCGTCGGTTCGCGCGCCATCTGCTACGCGAAGCGCACGCTGGAGATCCTCGACCGGCTGGGCTGCGGCGAGCGCGTCGTGCAGAAGGGCGTCGAATGGAAGGTCGGGCGCGTGTTCGTCCGCGACGAGCTCGCCTATCGCTTCGATCTCCTGCCCGAGGCCGGGCATCGCCGCCCCGCGTTCGTCAATCTGCAGCAGTACTATCTCGAGGAATACCTGGTCGAGCGCATCGCGGACCTGCCGTCGGCCACGGTGCGCTGGCAGCACAAGGTCGTCGCCGTCACGCCGCAGGACGACGGCGTCGTGCTGCGCATCGAGACGCCCGACGGCGATTATTGGCTCACGTGCGACTGGCTCATCGTCGCCGACGGCGCGAAGAGCACGGTGCGCGCATTGCTCGGGCTCGAGTCCGAAGGTCAGGTCTTCCGCGACCGCTTCCTCATCGCCGACATCCATATGCTTTCGGATTTTCCCGCCGAGCGCTGGTTCTGGTTCGATCCGCCGTTTCATCCGAATCAGTCGGCGCTGCTGCACCGGCAGGCGGATGACGTCTGGCGCATCGACTTCCAGCTGGGCTGGGACGCCGACCCCGACGAGGAGAGGAAGCCCGAGCGCATCCTGCCGCGTCTGCGCGCCATGCTGGGCCCGAAGGCCGAGTTCGACATCGAATGGGCGAGCGTCTACACGTTCCAGTGCCGGCGCCTCGCGAAATTCCGGCACGGGCACGTGCTCTTCGCCGGCGATGCCGCGCACCTCGTCTCGCCGTTCGGTGCACGCGGCGCGAACAGCGGCATCCAGGACGTCGACAATCTCGTGTGGAAGCTCGCCCTCGTGCTCGATGGCGCCGCCCCGGCGCGGCTCCTCGACACCTACGATGCGGAGCGCATTCCCGCGACCGACGAGAACCTCCTGCACTCCACGCGGTCGACCGATTTCATCTCGCCGAAGAGCGCGATCTCGCGCACGTTCCGCGACGCGGTGCTTTCCCTCGCGAAGCGGCACGCGTTTGCGCGCAGGCTCGTCAACAGCGGACGCCTGTCGTTGCCGCACCATTACGCGGATTCGCCGCTCCTCACGCCGGATGCCGACGGCACAACATTTGCGTCCGCGTTGGGCGCGGGCGCGCCAGCGGCGGATGCGCCGGTGAAAGGACCCGGCTCGGACTGGTTCATCGACTACCTCACCAGCGGGTTCACGCTCGTCGCCTTCGGTCCGTCCGTTCCACCGGCCGCCGCGATCGCGCTTGCGCAGGACACCGTGCCGTGCCGCGTGGTGCAGGTCGGCGCCGCGACCGGCAGCGACGGCATCGTGCTCGAAGATGCCGCAGGACTCCTGCGCGAGCGATATGACGGCGCGCCCGGCACGTGCTACCTTTTTCGGCCGGACCAGCACGTCTGCGCACGCTGGCGGAGCTTCGATTCCAGGGCCGTCCGCGCCGCCATCGCGCGGGCGACCGCGAACGACTGAAGGCGGGCACTCACCATGGCGGTACTCGGGACCGATCCCAACATCGCTGCGCCGGACGACTTCTACGCGGCGCTGATCGCGCTCCACCGCGACCTCGACGACGCGCAGAGCGCGCTCGTCAATGCGAAGCTGATCCTGCTCCTCGCCAATCACATCGGCGACGCCGACGTGCTCGCGGCCGCGCTGGCCGCGGCGCGCGAGGACATCGTCGCGCCGCGCTGATGCGGCGCTCCGGCCACGACGATATCGATCGCGAAATGACAATGAGCACGCGCAAACCCCACTCCGCGGCAACTTCCGCGAAAGCCGCGTCCGCCGCGACGGCACCTGCCTACCAAACGGGATTCGGCAACGAATTCGCGACCGAGGCGCTCCCCGGCGCGCTGCCGGTCGGACAGAATTCCCCGCAGCGCGTCCCCTACGGACTCTATGCGGAGCAGATCTCTGGCACTGCGTTCACTGCGCCGCGCGGCACCAACCGGCGCTCGTGGACGTACCGGATCCGTCCGGCGGCAATGCACGAGCCGTTCCGCCTGCAGGACCGCGGCCGCCTCGAGAGCCGCTTCGACGGCGTTGTCGCGCCGCCGGACCCGATGCGCTGGGATCCGCTGCCGATCCCGGCGGAGCCGACGGACTTCGTCGCCGGCCTCGTCACGATGGCGGGCAATGGCGATCCCGCGACGATGAGCGGGTGTGCCATTCATGTCTACGCCGCCAACCGGTCGATGACCGACCGTTTCTTCTACGACGCCGACGGCGAGCTCCTGATCGTCCCGCAGCAGGGACGGCTGCGGCTCGCCACCGAATTCGGACGCATCGACGTCGCGCCGCAGGAAATCGCGGTGATCCCGCGCGGCGTGCGCTTTCGCGTTGAGCTCCCCGACGGCGTGGCGCGCGGCTACGTCTGCGAGAACTTCGGCGCGCCGTTCCGGCTGCCCGACCTCGGCGTCATCGGCTCGAACGGGCTCGCGAATCCGCGCGACTTCGAGACGCCGGTCGCGGCGTACGAGGACCGCGAGGGTCGCTTCGAGCTCGTCGCGAAGTTCCAGGGCAATCTGTGGTCCGCCGCGATAGGGCATTCGCCGCTCGATGTCGTCGCATGGCACGGCAACTACGCGCCGTACCGCTACGACCTCACCCGCTTCAACGCGATCGGCTCGATCAGCTACGACCATCCCGATCCGTCGATCTTCCTCGTGCTGCAGTCGCAAAGCGACACGCCGGGGGTCGACACGATCGACTTCGTGATTTTCCCGCCGCGGATCCTCGCGATGGAGCACACGTTCCGCCCGCCGTGGTACCACCGCAACGTCGCCAGCGAGTTCATGGGGCTGATCGAGGGTGTGTACGACGCGAAGGCCGAGGGGTTTCTTCCCGGCGGCGCCAGCCTGCACAACTGCATGACGGGCCACGGACCCGACGCCGACACGTTCGAGAAGGCGAGTCATGCCGACCTCGCGGAGCCCACCCGGATCCGCGACACGATGGCGTTCATGCTCGAGACGCGCGCGCCGATCCGGCCCACGCGCCACGCGCTCGATTCCGCGCAGCTGCAGCCCGAGTATTACCGCTGCTGGCAGGGCCTCGCCAAGCGCTTCGACCCGACGCGCGCCTGAGCCGGCGGCGCCGCGGGCGCCGCGCTGCCGCATCGTGGCGCCATAAAACGCAACGCCGGGCGAACGGCCCGGCGTGCGTGGGTGTCGACGGGACGCCGTCGACTGGAGAGCGGCGTCAGCGGCAGAGCGTCGCGGCGCTCGGCCCGAACAGGAACCGCGTCACAGTCTTCGTCTGCGTCACCGCGGGGAGGCCGCCCGTGCCGTTCGTGGTGTAGGAGAGCGTTCCCGCATTGCCATTGGTGAAGTTCAGCGTCATCGAGCCGACGACCAGCGGCGGGTTGCGCTGCGTCTTGTCGTACGCATCGAAGCGCGGACCCGAAACCTGGAGCAGCTGCCCGGAGAATTGCTGGCCGGTCGTCTGCGTCGCCAGCGCCGCCAGCCAGACCGGCTGGTTGTTCGGCGCGTACGTGTACCAGGTCGCGTAGATCTGCGAGCCCTGGTGCGCGAAGTTGATGCCCCAGCCCGATTCGGTGCCCGACGCGGCCCACCAGAGGTCCTGGTAGTTGCTCGCCTGCTTCAGCGCGCTGGTACTCGTGGCCCCGTACGTGCAGACCGGCGGATTGCTTCCGGGGGTGTTGAGCTGGAAGCGCGTGATCTGCTTGATCTGCTGGACGTTGCCGCCGCCCGCTCCCACCGCATAGGACAGGACGCCGTTGTCCCTGTCGGTGAACGTGATCGTGCCGATCCCCACCGCAGTGGGCGTGCCGGAGCCGACGAACGCGTTGAACGGCGGGCCCGTATCGACGTACACGGGGCCGCTGTAGACGTTGCTCGTCGCCGACGTCCGCGTGGTCAGCATCGTGAGCCACCACGCCTTGCCCGTGGAGTCATAGGTGTACCAGGTGGCGAAGATGAGATCCCCCTGGTGCGCGAAGTTGATGCCCCAGCCGTCCTCGGCCGCGGCCGGCACCCACCAGAGGCCCTGGTAGTTGTTGAAGCCCGCGCCGACCATCGTATTGAGATACGCCGCGATGTCGCCGAGGTTCGCCGCGGAGAGGCCCGTCAGCGCCGGGATGTTCATCTTCGGCACCTTCGTGGCGATCGCCGTCTGGAGCACGGACGACACCGAGGCCTTCTGGACCAGCGGGTAGTTGGGGAAGCCGTGGCAAGAATTGCAATTGGCGAGATACAGAGTCTTGCCGTTCGTGGGATTGCTTTGCGCCTGAGCGGTGGCGGCGAAGGCCGCGATGCCCAGAGCCAAACCCAAGCAAAAGACCTGTTTGTACGCGAACATCTGCTTCTCCTTTGACTGGCTACACACGGCCGTGCCGTCCCTGTGGTGCGCTGCCTTCGCGTCGTCCGCCGGCCTCCGGCCGGGGGCCCCGCGGGCCAGTTGCGACAAATAACGCTTTTGAATCAATGCAGTGGCGGAAACATTTGCGTCGCGGCCGGGATTCGGCCCGCGGGATCCTTCCGCCTGCTGCCTCCCCGGATCCCGGTTCATGCCAATGTCATAGCACATTGTCATAGCGTTTCGGATAGGAAGTCAACCCGTTTCGTCGGGTCGGTCCTAATCGGGTGCCCTCCAGCCACCCGGCATGGGCCCCGCGGGGGCGTGACCCGGGAGGCCGCCCGCCGTGGGCCGGGGACTCGACGCCCGCCGTCCGCCGAGGCATCCTTGCAGCTTCCTCAGGTCGCGCGGCCGCCGCGGGCCGCCGACTGTTCCTTCCGCAACAATCGCCCCGGGAATCGCCATGACTTTTGAGACCATCCTCGTCGAGACGCGCGAGCGCGTCGGCCTGATCCGCCTCAACCGGCCGCAGCGCATGAATGCGCTGAACGGCCTGCTCGCCCGCGAGCTGGGAGAGGCGCTCGAGCGATTCGACGCCGACGACGGGATTTCCGTGATCGTGCTGACCGGCAGCGAAAAGGCCTTCGCCGCGGGCGCCGACATCGGCGCGATGGCCGAGTGGACCTACCAGAAGGTGCTGCACGACAACTACATCACGACCGACTGGGAGCGCATCCGCGCGATCCGCAAGCCGGTGATCGCCGCCGTCGCCGGCTACGCGCTCGGCGGGGGCTGCGAGCTCGCAATGTCGTGCGATCTCATCATCGCGGCGGACACGGCGAAGTTCGGCCAGCCCGAAGTGTCGATCGGCACGATGCCGGGGATGGGGGGCACCCAGCGGCTGCCGCGCGCCGTCGGCAAGGCGAAGGCGATGGACTGGTGCCTCACGGGACGCATGATCGACGCCGCCGAGGCGGAGCGCAGCGGTCTCGTCGCGCGCGTCGTGCCGGCGGCCGACCTCGAGGCGGAGGCGCTCGCGGTCGCGGCGAAGATCGCGACGCATTCGCTGCCGGTGATCCTCAAGATCAAGGAGGCGATCAACCGCGCCTATGAATCATCGCTCGCGGAGGGACTGCTGTTCGAGCGCCGCGAGTTCCATTCGACATTCGCGCTCGACGACCAGAAGGAAGGAATGCGCGCGTTCGTCGAGAAACGCAAGCCGGAATTCCGCCACCGCTGATGCCAGGGTCCACGCGGCGGACCCGTTCGAAACGATAGAATGCACGGATGAAAGACGCTTCCCGCGACGACCCGGCGCAGGACATCGAGGTCACCCGCCCCGCCGCAGGCGTCGTCCTCATCACGCTGCATCGCCCCGAGGCGCGCAATGCGCTGCGCACGAAGATGCTGCGCGAGATCGCCGACACGCTCGCTGCAGCCTCCGCCGACGACGCGGTGCGCACCGTCGTCATCACCGGCGGGCTCGCCTGCTTCGCGGCCGGCGCCGACATTCGCGAGATGGCGCCGCTCGGCCCCGTCGAGGTGCTGCTGCACGAGCGGCAGCGACACTGGCGGACAATCGCCGCGTTTCCGAAGCCGCTGGTGGCGGCCGTCAACGGCTACGCGTTCGGCGGCGGCTGCGAGCTCGCCCTTTGTGCCGACATCGTCATCGCCGGAACCAATGCGAAATTCGGGCAGCCCGAGATCAATCTCGGCATGATTCCCGGCGCCGGCGGCGTGCAGCGGCTCGCCCGCACTGTCGGCAAGCCCCGGGCGATGCAGATGGTGCTGACCGGCGAGCCGATCGACGCCGACACGGCGCTGGCCGCCGGTGTCGCGGTCGAAGTCGCCGACCCCGAACGCGCGATTTTGCGCGCGCTCGAGATCGCCTCCGTGCTCGCCGCGAAGCCCATGAAGGCGCTCCGCGAAGCGAAGGCCGCGGTGTTGCGCGCGTTCGAGTCATCGCTCGCAGACGGGCTTGCCGCGGACCGCCAGGCGTTCGCGCTGCTCGCGGCGAGCCACGACCGCAACGAAGGCATTGCCGCCTTCCTCGAAAAGCGTCCGGCGCAATTCACCGGGAAATGAGCGCCGACGATTCACGCAGCCGATTGTCCTGATCTTCCCACCCTGAACGAGGCCCCGAAATGAAGACTTCCCTTTTCCGTGCGACGGCGGCGCTCGCCGCGACGATGGTCATGGCGCTGTCCGGCTGCCAGTCGACGTCGATCCAGTCGGCATGGTTCGATCCCGCGTACACCGGCGGTCCGATGAAAAAGATCGACGTCGTGGGCGTCGGCAGCAACGTCTCGAACCGCCGCGTGTTCGAGGACATCTTCGCGCAGAAGCTGGGCGCGGTGGGTGTCGAGGGCGTGCCGGGCTACACGGTGATGCCGGACGAGGCGCGCGTCGCCGAGGCGCCGTTCTCGAGCGCGATCGAAAGGTCGGGCGCGCAGGGGCTCCTTCTCGTCCGCCTGCTCGGCGTCGACACCAAGACGCAGGTGTCGACGACCGTCGTGTCGGCCGGCCCGGCATGGGGTCCCGGATACGGTCCCGGCTACGGCCCGTACGGCGGATTTTATGGACCCGCGTGGGTCCCGGTGACGCAGGTGACGCAATACGATGTCGCGTCGGTCGAGGTGAGCCTCTATGACGTCAAGACACGGCGCCTCATCTGGTCGGCGACGACGCAGACGATGAACCCGCAGTCGGTGGCGCAGGAAACGCCGGGCTTCGCGGATCTCATCATCAAGCAACTTGCGGCGCGCGGACTGATCGCCGCCGCGAAGTAAGGCAGCGGGCCGTCGCGTTCGTTTGCACGCGGCCGGGGCCGCGGGGCGCTGCCGTGCGCGGCGCTCAGCGATCGATCATGCGAAAGCGCATCGATCCCGCGTTGTCGGCGAACGTCAGCACGAGTTCGCCGCCGTTGTTCACGTGCCCGCTCACGGCCGCGAGGCCCCTCAGGAATTCGACGTCGCGCGATCCGGGCGCGCACATTGCCCGCGTGAGCGCGAGCGGTCCGAAGCTCAAGCTGCGTCCGTTCAGCTGATAGCTTCCCGACCCGCGATTGCAGTCGGCGCGCACGCTGATGCGGCCGCCGGGCTGGAATTCGAGCGTATAGCGCTCCGGCGCGTCGGGCACGATCTTCACGTCGGTGCCGCGCTGCGTCCCCTGCCACAGCCAGACGCCGATGGTCAGCACCGCGTCGCCCGCGTCGGCGACCGGGGTGATTTCGGGCGGCGGAGCGTTCACCGATCCCGGCAGCACGGGAGGAGCGTCCGCCGTTGCGCAGGCGACGACGAGCAGGGAAACGGCAATTGAGAGCAGGCGCGCAGACATCGTGAAGGCTCCAGGCGGGGTCGCTGCATCAGGCGTGAATCCGGCAACCATCGAATTCTAGCAGCGCGGCCCGCCCGATCGGCCTTCCGTCCCGTCGCGTGGCATCACACTGCGGCGCCGTTGCCACAGCCGCCGGAAAATCCATGGAATGCCGACGATCGAGATCGCTGCGAACACGAACGCCGCGATTTCAGACCCGCGCAGCGGCGGCGGCCGCAGGCCGGGCTCGCGCAGCGCCGGCGGGAAGGGACGCGGCGGCACCGGAATGATCTTCAGCCGGCGGCGGTCCTTCGGCAGCCGATCGTGGATCTCGCGGATCGACACTGCCGCATCCGCTCCCCAGGCGCGACTCGACGGGAACTGCGGAAAATGCAGCAGCGCGAGCGCGTCGACGTCCGCCCCAAGCATTTGCTCGAGCGTCCCGGCGGCCGCCCGTTCGGCCCCGCCTTCGAGCAGTGCAAGGAGGCTCGCGAAGATTTCCTCCAATGCTGCGGCGGGCAGGAGGCGGGTCTGGTCCTCGTTGAGATAGTCGAATGCGTCCAGCCCCTTCGCAAGCGAGCGGTCGCGCAACGCCACGAAGGGCAGCGTCGCCCATGCCAGCGCACGATTCGTCGGGCCCCGCGCCGGTATGCGCCAGCCGAGCGCGCGCAGCGCATCGACGGTGATCCCGGCACAGTTCATCGTCGGGTGGTCGTACACGATCCGATGGCGGTAGAAATCGTCGTAGACGCGTGCGAGCCCGGACTGGGCGAGCGTCGCCGCACGCGGGGAGGCGAGCACTGCGACCAGCATGCACGACGGCCGGTACCAGTTCTGGCCGGCATTGAGATCGGCGAGGTAATTGTCGAGCGGCACCGGCGCCGCGATGGTCCCTTTCTCGCTTTCGCTGTCGAGCGCGTAGAAGTTGTTGACGAGCCAGTCGCCGATGGCCCCGTCCTCGGCGACGCGCCCCGTGACCAGCGCGAAGTGGCCGCCCTGCGCCTCGTCGTCGTCGCCCTGCGCGCCGTTGAGGATGAAGCCCAGCGCCGCGCGCCCCGCGAGCCGGGCGTCGCATCCCGGCCGGCACCACAGCGTCGACACCGCATATGGGCTCCGTGCGCCGCCGGCGGGGAGTGTGCGGAGCAGCGCCCGAAGCGCAAGCGCAGGCGACGCGGCGGCCGGCAGCGGCACCGCGCGTTCAATGCCTGCGAACCGGAAGTCCTCCGGCCACAGCGTGCGCACGACCAGTGTGCCGCCGTCGCGGTGGCCCCGCACCTTCACCACGCGCCGTGCAAAGAACGCCGCCGACGCGTCGTTGAACCACGCCCGGTTGAGTGCGATTTTCGGCACGAGGCGCAGCGGCAGCACTCCGTTCGCAGTGGCAAGCGAGGCCCCATCGCGCGCGATGTCGGCGTGCACCACCACCGAAGGCTCGGCAACCCAGACGAGCGGCGGAAAGTCGAGCGTGGGGGAATCGGAGCAGCTCGCCAGCGAGCCGCGCAGGTCGCCGGTGGCCATGGCGCCGCGCCCGAACCCCGCGGCCGGTATCCCGGGCACGGGCACGGCGATCGTCTCGCGCCGGAAATACCACAGCGCCTGCGACAGCGATGCCGCGCCGGGCGCAGCGCCGGTCGTGATCGTGAAATCGGCCGCGCGATAGAGTCCCAGTGCGCCTTGTGCTCCCGGTCCCGCGGCGGGAAGCAGCGGGTCGGAGGTGTCGGCAAAGGTCACGATGCGGTGAGCGGCAGGAGCGGCGCGGCGGCAGTGCCGGCGGAGACGCGCGCTCGTGCCGGATGAGTCGGCATCCTACGGCAAAATCGGAGGCGGCGAAGCGCGGCGGGGGCGCCGCGCAGGCTATCATTGCGGGCCGCGAAACGGGCGGAAGCTTCCAAGAAACGAAAACGATGTCGACCTCCCGAATCGTCCGGCGGTTCGTTCGCGACTCCGACGCCGAAGCGCGCGCGCTGATCGCCGGACTCCGTGCATCGCCGGCCCGCATTGCGCCGAAGTACTTCTACGATTCGCTGGGCTGCGCGCTCTACGGTGCGATCTGCGAGCTGCCCGAGTATTACCTGACGCGCACCGAGCGCGGAATCTTCGACGCGCATCGTGCCGAGATTGCACTTGCGATCGGGCACGGGCGCCAGTTCGTCGACCTCGGCGCCGGCGACTGCCGCAAGGGCGAAGCCTGGCTCGACTGGATCGCGCCCTCGCGCTATGTCGCCGTCGACATCGCGGAGGAGGCGATCGCGGGGGCGCTCGAGCGAATGGCGCCGCGCTTCCCGGCGATCGAACAGCTGGGGATCGTCACCGACTTTGCCGGCGGGCTCGATCTGCGGCAGGACCTTTCCGCTGCGCCGGCGGCGTTCTTCTACCCGGGCTCGTCGATCGGCAATTTCACGCCCGACGAGGCGCTTCGCTTCATCGCCGAAATCAGGCGGCACTGCGCCGTTCCGGGAAGCAGCCTGCTGATCGGCGTCGACCTCGTGAAACCGGCGGCGCGGCTCGAGGCTGCGTATGCCGATGCGCTGGGCGTCACCGCCGCGTTCAACCGCAACGCGCTCGATCACGTGAACCGGCTCATCGGCAGCGACTTCGTCGCGTCGACGTGGCGGCACTGCGCCTTCTACGACATGGAGAAAAGCCGCGTCGAGATGCATCTGGAGGCGACGGCAGCGCAGGTCGTGCACCTCGCGGGCGAAGCCCGGACGTTCGCGGCCGGCGAGCGCATCCACACCGAGAATTCGTGCAAGTACACGCCTCGAGCCTTCGCCGCGCTGCTCGCCGGCGCCGGGTTCGGCAGCGTGCGCCGCTGGACGGATCCCGCCGGGGACTTCGCCGTCTTCCTCGCGCAATAGCGCGGGGCGGCGTCAGCGCGTGGTGCGGGCAAGGCGCACGCCGGAGAACTGCCAGCGGGCTTCCGGAGGGAAGAAATTGCGGTAGGTGGCGCGAATGTGCGAGCGCGGCGTGACGCAGGAGCCACCGCGCAGCACGTACTGGCTGCACATGAACTTGCCGTTGTACTCGCCGACCGCACCCTCGGCCGGAACGAAGCCGGGATAGGGCGCATACGAGCTCTGCGTCCACTCCCACACGTCGCCGAAGATCTGCGCGGGCGCATTGTCGGGCGGAGCCACGTCCGGGGCGACCGGATGCAGCACGCCGCTTTCGAGGAAGTTGCCGTCGATGCGCGCGTCGCGTGCCGCGACTTCCCATTCGAACTCCGTCGGCAGGCGCGCTCCGGCCCAGCGGGCAAACGCGTCGACCTCGAACAGGCTCACGTGAACGAGCGGCGCGTCCGGCGCGACGTCCACGCGGCCGGCAAGCGAAAACGTGGTCCAGTGTCCGTCGCGGCGATCCCAGTACAGCGGAGCCTGCCACTTCTGTGCCTGCACCAGATCCCAACCCAATGCGAGCCAGAGTTCCGGCCGGCGATATCCGCCGTCATCGATGAAGGCCAGAAACTCGCGATTCGTCACCGGATGCGACGCGAGTTCGAACGGCGCGACGAACGCGCGATGCCGCGGCGCCTCGTTGTCGAACGCGAACGACGGGCCCTCGGCCCCGATCTCGGTCAGCCCGCCCTCGTGTGCGATCCAGCGATGGACCGGCGGCGGGTTGGCCGGAAGCGACCAGGGTCGCCGGTACGCCGGCGCGAGCGGATTGCGCGACAGCAGATGGAGGACATCGGTGAGGATGAGCTCCTGGTGCTGCTGCTCGTGCTGCAGCCCGAGCTCGATGATCTGCGCGAGCTCGGCATCGTCGGCCGCCGCGGCGAACAGCGGGACGATCGACGCGTCGACGTGCGCGCGATACGCCTGCACGGCGTCGAGCGAGGGCCGCGACAAGAGCCCGCGCTCGGGGCGCGGATGGCGCTCGCCGATCGCGTTGTAATAGGAGTTGTAGAGCACGCGGAACGCGGCGTCGAACTGCCGGTAGCCGCGCAGATGGCGCTGCAGGACGAACGTTTCGAAGAACCACGTCGTGTGCGCGAGATGCCACTTGACCGGGCTCGCGTCGGGCATCGACTGCAGCGCGCAGTCCTCGGCGGACAACGGCGCAGCGAGTGAGTGCGTGGTGGCGCGGGCGGCGGCGAAGCGCGACTGCAGGCGCTCCGGCGCCACGTGCCGGGGCGGGGGCGCGTCGTCGCGCGAAACGATCTTCCAGGCGGTCATCGCGGGATCCGTGCGGGTGCCATCGTCATCGTACGCTCACATGGGCGGGGCCGACGCTGATCGCGCCGATTTCAGCGGCACCGGCAAAGCCGCCGTCGCGGAAGAGCGCGAGCACTTCTTCGACCGCGTCGGGCGCGCATGCGACCAGAAGTCCGCCGGACGTCTGCGGATCGGTCAGCAGCGCGCGTTCGACATCGGTTGCGCCTGCCGGCAGCGTGACGTCCTTGCCGTATCCCGCCCAGTTCCGGCCGGATGCGCCCGTCACGCGGCCCGCGCGGGCGTGGGCGAGGACGCCCGGGTGCAGCGGGATGCGCGCGAAGTCGAGCGTTGCCGCGACGCCGGACGCACGGCAGACTTCGAGCAGGTGGCCGAGCAGCCCGAACCCGGTGACGTCGGTCAGCGCGTGGACGGATTCCATCGTTCCCAGCGTGATGCCGGGCGTGTTGAGCTGCGTCGTGCTGGCGATCATTGCCGCATAGTGCGTCGCCTCGAGCTGCCCCGACTTCAGCGCCGCGCTGTAGATGCCGATGCCGAGCGGCTTGCCCAGCACCAGCCGATCGCCGGGCGCAGCGCCCGCATTGCGCTTCAACCGCTCCGGATCGACGATGCCGATGGCCACGAGGCCATAGATCGGCTCGGCGGCGTCGATCGTGTGCCCGCCCGCAATCGGAATGCCGGCGCGCGCGCAGACAGCTTCCCCGCCTTCCAGGATGCGCCGGATGGTGTCGACCGAGAGCTTGCCGACCGGCATGCCGACCAGCGCCAGCGCGAAGAGCGGCGTCGCCCCCATCGCGTAGACGTCCGAGATGGCGTTCGCCGCCGCGATCGCGCCGAAATCGTGCGGGTCGTCGACGATCGGCGTGAAGAAATCGGTCGTCGCGACGATCGCCTGGCGCTCGTTGATCCGGTAGACGGCGGCGTCGTCGGACGTCTCGAACCCGACGAGCAGGTCCTTCGGCGCGAGGCCGCCGAGCCTGTCGCCGAGGATCTGCTGCAGCACGGCCGGTGCGATCTTGCAGCCGCATCCTCCGCCGTGGCTGAGCTCGGTGAGACGAACGGGCGGGACGGCGGTGTCGGGCATCGATGAATCCGGCGGGGAAAGAACGCGGGCGCCGCGTTGCCTTGCGGAAGCAGGCGCCGGCATGGCCGCGATACGCATTGTAAATCCTCCCGTCAGGCGGGCCGGTGCCGGCCTCGCGGAGCAGGACTTGGCGCGGGGAGCCGAAGTCCAGGGACCGAAACGCGGCGTTTGTCCGCCTCGAATCAAGGCAAACCTGATGCAGATCAAACGGATCGGGGGTGCGACGCTTTGTAGCAGCGAAGGCGCGGCGTAGCATCGTTGCAACGTCCAGCACGGATCGAGATTTCCGACGCAACACGCCGATCCCGCGTGCCGGACGGTGCAACAGGAGGAACCGAATTGAACGCCTGCCACGAATCGACCGCCATCCCGTCCGGGAGGTGGTCCATTGGCATGCGCCGTCCTCGCCTGTCCCCGGCCGATTTCGCCTCTGTCCGACGTTGTTCCGCGCACGCCCCGCGCACACGGTAATTCACCCGAGCCCCCCATGTCGAACTTCGAAATCGTCACGCGCACCGATTTTTCCGACGTCACGTACCTCCTTGAAGTCCGCCACCCGCTGCTCGCCAGGGCCGCGCGGCCCGGGCAGTTCGTCATCGTGATGGCGACCGAGCACGGCGAGCGCATTCCGCTCACGATCGCGGATTTCGACCGGGACAAGGGAACCATCACGCTGGTGATCCAGGCGGTCGGCAAGACGACGCGCGAAATGCAGCAGAACTGCCACGTCGGCGACTCGCTCTACGCGATGGTCGGGCCGATGGGTGTGCCGAGCCCGATCGGCCACGCGAAGAAGGTCCTGTGCGTCGGTGGCGGCCTCGGCGTCGCGCCGATGTTCCCGCAGGCGCGGGCGTTCCAGGATGCGGGCGCCTACGTGATCGGCGTCATCGGGTTCCGCAACAAGGACCTCGTGTTCTGGGACGACAAGTTCAAGACCGTGTGCGACGAGGTGATCGTGTGCACCGATGACGGCTCGGCGGGCGTCAAGGGCACCGTCGCCGAAGGCATCCGGCTGGCGATCGAAAAGCATCCCGACATCGATGAATGCGTCGCGATCGGGCCGCCGATCATGATGAAGGGCAGTGCCGAAGCGACCCGGCCGCACAAGATCAGGACGATGGTGAGCCTCAATCCGCTGATGGTCGACGGTACCGGCATGTGCGGCGGATGCCGCGTCAAGATCGGCAACGAGATCAAGTTCGCCTGCGTCGACGGCCCCGATTTCGATGGCCACCTCGTCGATTTTGACGATCTGATGGCGCGCCTCAAGCGCTTCACCGCCGAGGAGCGGATGGCGCTCGAGCACTGGAACGACACGTGCCGGCTGATGAAGCAGGCCGATGAGCTGGCGGCTGCGAACGCCAGGAACGACCCGGAGCATTACTGATGGCTGCGAAGAAAAAGACGATACGGACCATTCCGCAGGCGCGGACGCCGATGCGGGAGCAGGACCCGAAGGTGCGCGCGCGCAACTTCAGTGAAGTGTCGCTGGGCTACGGACTCGACGAAGCGCTGGTCGAGGCCGACCGCTGCCTGCAATGCCCCGACCAGCCCTGCGTGCGCGGCTGTCCGGTCGGCATCGACATCCCGGCGTTCATCCAGAAGATCGTCGAGAAGCACCATCACGGTGCCTACGACATCATCACCGACACCAACCTGCTGCCGTCGATCTGCGGGCGCGTCTGCCCGCAGGAGAACCAGTGCGAAGGCGTGTGCACGGTGGGCGACACGCTGGAGCCGGTCGCGATCGGCCGTCTCGAGCGCTTCGTCGGCGACATGGCGATCAAGGAAGGCTGGGCGAACATTCCCTACATCGAGTCGTCGGGCCACAAGGTCGGCATCGTCGGCGCGGGTCCCGCGGGCATGGCGTGCGCGGCCGACATGGCGAAGGCCGGATGCGACGTCACCGTCTACGAAGCGTTCCACCAGCCCGGCGGCGTGCTGAAGTACGGCATTCCGGACTTCCGCCTGCCGAACGAGGTGATCGACGCCGAGCTCGATAAGTTGAAGCAGCTCGGCATCAAGTTCGAATGCAATACGCTCGTGGGCCGATTGTTCACCATCGAACAAATGGTGACGGAGCTCGGCTTCCATGCGGTGTTCATCGGCACCGGTGCGGGGTACCCGAGCTTCATGGGAATCCCCGGCGAATCGCTGAACGGCGTGCTGTCCGCCAACGAGCTGCTGACGCGCTGCAACCTGATGCGCGCCCGCGACTATCCGAATTTCGACACGCCGCTGAAACCCGGCAAGCACGTCGCCGTCATCGGTGCCGGCAACACGGCAATGGACGCGCTGCGCGTGTCGCTGCGCCTTGGCGCCCTGTCCGTGCACTGCGTGTACCGCCGCTCGAAGACCGAGGCGCCCGCGCGCAAGGAAGAAATCCACCACGCAGGCGAAGAGGGTGTAGATTTCAACTGGCTGTCGAGCCCCGTCGAAATCCTGGGTGACGACAACAAGACCGTGCGCGCGCTGCGCTGCGTCCGGATGGAGCTGGGCGAGCCCGACGAGTCGGGGCGCCGCCGTCCGGTGGTCATTCCCGGCAGCGAATTCGAGCTCGAGACCGACATGGTCGTGTTCGCAATTGGCACCAACGCGAATCCGATCATCGGCCAGACCTCGAAGCTGAAGCTCAACAAGCGCGGCTACATCGCCACGGACGAGAACCTCGCGACATCGATCGCGGGGGTCTACGCGGGCGGCGACATCGTCACCGGCGCCGCCACCGTCATCGAGGCGATGGGCGCCGGCCGCAAGGCCGCGCGCGGCATGAAGGCCTACCTTGGCCTGCGCGACACCGAATCCGTCTACGACGCCGACCCCGCGGGCATGCGCTTCGGCATTCCGCGCGGCGAACACGGCTTCGCGCGCCTCCGTCTCGCGTGAACCTCGACTCCTTACCTTACATCACGAATCAGGCCATTCCATGACCGATGCCGCCTTGCTCGATCGACCCGCCACGTCAGGACCGGGGAGCGCCAAGCGCGCCAAAGTCCTGACCGAGCACATCGTCGAGGTGATCAGCGATTCCGGCGAGGGCGCGCAGCGCTGCGGCCAGTCGCTCGCCGCGATCGCGGCGCGCAGCGGCAACGGCATCTGGACCGTTGAGATCATTCCCGCAGAAATCCAGCCGCCGGCGCGCAGCGTCGCGGGCGCCTCCGGCATCCGCATCCGGATCGGCCGCGAGCGCGTGACCAACGGCGGCGACGAGACGGATCTGGTCGTCGCCTTCAACGAACAGGTGCTGCTGGGACGGGTCCGCGCCGGCGAACTGAAGCCCGGCGCGACCATCCTGCTCGAGGACATGTGGCGTGAGCACAAGGACCCGTCGATCGTCGAGTCGTACCGCGCGACCGTCGCGTCGCTCAACGAGGCCGGCTTCCGCGTCATCGAGATCCCGCTGGAGCGCCAGTGCCGCGCGCTGATGACCGACGCGCGCCGCGGCAAGAACATGTTCGTGCTGGGGATGCTCGCCAGCATCTACAGCCTCGACATGCAGCTCGCGCGGGACCAGGTCGCGCGCATCTTCGGCAAGAAGGACGCCAAGGTCATCGCGACCAACGTGCAGCTGCTCGAAGCCGGCTTCACGTGGGCGGAGACGAATCTTGACTTCAAGTATGCGATTCCTGCGGAGCGCTCGAAGGAGCCGCAGATCGTCGTCAACGGCAACACGGCGATCGCGCTTGGCGTGCTGGCGTCGGGGATGGACATCTGCGCGATGTATCCGATCACGCCGGCGACCTCCGCGTCGCACTATCTGTCGGACGTGTTCGAGCGCGTCGGCGGCATGGTGCACCAGGCCGAGGACGAGATCGCCGCATGCGCGTTTGCGATCGGCGCCTCCTATGCCGGACGCTGCGCGGTGACCATCACGTCGGGGCCGGGCTACTCGCTGAAGCAGGAAGGACTGGGCCTCGCGGTGATGGCAGAGATTCCGCTGGTCGTCGTCAATGTCCAGCGCGGCGGCCCGTCGACCGGCCAGCCAACGAAGATCGAACAGGGCGACCTGCTGACCGCGGTCTACGGCAGCCACGGCGACGCGCCGAAGGTGGTCCTTGCCGTCAGCGACATCGAGGACTGCTTCTACTCGATGATCACGGCGCGCAAGATCGCCGAGACGTTCAACATGGTCGTCATCGTGCTGTCGGACGCGAGCCTGTCCACTGCGCAGGCGCCGTTCCCGCGGCCGCAATTCTCCGAGGACTGGCTGGCCCCTCCGCTCGACCAGACGCCGATTCCCGAGGGTGCGAAACCCTACGACTGGGATCCCGTGACCGGCATCGCGCACCGCTTCATTCCCGGCCAGCCGAATGGCATGCACACGGTGACCGGGCTCGCGCACGACCGGAACTCCAAGGTCGCCTATGATCCCGCGATCAACGAGGAGGGCTTGCGCGCGCGCAGCCTCAAGCTTGCGGCGCTGCAGAAGACACTGAAGACGCCTGTGGTCCACGGCGATCCGGAGGGCGACCTGCTTGTCGTCGGCTGGGGCAGCAACCAGGGCGTGATCGAGGAGGCGGTCGACCGCGCGCGCGCCGAAGGCCTCAAGGTCTCGTCGCTGCACCTGCGCTTCATCCAGCCGATGCCCTCCGGCATCCGCGAGATCCTGCATCGCTTCGGCAAGGTCATGACCGTTGAGAACAACTGGTCGGACCGCCTCGAGGACGAATTGATCGACGAGGACAATCGCCGCTATTCGGCGCTGGCGCTGATGCTGCGATCCCGCTTCCTGGTCGACATCGACTGCTGGAGCGAGGCGCGTGGCCAGCCCATCAAACCGGGCGACGTCGTCAAGGCGATGCGCGCGAAGCTCAACGAAGGAAAGTAGCCATGGCGATCCCGGTCACCCAATGCATCATCAAGCTCCACGAGGAGCACCACAGCCTCGAGGATTACCAGGGCGGCGTGCCGCGCTGGTGCAGCGGCTGCGGCGACAACGCGATTCTCGCCGCCGTGCAGAAGCTGTGCCGCGACGAGGACCTCGCGCCGGAGCGCACGGTCTTCGTGTCGGGGATCGGCTGCTCGAGCCGGTTTCCGCACTACATGAAGACGTACGGCTTCCACGGGATCCACGGCCGCGCGTTCCCGATCGCCGAAGGCGTGAAGATGGCACGGCCCGACCTCTCCGTGTTCGTGAACACAGGCGACGGGGACTGCTGCAGCATCGGTGCCGCGCACTGGATCCACGCGATCCGCTACAACATGAACATGACGGTGATCCTGCACGACAACCACGTGTACGGGCTGACCAAGAAGCAGGCGTCGCCGACGTCGCCGATCGGCTTCAAGAGCAACACGACGCCGCGCGGCTCGGTGCTGGATGCGCTCAATCCGCTGACGGTCACGCTGGGCGTGCAGAATGCTTCGTTCGTCGCGCAGGCGGTCGACTGGATTCCCGAGCTCCTCTACGACATCATCTCCAAGGCCTACCATCACCGCGGCTTCTCGTTCATCCGCATCATCCAGCGCTGTCCCGAGTTCCTGCCGAAAATGTTCGAGCCCTGGCTGCATGACCCGGGCAAGACGCTGCTGCTGACGCATCCCAAGGGGTTGCAGCTTTCGGCGGAGACGAGCCGGATCTACAAGAACCAGCGCGAGCACGATCCGCTCGACATCAATCGGGCGCGCGAGATCGCGTCCTGCGAGGATCCTATTCCGGTCGGCATCCTCTATCAGAACCCCGAGATTCCCTGCTACGAGGACCTGCGCGGTGCCGGTGCGCCGCGAACGCCCGAGCGCACGCGGATGGGACTCGAGGCCGAGTTCGACAAGGTCACGATCTGGCCCGACGACGGGTCTGCGCAGCAGCGCGCGGCGTAATCCGCCGACACGACGAACAGCGAGAGCGAACTTCAATGGACATGGTCGCGAAATCCCAGGACCAGCTGGTCTTCCACATGACCGGCAAGCGCGCCGGTGACGGCGTCGCGCCGATCGATATCGGGGCGCTGCGTCCCGCGCTCCTCGCCGGATACCGCGATCTCGCGCGGCTGCGCTACGACTTTCCGCTGGTGCTGCCCGAGGCGGCCGCGGACGGCGAGTACGTGCATTCGCTGTCCGGGATCGTTGGCGCGCTGATCCACGAGCAGGCGCCGCGCGGGCTCGACGGCGAGCGCTTCAGGAAGCACGTGCTCCGTCTCGAGCACGAGCTCCGCGTGATGGTGGCCGCGGGCGCGACCGGGACGCTTTCCGAACTCTGGGCCGATGCCGCGGCGCGTCTCGGAGTGGACGCCGACGACACGGTGGGCAAGGTGCTGGCTCAGGCAGGCGACGCGCTGAAGCAGGACGGCGTCGTGGCCGATTGCGACGCGCAGCTGCCGGTGCGCTTCGTGACGCAGGCGTGGCAGCACGCGCAGGCGCAGAAGGGCCGCGAATTCCGCAGGCTGGTCGACGCGCTGATGCGCAAGCTCTCCGACATCCGGCGCGCCGCGTTCGCGCGCTCGGCGGCCGGACAGCAGCCGAAGGCGCTCGCCGCGTCGATCGGGTCCGGGCATGCCGACGTGTTCGACTTCGCCGTGATGTCGAAGCTCGTGATCCGCAACGCGCCGAAGGACGAGCTTCCGCCGGCGCGCCGGCAGCGCATCGAATGGGCGCTCGAAACGTTGCGCACGCAGCCGTTCTACGCCGACGCGACGACCGCCGTCGGGGCCGCCGCCTACCCTTTCGCGTTCGACAATTGCGCGGCGGCGGCCGGCGCATATCGCGAGCGTCTGCCGCGGCTGGTCGAGGTGGTCAAGGCGATCGCGATCGCCGAGCTCGAATCCGACGGTGCCTATGTCGAGGCGGATCACGATCCGTTCTTCGAGCGCTACGACGAACACGCACTCGCGGCGGAGGACCTGGCGCTCTTTCCCAACTATCTCGTCTGCATTCCGCCGGAGCAGAACGACGCGCCGGAAAACGCGGGGCTGATCGAGATGCTCTCCGCCGGGCTGCCGGTGAAAGTGCTGGTGCAGCAGACCGATCTTCTCGAAGAGGCCTCGATCGGGACCGGTCATTTCGCGTTCGGCGTGCGCAGTACGCGTCTTGCCACCACCGCGATGGGCCTCGGCGGCATGTACGTGCTGCAGGCCACGTCGGCCGACCTCCATGCGATGCGCGACCGCGTCGGACGCGGCCTCGCGACGCGCGGTCCTGCGCTCTTCAGCGTCTTCGCCGGCTCTCCGGCGGCGGCGGGCGATCTGCCGCCCTACCTGACCGCGGCCGCGGCGAAGGAGTCGCGCGCATTCCCCGCGTTCACCTACGATGCGGCGGCCGGCGACAACTGGGCGGACCGCTTCTCGCTCGAGCACAACCGCAATCCCGACGCCGACTGGGCACAGGAGACGCTCGACTACGCCGACGCGGCGATGCAGCGCGTCAGCGAGGATGTCACGTTCACCTATGCCGACTTCGTGCTCTGCGATCGCCGCTACGCGTCGCACTTCGCCGTTGTGCCGCGCGAGCGCTGGAACGACGGCATGCTGCCCGTCGCCGACTGGCTGAAGCTGCCGGAGCGTCCCGCTTCCGAGCGCATCCCCTACGTATGGGCGGTCGATGCGGACGACCGGCTGCACCGGGTCATCGTCGACGCGCGGCTGATGCAGGGGACGCGACGCTGTCTCCAGCTGTGGCATCGGCTGCAGGAGCACGCGGGCATTCACGATTCGCACGCCGAGCGACTGCTCGCGCGCGAGCGGGCGGCGTGGGAGGCCGAGCGCAAGAATACGGAGGAGGCGCTTCGGACCGCCGGTACGGTCACCGCTGCACCCGAGGCGACGAGTGTTGCGCCAGAGGCTGCGGTGCCTGCGCCGGCGGCTACCGAAGCTGCGGCTGCCCCTCCGTCGGACGATCCATGGATCGAGACGACGCGCTGCCCGAGCTGCAACGAGTGCCAGACGATCAACGACAAGATGTTCGCGTACAACGACAACAAGCAGGCCTATATCAAGGACATCAGCGCGGGCACGTTCCGGCAGCTGGTCGAAGCCGCCGAAGCCTGCCAGGTCGCGATCATCCATCCGGGCAAGCCGCGCAATCCGGCCGAGGCGGGCCTCGAAGAGCTGATGGAGCGCGCGAAGCCGTTCCAGTAGCGCAAGCGTTCGCGCGGGGTTGTGCCGTGCGGACACTCCACAGAAAGACGGGCGACCCTTCCGGGTCGCCCGCGCAGTCACTCCGAGCCGGGTGTCTTCCGACTCAATCGTGCCCGTTGTGGCCGCTCTGCTGCATCGCCTTCAGGATGCCGTCGAGGTTGTACGTCTCGGGCGCCTGCATCGGCGGGAATTCCTTGTAGGAGAACAGCTCCTTCTCCCAGAGCAACTGCCCGATCGGCAGCATGTTCCAGTTGTAGATGTAGGCGTTGCCAGGCGAGCCGAGCGCACCGGCATAGCCCGCCAGCGATTTGGCATCCTCGCCGACCGTCGTCTCGAAAGGGTCGCGCTTCAGGTTTGTGAGCTGAGTCCAGTGAAAGCTCTGCGCCCCAAACAGTCCGCCCGTCCCTGTATCCGGCACGATCGTGTAATACATCTTCCAATTCTTGTAGCGGACCGCCGATGGTTGCGAGCCGGTGTAGTAGAAGAACACGTCACGCGCCGACTTCTCCGACTTGCCGGTGAGGTAGTCGATCTGATTCACGCCGTCGAGCTTGGTCTTGACGATGCCGGGGTACTTGCCCGCCATGATCTGCTCGTTGAGCGCATTGCCCTTGGCTCCGCCGGCGATCTCGACCAGCGTTGGCAGCCAGTCGAGCGACGCGAAGATGTCGTTCTTGACCGTGCCCGGCTTGATGACGCCGGGCCAGCGGACGACCAGCGGCGCGCGCATGCCGCCTTCCCAGGTGGTCAGCTTGCCGCCCTTGAACGGGGTGGTGCCGCCGTCCGGAAAAGTAATGGTCTCGGCACCGTTGTCGGTGGTGAAGACGACGATGGTGTTGTCGAGCTGGCCCATGTCCTCGAGCTTCTTCAGGACATAGCCGATGTTGTCGTCCAGCTGCTTCATGCCGGCTTCGTTGGTGCCCCAGTCCTTGCCGCCGGGCTCACCGACCATCGCCTCGTACTTCGGCGACAGCATGGTCGTGATGTGCATGCGTGCCGGGTTGTACCAGACGAAGAATGGCTTGCCGGTCTTTTTGGGATCGTTGCGGTCGAGGAAGTCGATGACCTTGGCCGAGATCTCCTCGTCGACGGTCCGCGAGCGATCCAGTGTCAAGGGGCCCTCGTCCTTGCAGGTCGTATTCTTCTGCGTGCCGTCGCTCGACTTGCACCAGATAACCGGGCGCGGCGGGGTGAGGCAGGTTCCCGTTCTGGGATCGATGGCACCGGGCACTTCGGGCAACCCGGTGATCGGCGTGTTCTTGCACGGCGGCGCAATGCCCTGCACCAGCGTGCTCTTGTTG
>Ga0265332_10000583_pt1 | contig 24150 bp, 20 predicted proteins | sample 41926metaG_FD_202084 | JGI IMG/M metagenome (GOLD analysis project Ga0265332, IMG submission 202084) | Rhizosphere microbial communities from Carex aquatilis grown in University of Washington, Seatle, WA, United States - 4-19-26 metaG | ecosystem: Host-associated > Plants > Roots > Rhizosphere...
GCATGTCAACCCTACTAAACCGTGTCCCTCGCCTTCAATCAATCGTGGACCGCAAGCGTGCATTTGTCATTGGTGCAATTGCCGCGGTCTTACTTGCCGTTGGTTGTGCGCAACAGCAGCAACGCGCCGCAACGCTCGACGCCTCGATGCCGGCGGCGTCTCCGTGGGCACTGCCCACTTCGACGATGAGCTGGAACGAGTACGAATGCGATCTCATTGCACGCAACCAGGTCGGCCAGTTCCCCGCCTCGCGGACGCTGGCGTACGTGAACCTCGCGATCAACAATGCCCTCGTCGCGGCGCACCAGCAGCGCCGCAAGCCGGACGGCGCCGCCGCTGGCGCGGCTGCCGCGTCTCTGATCTACTTCTTCCCGAAAGACGAGCAGGCCATTGCGGGACGCCTCGCCGGCGAAACTGCGGCAATGGGCAACGACGGCAAGCGGTCCGACTTCGTGGCCGGGGTGGAGCTTGGGCGGGCCGCCGCGGCCGATGTCATCGCCTCCGCCAAGGGCGACCGTTCCGACCTCGCATGGTCAGGACCGCTGCCAACCGACCCCGCCAAGTGGTCGAGCCGCGCGCAGCCGGCGCGCCCGCCGCTTGGGCCACGGCTGGGAGAGATGCGGCCGTTCTTCCTCATCACCGGTGCCGATTTTCGCGCGCCGGCGCCGCCCGGCTACGATTCACCAGCGTTTCGCGCCGCAGTACTCGAAGTTCGAACGGTTTCCGACCACCGCACAAATGAACAGGTTCGAATCGCCCAATACTGGGAGGACCTGTCGGGCTCATTCGGCGCCGGACACTGGAACGCGGTGGCTCGCGGCGCCATCTCGTCGCACGGACTCAACGAGGCAGATTCGGCGCGAATTCTCGCGCTGGTCCACATGACGGACGTGGACGCGACCATCGCGTGCCACGACTCGAAATACACCTACTGGGTGCCGCGACCGACGCAGGTCGACCCCGAAATTCACCTGGCAATTGGCGTCCCGAATCACCCGTCGTATCCGAGCAACCACGCCTGCAAGTCGGGCGCGATCGGCCTGGTGCTCGACGCGCAATTCCCGGATCAGGGCGGCCTCTATTCGGCGATGGCCCGCCAGGCGGGCGAATCCCGCCTCTATGGCGGCATTCATTACCGCATCGATCTCGATGAGGGATTCGTCATCGCACGCAAGGTCTCGGCACGCGCGATGGAGGTCGGCGTTCCCGCCGATCGTGCGTTCGTCGCGGTCGGGCACTGAACGAAGTGAAGCAACCGTTGTTTATTGTCGTCCGCAACTTGGATCAAGTTGCGAGGTTACCCCGTCAGCCAGTGTCCGCTTTCGGTGTTTCCGGCGGTCTGCTTAGGGTCGAGGGTGTGTGAAAACTCTTTGACGCGTCCGCGGTCAGAGGCGGCAGGTCGACCTGCCGGAGTTACCGATGAGCCGATTCATTGAGGGGCAACAGCGGTCGCAAGGCGTGCTGTTTCCAGAGCAGCTTGAGGACTGGATTAGCGAGGACAATCCGGTCAGGGCGGTAGACGCCTTTGTCGAGGAACTGGTTCTGGCTCAGTTGGGGTTCGACGGTGCGAAGCCTGCGGATACGGGGCGCCCGGCCTATCACCCTGCGGTACTGCTCAAGATCTATATCTACGGCTACTTGAACCGAGTCCCGTCGAGCCGCCGGCTGGAGCGGGAAGCGCAGCGTAACGTCGAGCTGATGTGGCTGACCGGCCGGCTCGCGCCGGATTTCAAGACCATCGCCGACTTCCGCCGGGACAACGGGACGGCCATCCGGAGGGTCTGCCGCGAATTTGTCGAGTTGAGCCGAGAGATCGGGCTGTTTGGCGAGGCCGTGGTCGCCATTGATGGCAGCAAGTTCAAGGCGGTCAATAATCGCGACAAGAACTTCACGCCGCACAAGTTGAGGGCGCGGATGCAGCAGCTCGAGGAGAGCATTGCGCGCTACCTGAACGACCTTGACCGGGCGGATCGGGAGCCTGCTTCGGTACCAGCGGCCCGGGTGTCACAACTGAAGGAGAAGATTGCCACGGTGAAGGAGCAGGTCCGCAAGTTGCGCCGCATCGAACAGCAACTGCAAGAGACGCCCGATCAGCAGGTCTCGCTCACCGACCCCGATGCTCGCTCGATGGCAACCAGCGGCCGCGGGACGGGTATCGTGGGTTACAACGTTCAGGCGGTGGTGGATACCGAGCACCACATGATCGTGGCCCACGAGGTCACCAACGTCGGTCACGACCGGGCGCAGCTGACGGCCATGGCGAAGTTGGCCCGAGAAGCCATCGGTGAGGAGAAGCTGACGGTGCTGGCCGATCGTGGCTACTTCGACGGCGAGGAGATCCTCAAGTGCGCAGAGGAGAGAATCACGACGCTGGTGCCCAAGCCAATCACTTCAAATAGCAGAGCCGATGGGCGTTTCGACAAGCGCGACTTCATCTACATCGCGAAACGCGACGAGTACCGTTGCCCGGCTGGCGAACGGGCAATCTGGCGAATGACGACGATTGAGAATGACCGAAAGATGCACCGGTACTGGCCGTCGGCCTGCCCGCGTTGCCCGATCAAATCGCGATGCACACCCAGCGACTACCGCCGAATCGCGCGCTGGGAACACGAGCAGGTGCTGGACGACATGCAGCACCGGCTGGATCGCACTCCGCAAGCCCCACGGTTGCGTCGGCAAACCGTCGAGCATCCGTTTGGAACCCTCAAGGCGTGGATGGGATCGACTCATTTCCTGACCAAGACCTTGCCGCGGGTCCGAACGGAAATGAGCCTGCAGGTCCTGGCGTACAACCTGAAACGGGCGCTGAACATCTTCGGAACGCAACTTCTGGTTGCCTTCATGCGAGCGTAGCCCCAAACGCCCTGACTTCACGGCTCGCTCGCAACCTTCGCCGGGGCCAATCGGCCACATATCGCCCGCTGTCCCCAACGTTTCCACACAGCCTCGGTCGAGAGCCGACGGCTGGGGAAACGAAAACAGCTCACTCCAGCCCACGATATCGGTCGATCCTCGAAGGCCCGTGCGAACGCAGGCTAGATCAGATCGCGATACGGTCGCGCGCCGAACACTGCGCCGTGCAGGCGCTCGCGGAACGGCGCGGGCCCGCGCACCGCGGCGAATGCGGCGAGATTCTTCATCGGCGTGGCGACGAGGAGCTGGCGCAGCACGAAGGCGCGGCGGAGCTCCGGCACGAGCGAAGCGTTGCACGCCCGCTGCCAGTTCGCTGCCGCCGCGTCGGCAGGCCCGGCGTCGATCGCCGCGGCGACGAGGCGCCCGCTCGTGAGCGCGTTGCCGATTCCGTCTCCGGTCAGTGGATCGGCGAGCTGCGCGGCATCGCCGATCCGCAGCACGCCGTCCGCGGTGACCGGACTCCTCCATCCGCCGAGCGCGACGGGGTAGCCGACCGGTCGTGTCGATTCGACGGCCGCCGTGCAGATCTCGTGCGCGGCCGCATGGCTCGCGAGGAAGTGCGCCAGGAAATCCGCCACGGTCTGACCGCGCCGGCTGTCCTCCTTCCACAGCCCGACGCCGATGTTGAAGCGCACGGTCGTCTCGTCCGCGTGCACCGGAAAGATCCAGCCGTAGCCGCGCCGGAATTCCGCGTCGGTGTGGAGTGACACCTCCTCCAGTCGCTCGGCCGGCACCGCCTCGCGATGCAGCGTCCAGTATGCGCGCAGGCCGATGGCGTTGGCGCGGCCGGCGGCGGCGCCGCGCGCGTCGATCACGTGGTCGTGTGTCGCGAGTCCGGGTGTGTCGCGGCGCACGTCGCGGAAGGCGCCGCCGACAAGTCTTGCCCCGGCACGTGTCGCCTGTGCGAGCAGCATCGCGTCGAGGGTTCGGCGCGCGACGCAGCGCCCCGCGATCGCGCTGTCCTGCTCGCTGCGCCGGCCGACGGGGGCGACGAGCGCCGTGCGGTGGATGGAGACGTGGCCCGGCGCGCCGCGCGCGAGCCCGTCGGCGTCGAGGCCGAGCGCGGCGATCTCGCCAAGCGCGGCCGGCGTGAGCCAGTCCCCGCAGGTCTTGTCGCGCGGGAACACCGCACGGTCGAACACCGTCACCGCATGGCCCCGCGAGGCGAGATGAAACGCGGCCGCGGATCCTGCAGGTCCTGCGCCGACGATCGCGATGCTGGCCATTGGGTGAACGACGGTGATGGAACGGTTCGGGGTCGATTCGGGGCCGGAATCGACGCGGCAACCCGGCAAATCCGGCACGTCGTGGTCTACAATCGTTGACGCGGCGAAGGTCGCAGTCTACATTCCGCGCCGGACGCCGAACCGAATTCCCCGTTGGACCGGGCCGGCGGGACGGCCGCGCAACGCTGGACGCAGTCACAAGAAGAACCTGTACGACATTTTGGAGCGATGGTGCCGGGTGCGCAGAACCTGCTGAACCGCCGCGAGCCAGGACTCGCGACGACTTCCGTCATGACGGCGGGGCGTGACGCCGCCGACGTGCGGCGCTACCTCCGTGCGACCGTCGGATGGACCGTTGCGATCTACGCGCTGCTCGGTGCGGCGCTCGCCGGATTCCTGCCCGCGGTGCTGCTCGTCGCCGCCGTACCCCTCATCTACGTGCGCCTGTCGCTCGCGCTGCACGAGCTGCTCCATCTGCGCGCGGCGGCACGGGTGCCCGCGTTCCATCGGCTCGCGATGATCTTCGACACGCCGTTCGGCCTCGGCTATCGCGAGCACCGCGCCCTGCACCTGCGCCATCACCGCAGTGGCGCCGGCGGCGCCGACCCGGAACTCTTCCAGATCGCAGGCGGGCACCTCCGCGCGTTCGCGAGTTCGCTCGTGGCACCGGAACGATCGCTGCTGGTGTGGATCCGCACGCGCGGGATCAGCGCGCCGCTCGCCCGGGAAGCGAGCCTGCGCCTCGTCGCATTCGCGCTGGTCGCCGCGCTCAATCCGATGGTGTTCCTGCTCTACTGGGTCGTGCTGCGTGCAAGCATCGGCGCCGCCGGATTCGTCTTCCACCACGTGCTCCACAATCGCAGTGGCCGCCTCGGCACGTTCTCGCTGCCGGTGCCGGAGCGCGTCCTGCGGACCGGGTACGCGCTCTTCGGCACCGAGCCGATGCTGATCCTCGCGCGGCACCGCGCGCATCACCTGTGGCCGGAGCTCCGCGTGCGCGAGCTGCCGGATCTGCCGCGCGCGTTCGAATTGCCGCCCGGACCGGTCACGCCGGCCATGCGCGCGGCGGCTCGCGCGGTCGCATGCGGGGCGCCGCGCCGATGAACTGCGCTGGCTGCGGCACCATCAATCCTGACGGAGCGAAGTTCTGCTCGGCCTGCGGCACGCCGCTCGTCCGGCGCTGTCCCGTCTGCAACGCCGAGGTCGCGCCGATCGCGCGCTTCTGTCACGAATGCGGGACGGCGCTCGGCGATTCGACGCGTGCGCCGCCGCGCCGCGCGCATCCGAGCGAAACCGAATCCGTCGTCGAGCGCCGCCACATGTCGGTGATGTTCTGCGACCTGGTCGGATCCGTGCAGATGTCGCGTGCGCTCGATCCGGAGGACCTGCGCGACCTGATCCGCGCCTATCGCGACGCGTGCGCCGCGGTGGTGACGCGCTACGGCGGGACGACCGCGCAGTTCCAGGGCGATGGCATCGTCGTCTATTTCGGCTATCCGGTCGCGCACGAGGACGACGCGCGCCGCAGTGTGCAGGCGGGACTCGAGATCGTGCGCGCGATCGAGGCGCTCGCCCCCGGCGCGCGCGCGCGGCAGGATGTCGACCTGTCGGTGCGGGTCGCCGTGCACACGGGCCTCACGCTGGTCGGCGACCTCGGCGGTGCCGCCGGCACCGAGCGCCTCGCGCTCGGCGACACGCCGAACATCGCCGCGCGGATCCAGCAGCTCGCAGCTCCGAACACCGTGGTCGTGAGCCGCGCGACGCAGCGGCTGGTGGCCGGATTCTTCGAGATGACGAGCCTGGGCGAGCACTTGGTGAAGGGACTCACCGAGCCGATCGAGGTGTTCCGCGTCGAGGGGGCCAGCGGCGCGCGGCATCGGCTGGAAGCGGCACAGAATCAGCGTCTCGCGCCGTACGTCGGACGCGAGAGCGCGGTCGCCGCACTCGCGAAATCCTGGCTCGCCGCGCGCGACAGCCCGGGGCACGCCGTGCTCCTGCTCGGCGAGCCCGGTGTCGGCAAGTCGCGCCTCCTTTCCGTGTTCCGCGATTCGATCGGCGCCGACGAATGCGAGATCATCGAATGCTACTGCTCGCCGTATTACAGCAGCACGGCATTCTATCCGATGGTGGCGCCGCTGCGCGCGCGGCACGGCCTCGCCGACGAGCATGCGATGGATGTCCGGCTCGCGCGCCTTCAGGAAAGCCTGGCGCAGCACGGCTGCGAGATCGAGACTGCGCTGCCGCTGCTCGCGCAGCTTTTCGGCATACCCCCGGAGGCGGGCTACCAGCCGCTCGGGCTGCATCCGCTGACGCAGAAGCAGAAGATGGTCGCGGCACTGGTCGCGCTGCTGACGGCGCGTGCCGGCAGCACGCCGACGCTGCTGGTCGTCGAGGACATGCACTGGATCGACGCGACGACGCTCGAACTGCTCGGCGCGGTGCTCGCGCAGTTGCCGCAGCGCCGGCTCCTGCTGCTGCTCACGTCGCGTCCGGGCTTCGCGCCGCCGTGGCTCGGCAGCGAGAGCCTCACGGTGCTGCACGTCAACCAGCTGTCGCCGGCCGACACCGAGACGATGATCCGCCGCGTCGTCGGCGACAAGCCGCTGCCGCCGCAGGTGCTGTCGCTGCTGGTCGCGAAGACCGACGGCAATCCGCTCTACGTCGAGGAGATGACACGGATGTTCCTCGACTCGGGCACGCTGCGCGAGACGGCCGCCGGGTACGAGCTCGCGGGACCGCTGCCCGATTCGATGGTGCCGGCGTCGCTGCAGGACCTCCTGATGGCGCGCCTCGACCGGATGCCGCCGGAGGCGAAGAAGGTCGTGCAGCTGGGCGCCACGATCGGCCGCGACTGGACCTTCGAGCTCTTGCGCGAGATCCTGCCGGAAGACGAGCGCCTTCTCTCCATCGGCATCGAGCAGCTGCTCGGCGAGGGCTTCGTCTACACGACCGAGGGCGGCTACTCGATCAAGCACGCGCTGATCCAGGACGCCGCCTACGAGTCGCTGCTGAAGCGGACCCGGCAGCAGTACCACGAGCGCATCGCGCAGGCGCTGGAGCGCGGCGCGACCGGCAGCGTGTACCCCGAGCGCATCGCGCAGCACTGGACCAAGGCGGTGCAACCTGCACGTGCTCTTCCGTACTGGCTGCAGGCGGGGCGGCAGGCGGTGGCATCTTCGGCGACCGTCGAGGCGGAAAGCCATCTGCGCCAGGGGCTCGAGGCGATCGCCGCGCTCCCCGAATCGCCGGAACGCGACCGACAGGAGCTGGCGCTGCTGTCGACGCTCGGCGTCGCGCTGACGATCCAGAAGGGATGGGCGGCGCCCGAAGTCGCGGACGCCTACGCGCGGGCGCAGGTGCTCTCGGAACGCGTGGGCCCCAATCCGCAGCTCTTCTGGGTGCTCTGGGGAATGTGGGCGTTCTACCTCGTCAAGGGTGACCAGAACAAGGGCATCGAGTTCGCGCAGCGGATGATGCGGCTCGCGGAAGGCGAGCACGATGCGGCGCTTGCGCTCGAGGCGAACTTCGCGCTCGGCCTCAGCCACTACTACATGGGCGATCTCGGCGCCGCGCGGCGGCACGTCGAGGCCGTCGTCGCCGATTATGTCGCGGACAAGCATCATCCGAACGCGTTTCTCACGAGCCAGGATGTCGGTGTCACCGCGCGCTCGGTCGCGGCGATGGTGCTCTACCTCAGCGGCGAAACGGAGCTGGGGCTCGCCCGATCGCGCGATGCGATCGGACTCGCTTCCGAGCTCCGGCACCCTTTCAGCCAGGCCTACGCGCTGGGCTGCGCCGCGTGGCTCGACGCCTACCGCCGTGCACCCGAGGCGATGGCAGCGCACGCGACTGCGACGATCGAGCTCTCGACCGCGCAGGCGCTGGGCTTCTGGCTCGTCTGGGGAATGATCTTCGCGGGACGTGCCGTCTTCGACGCCGGCGAGACCGCCGCCGGGGCGAAGCACATCGAGGACGCTCTCGCGACCTACCGCGGCATCGGCAGCGGCATGGTGGTCCCGTATTTCCTGACGCTGCTGGCCGAGGTCGAAAGCGCGAACGGCGACGCGACGCGCGCGCTGTCCCGTCTCGACGACGCGCGCCGCCAGATTGCGGAGGGCGGCGAGGCGTTCATGGCGGCGGAAATCGACCGGCTCGAGGGCGAGGTCCGGCGCAGGGGTGCGGCGGTCGACGATCGCACCGAAGCAGCGGCGATCGAGGGCCTCTTCGCGCGGGCGCTCGCCACGGCCGAACACCAGGGCAACCGCGTGTTCGCGCTGCGCGCGGCGACCTCGCTCGCGGAAGTGCTCGCGGCCCGCGGCGCTGCCGCAGAAGCCGCAACGATGCTTGCCGAAGCGATCGACGCGATTCCGGATCGCACCGAGACGCCCGATCTCGCGCGCGCCCGCGAGCTCGCCCGCAAGCTGGCCGCCGCTGCGACGGCGACCGCCTGATTTCACACTGCACGGGGAAATGAACATGGGCCAAGAGCTCTGGACCGACGCGTACCTCGATTCGATGCGCAACGAGACCGATCCCGCCGCCGACGGCGTCGTCGATGCCGTTTACGCGAGTCAGTCGGTCGACGGCGTCAACCGGCTGCTGATGCACATGGTGCGCAACACCAACCCGCCGCCCGCCGACGTGCAGGCGATGATCGACGGCTATTTCGCGGCGACGGCCGTGCTGCCTACGTGGGCCGAGCCCGCGAAGATCGCGCTGGCCGAAGACCTCTTCTCCCGCCACGGGATGCTCGGCACGACGATCCTCTGCTGCGCGAGCCTGCCCGAGTGCTACCTCGACCAGCTCGACGTGCCGGTGCTGTCGTCGACGACGCAGCTGTCGCGACACGTCTATCGCCGCATCTTCGAGACCTCGCACATGGTCATCACGGTAATGCAGCCGGGCGGGATGACGCCCGCGCCCGCCGCGCCGCCGAAGCGGGCCGGCGGCGCGGCGGACGATGTCATCGAGGCGCCGCCGGGGGATGGCATCCGCTGCTGCCAGAAGGTGCGCCTGATGCACGCGACGATCCGGCACCTGCTGCTTGCGACCGACGCCACCGGCCGCAAGGACGAGCTCGGCCGCGCGCTGGCCGAGCAATACTGGAACCCGGCGTCGGGCCAGCCGCTCAACCAGGAGTCGATGGCGTACGTGATCCTGACGTTCTCGTACGTCGGCCTGCGCGGGCTCGACTCGCTGGGTGCGCATCCGACCGACGCGGAGCGCGAGGCATACGTCCACGCATGGAGCGTGATCGGCCACGTGATGGGTGTTGCGGACGAGCTGCTCGCGCGCAATTTCGACGACGCCAAGTTCCTGTTCGACGCGATCAAGCGGCGCCGCCGCGGCGCGTCGAAGGACGGCGCGGCGCTGACGCAGGCGCTCCTCCAGTGGATGGAGGATGCGGTGCCGACGGGCTTCAAGGCGCTGCCGAAGGAAATGCTCGCGCACCTGATGGGCGAGGAGGACACGAAGCTTCTCGGTGTGGAACTTGATCCGGTCCAGCACGTCGACGAAGGCTTCTGGGAGGGTGTGGTTCACGTTGTCGAGCATCTGGACGCCGAGCTCATGAAGCAGGCGGTCGTCCGGCGGACTGCGGAAACGCTTTTCCATCTCATCGTGCGCGCCGTGTGGGGCATGAAGAAGGGATGGAACCGCGAGACGTTCGCGCTGCCGCCGTCATTGCAGAAGAGCTGGCGGATCACGCGCACCGTCGGATTGAAGGCCGGCACCGCGCCGATCAGGCCTGCCTGAACCCGACGGTGTTCGTCAGCGCAGCAGCGACGCGGCAAGGCCGGCGGCGCCGCACGCGAGAATCACCGGGATCACGCCGACCTTGAAGCGGAAAAGCGCGATTGTTGCCGCCGTGCCGATAGCGAGCGCCGCAGGATCGAGTCCCCGCAACGGTGTCGCGTTGATCCACCCGGTCGGCCAGAACACGTGCCACGCGAAGAACGCCGCGAGGCTCACGATGACGCCTACCACGGCGGCCGTGATGCCGGTCAGCGGCGCCGTGAAGCGTTTCTGCCCATGTGTCGACTCGACGAGCGGGCCGCCGGCGAGGATGAACAGGAACGACGGCAGAAACGTGTAGAACGTCGCGACGCATGCGCCGGCGATGCCGGCCAGCGCGAGCGAGTCCGGTCCGAACAGCGCCTTCGTCCAGCCGCCGACGAAGCCGACGAACGCGACGACCATGATGAGCGGGCCCGGTGTCGTCTCGCCGAGTGCCAGGCCGTCGATCATCTGCACCGGCGTGAGCCACGCGTAGGTCTCGACCGCGCCCTGATACACGTACGGCAGCACCGCGTACGCACCGCCGAACGTCAGGAGCGCCGCCTTGGTGAAGAACCAGCCCATGCGCGCGAGCGTGGAACCCGGCCCGTAGCCCGCGACCAGCAGCGCGAGTGTTACGAGCCACAGCGCGAGGCAGACGCCGATGACGAGTGCCAACCGCGCCGCGCTGAAGCGCGCATGCTGCGGCGAGGGCGTGTCGTCGTCGATCAGCGCGGGCGCATGCGGCGCGTCTGCGGCGTCGTGACCGCCGCCGATGGCGAACTCCCCCGGCGCAATGCGCGCGCCGACGAATCCGATCGCCCCGGCCGCGACGACAATGGCCGGAAACGGAACGTTGAACGCGAAGATCGCGACGAACGCCGCGGCCGCGATCACCCACAGCGTCGGCCGCCGCAGCGCGCGCGATCCGATCCGCCACGCCGCAAAGAGCACGATGGCGACGACCGCCGGCTTGATCCCGTAGAGGATCCCGGCGACGGCCGGGACGTCGCCATACGCCATGTACAGCCACGACAGAGCGATCAGCACGACGAGCGAAGGGAGCACGAACAGCGCGCCGGCGACCACGCCGCCCCAGGTCCGGTGCAGCATCCAGCCGATGTACGTCGCGAGCTGCGTCGCTTCCGGTCCGGGCAGGATCATGCAGAAGTTGAGCGCGTGCAGGAACCGTCGCTCGGAGATCCATCGCTTTTCGTCGACGAGATCGTGATGCATGATCGCGATCTGTCCGGCGGGACCGCCGAAACTGACGAAGCCGAGCTTCAGCCAATAGCGGAACGCCTCGGCGCGCGACGGCGCCGGCGGAGCGGCCGCGCGGTCGCTCATCGCCGGAGCGAATGGCGTCGGCGCCGTCATGCCGGGCCGTCAGGCCGTGTCAGACGAGGCCGTCGAGGAGCTGCACGTCGACGGCTTCGCCGGCGGCGACGTTTCCGGTCGCGGCCGGCAGCACGATGAAGCAGTTCGCCTGCGACATCGACGACAGGATGCCGGAGCCCTGATCGCCGGTCGTGCGCACGATAAAGCCGCCGCTGCCGTCGGACGCGAGCACACCACGCTGGAATTCCGTCCGCCCGGGCACCTTGCGGATCGGCGCCGCGAGCGGCACCTTGAATGTCGGCATCGGCGCGACGTCGCGCTCGCCCTGCAGGATGCGCAGCGCGTCCTGCACGAACTCGTAGAAGGTGACCATCACGGACACCGGATTGCCCGGCAGTCCGAAGAAATGCGCCTGGCCGATGCGGCCATATGCGAGCGGACGGCCCGGCTTCATCGCGATCTTCCAGAAAAGCACCTCGCCCAGCTTGTCGAGGAGTGCCTTCACGTAATCGGCCTCGCCGACCGAGACGCCGCCCGACGTGATGACGACGTCCGCGCAATCGGCCGCCGTCGCGAATGCGCGCTCGAGCGCATCCGGAACGTCGGGCACCACGCCCATGTCGACGATCTCGCACCCCTGCCGGGTCAGCATGCCGAAGAGGGTGTAGCGGTTGCTGTCGTAGATCTCGCCCGCGGCGAGCGGCGTTCCGATCGCAACGAGCTCGTCGCCCGTCGAGAAGAACGCGACGCGGAGTCGCCGGAACACCGCGACCTCGCCGATGCCGAGCGAGGCCAGCATCCCGAGCTCCGCCGGATTGACGAGCTGGCCTGCGCGGAACACGACCTGCCCGCGCTTCACGTCCTCGCCGGCGAAACGGCGGTTCTGTCCCGCCTTGCCGACGGCACCGGACTCGATGTGCACGCCCGCAGTGTCCTCGCGCGTGCGCTCCTGCATGACGACCGTGTCGGCGCCCGCAGGCATCACGCCGCCGGTGAAGATGCGCACGCACTGGCCGGGCCCGACGCCGACGGAAGCAGGCTTCCCTGCGAACGATTCGCCGACGCGGGCGAGCACAGTTTCGGCGCCCGCGGCGAGATCGGCGAAGCGCACCGCATAGCCGTCCATCGCGGAGTTGTCATGACCGGGCACGTCGAACGGCGAGATCACGTCCGCCGCGAGCACGCGAGAAAGCGCGGCGCGAATGTGCACGCGCTCGACGGCAGTGACCGGGGACAGGAACGTACGGATCAGCGCGCGCGCCTTGTCCACCGGCATCGAGTTCGGATCGTAGTCATCGGCGCAGGAGGCTTCGCGCAGGGTCTTCGGATGGGTCATGCCGGTTCGATCGGGAAAAGGTTGCGCAAGCCCGATTCTAATCCGGCGCCGCTGCCGCGTCTTGCGGCGGGGCCGCCGCGGCGAGCTCGGCGGCGGTGTTGATGTTGCGGAACGCGTCCGCCTCGTCGTCGAAGCCGACTTCCACGACCGCGAGCGTCGCATACCACGCGTCGATCTTGCGGCCGCCGGCGTCGAGGAATGCGGCGAGATGCGGCAGCACGTCGCGGCGGACGAGGCAGAACACGGGATGCGGCTGATCGAAGGTCTTCGCGACGGCGAGCTGCGCTGCTTGCGCTTCCAGCGGGGCCGCGAGTCGGGCAACGAGGTCCTTCGGCAGGAACGGCGAATCGCAGGGGACCGTGGCGACCAGCGCATGCGTGGCGTGGGTGAGACCGGCGTGCAGTCCGGCGAGCGGTCCCGCAAAGCCGCCGACGGCATCCGGAAGCACGGGGTAGCCGAACGATGCGTAGCGCCCGAGGTTCTGATTGGCGTTGATCGCGATGGCGTCGACCTGCGGCGCGAAGCGGGCGAGCACGTGCGCCACCATTGGTCTGCCGGCCAGCGTGACGAGGCCCTTGTCGACGCCGCCCATGCGGCGGCCCTTGCCGCCGGCGAGGACGATCCCCGACACTTGCGCGCGTGTCGTGCCGGAAGCAGGCATGTCAGGCATCGGGCGCGTGATTCGTGCAGAGCACGATCTTCCATCCGGCGTCGGACAGGAACAGGTTGTAGGTGCACGTGAACTGCCAGAGCACCGCGCCGTCGACGTCGTGAATGATCCACGGCACCGTGGCCTGCACCAGCGTCGGTGCGAAGGCGCAGACGCGCGGCAGCGCGAACGCCGCGCGGCCGCAGCGCGCCTCGCGGTTGATCGCATTCAGCCGTTCCATGTTGGCGACGAGCGCCGCGTGTGTGGTGAACCCCGCGTTGCCGCGATCGGCATGGAGGATGTACGACGGGACGGCGAAGTGCGCCGCGATGCCTTCGGCGTCGAACGCCTCGTAGGCACGCGCGTAGCCCTCGAACCAGCGGACGATCTCGGCTTCGAGTGCAGGATCGGCCGGCGGGAGCGCCGGCGGCCCGTTGTCGCGCATCGCGCGTTCCGGATCAGGCGGCAACAAAGCGGTGCGCGCCGGTGAACAGCAGGAAGTGCTTGTTCGCGGCGCGACCGATCATCGTGATGCCGACCTTCTGCGCGATCTCGTGGCCCATCTGCGTCAGCCCCGAGCGCGACACGAGGAACGGAATGCCCATCTGCGCCGCCTTGATCACCATCTCGGAGGTGAGGCGCCCCGTCGTGTAGAAGATCTTGTCGCCGCCGTCGATGCGGTCGAGCCACATCCGGCCGGCGATCGCGTCGACCGCGTTGTGCCGCCCGACGTCCTCGACGAACATCAGGATTTCAGAATCGGCGGCGGCGTTGGTCGCGAGCGCGCAGCCGTGCACTGCGCCCGCTTCCTTGTAGATCGTCTCGTGCAGCCGCACGCGGTCGAGCAGCGCGTAGAGCGCCGAGCGCGTCAGCGTGCCGCCGTCGGGCAGGCGGGCCGAGTCGATCTCGTCCATCAGGTCGCCGAACACGGTGCCCTGACCGCAGCCGGAGGTCTTGGTGCGCTTCTGCATCCTGCCTTCGAGGTCGGCAAGGCCGTCGCGCGTCGTCACGGCGACGGCGTTGACGTCCCAGTCGACCTGAACCGACACGATGTCCTCGATGCCCTTCAGCAGGCGCTGGTTGCGCAGATAACCGATGGCGAGCGCCTCGGGCGCCGCACCCAGAGTCATCAGCGTCAGGATCTCCTGCTTGTCGACGTAGAGCGTCAGCGGATGTTCGCCGGCCACCGGCGTCTCGCGCGAAGCGCCCGTTTCGTCGATCGAGGGCACGCGGTACGTCGCGGGACGCGCGGCGTTCGACAGCAGCGGACGGTACGGCGTGTCGGGCGCGTTCATCGATGCCCGCGTTAGCCGCCGATGTAGCTCATCTCGACCTTGGGCGCGCGCGCGGTCGCGGCGGTCCGGATCTCCGAATAGCGGTCGTCGCGGCGGTTCCAGACGGCGGCGATCGCGTTGCCGATCTCGGCATCGGAATAGCCGCCGCGCAGGAGCGCGCGAAGGTCGTGCCCTTCGCTGCCGAAAAGGCAGGTGTAGAGCTTGCCGTCCGTGGAGAGTCGCGCCCGCGTGCAGTCGCGGCAGAACGCCTGCGTGACCGACGCGATCACGCCGATCTCGCCGCTGCCGTCGCGATAGCGCCACCGTTGCGCGACTTCGCCGCGCTCGTCCGCGTCGATGCTCTCGAGCGGCATCTCGGCGCCGATCGCGCGCACGATCTCGGCGGCGGGCACGACGTCGTCCATCCGCCACCCGTTGGTCGCGCCGACGTCCATGAACTCGATGAAGCGGACGATGTGGCCGGTGCCGCGGAAGTGCCGCGCCATCGGCAGGATCGATGCGTCGTTCATCCCGCGCTTCACGACCATGTTGATCTTGACCGGCGCGAGCCCGGCAGCCGCCGCGGCGTCGATGCCCTCGAGCACGCGCGCCACCGGGAAATCAGCGTCGTTCATCGCACGGAACGTGGCGTCGTCGAGCGAATCGAGACTGACCGTGACGCGTTTCAGGCCCGCGGCGCGCAGCGCTGCGGCCTTCTTCACGAGCAGCGCGCCGTTGGTGGTGAGCGTCAGATCCTCGACGCCGGTCGCCGCGAGCAGCTCGACCAGGCGCTCGATGTTCCGGCGCAGCAGCGGCTCGCCGCCGGTGAGGCGGATCTTGGTCACGTCGCGTTCGACGAAGCGTGCGGCGACGCGCGCGATCTCCTCGAACGTCAGGAGCTCCGCATGTGGCAGGAACTTGTAGTCGGCATCGAACACGTCCTTCGGCATGCAGTAGACGCAGCGGAAATTGCAGCGGTCGGTGACCGAGATGCGAAGGTCGCGCAGCCGCCGGCCGCGCGCATCCGTGACGCCGCCCGGCGCGGCGTCGATCTTCGCGGCGTCGCGCAGCCACGCGTCGCGCGCGGCACGCGGTGCCGTCGGGTCGACGGCACGCGCATCGGTCAGCGGTATGACAATGGCCATGACGGGAATCGGTGGCGAACGGAACAATGCACAACAGGTGATGTTAACAGAGCGCGCAGCCCCTGGTGTATCATCGACCGGTCGCTGCGGTGCCGGTTCCTCCATTCGCAAGTCACCGGAAATCCCCTTGTCTGCATTGCGGTTTCCAATCGCCGTCGATTTTCGGCGGGTCGCGCTCAGCAATCGCTGGATTTCGGAGCGCTGGGAGCCGTTCGCCGTGCAGTTTTCGGGCGAGGAGACGACGGCCGCGCACGTGCCGGTCGCCGCTGCGCTCGATGCCACGGGCGACCTCTGGCGTTTCGGCGGCTGCACCTTCGAACTGCATCCGTCGGAAGCCGAGGGTTTCTATCTCAACCTGTCGTCGCCGGAGCCCAAGGTCTTCATCATGTGGCGGCTGACGCCGGAGATCATGCCGCCCGTCGAGCTCGTGCGCGTGACGGTGAGCTACAACGAGGCGGCGCGCAGTCTCGATGGCGGCGAAGCGGTCGACCCGGTGCCGATGCCCCCCGGCCTCGGCGCGATCCTCCACGATTACACGGCGCTGCATTACCGGCAGGAAAAGAAGCAGAAGGTGCGGCGCAACGATCCGCAATCCGACGGACTCTTCCGGCGCGAGCGCGTCACGCGGCGCTGAGCGTGCCGGAGTCCCACCGCGCAATGACGGGCGACGGCAGCAAGCCCCCCGACGCATCCGGCGGCTTTTCGCTGCGGCGCTGGTCGCAGCGAAAGCTCGCTGCCGCGCGCGAAACCGAGGCCCGGCCTGCCGCGCCGAGCGTGCCGCCCGTCGCGCCGGTGGCCGCATCCTCCGTTCCCCCGGCGCCGCCCGCGGACAATGCGACCCCATCGGCGCTTCCCAGCATCGATTCGCTGACGACCGACTCCGACTTCACGGCGTTCATGCGCCCGGACGTCGATCGCGGACTGCAGCACAGGGCGCTGCGCAAGCTCTTCACCGATCCGCGCTTCAACGTGATGGACGGCCTCGACGTCTACGTCGACGACTACTCGAAGCCGGATCCGATCAGCGCGGACCTGGTCGCGGGACTCGCGCAGGCGCGCTACATCTTCGATCCGCCGGTTACGCGTGTCGACGAGCATGGATTCGTCGTCGACGTGCCGCCGCCTACGCCGGCGGCGCCCGCCGCGCAGGCGGAAGCATCGAGCGACGTGCTGCCCGACGCGATGCCCGGGGAGAAGACCGACGCGCCGTCTGCGGGAGCCATCGCCCCGCCGGAGGCCGCGTTCACGCTTTCCCCTGCGGTGTCGCCCGTCGAATCCGAGGCACCCGAATCCCCGGGGGATGATCCGAAGCCTTCCGGCAAATCCGACCCGCAATGAGCATTGCCGACAAGACGCTTCACCTCTGCTCGTGCAACGGCACGATGCCGCTCGATGCCGCGGCCCTTGCCCGCGCGCTGGAGCTTCGCGGCGAGCTGCCGGTGAACACGATGCTGTGCCAGAAGGAGCTCGCGCGGTTCGCCGATCATGCCGCGGGCGACGTTGTCGTCGCCTGCACGCAGGAGGCCACTCTCTTCAGCGAGGTCGCGGAGGAGGGCGGGAAGACGCACCAGATCCGCTTCGTCAACATCCGCGAGACGGGCGGCTGGTCGACGGACGCGAAGCACGCGATGCCGAAGATCGCGGCGCTGGTGGCATTGGCTGCCATGCCCGATCCCGAGCCCGTGCCCCGCGTTGCCTACGCGTCGCAGGGGCAGCTCTTGATCGCGGGACCCGCCGAGGCCGCGCTGCACTGGGCGCAGGTGCTGGCGCCGCAGCTCTCCGTCACCGTGCTCGTCACCGGGCGTGCCGCCAGTGCGGAGCTGCCGTCCGAACGCACGTATCCGGTCCACAGCGGCCGGCTCACGCGCCTCGCCGGGTGGCTGGGCGCGTTCGAGGCCGACTGGGAGCAGGAAAACCCCATCGACCTCGACCTTTGCACGCGCTGCAACGCGTGCATCCGCGCGTGTCCGGAAAATGCGATCGACTGGAGCTACCAGATCGATCTCGATCGCTGCAAGGCGCACCGGCAATGCGTCGCCGCCTGCGGCGCGACCGCTGCGATCGATTTCGCGCGACGCGATGCGCGACGCAGCGAGAAGTTCGACCTGGTGCTGGACCTCGACCGCACGCCGCAGCTTCGCATGCATCAGCCGCCGCAGGGCTATTTCGCGCCGGGTGCCGATCCGGTGGCGCAGGCAAAGGCCGTCACCGAGCTCGCCCTGATGGTCGGCGAGTTCGAGAAGCCGAAGTACTTCGTCTACAAGGCGTCGATCTGCGCACACAGCCGATCGCGCCAGCAGGGCTGCAACCTGTGCATCGACGTCTGCTCGACCGAGGCGATCGCCGCCGACGGCGACGGCATCCGGGTCGAGCCGCATCTGTGCATGGGCTGCGGCGCGTGCGCGACCGTGTGCCCGTCCGGCGCGCTGCGCTACGCGTTTCCGTCGGTGCCCGAGCTCGGCACGCGCCTCAAGGTCCTTCTGTCGACATACGAGCGCGCCGGCGGACGCGATGCCTGCCTGCTGCTGCACGACGAAGCCGGGCGGGCAACGATAGCGGACCTCGCGCGCCGTCATCGCGGGCTGCCGGCCCGTGTGATTCCGGTCGAAGTGCATCACGTCGCCTCGACGGGGCTCGACGTCTGGCTGGGTGCCATCGCGCTCGGCGCCGCGCAGGTCGCGGTGCTCGCCACCGACGCCGTTGCCCCGGAATACCTGCAGGCGCTCGAGCGGCAGATGCGCTTTGCCGAGACGATAGCGCAGGCGCTCGGCTATCAGGGCGAGCATTTCCGCACGTTCGCCGCCGCCGACGGCAAGGCCCTCGATGCGGCGTTGTGGTCATGGCCGACCGCTCTGACGGTCCGGGCGCCGGCGACGTTCGCGTTCGCGACGGACAAGCGCACGACGGCAGCACTTGCCGTCGAGCACCTCGCCCGGCATGCGCCCACGCCCCAACGCGAGATCGCGCTCCCGGCCGGCGCGCCGTTCGGCACCATCGTCGTCAACAAGGACGCCTGCACGATGTGTCTCGCGTGCATCGGCGCATGTCCCGAAGGGGCGCTCCTCGACAACCCCGATGCGCCGCAGCTTCGCTTCATCGAGTCGAAATGCGTCCAGTGTGGCTTGTGCGAGAAGACGTGCCCCGAGAATGCCATCGCACTGCAGCCCCGGCTGTCGCTCGTGCCGGAGGCGAAGGCGCCGCGCATCCTCAACGAGGCGGCGATCTTCATGTGCATCGCCTGCGGCAAGCCGCTTGGCACCGAGCGGATGATCGCGACGATGCTGACGCGCCTCGCGGGCCACTCGATGTTTGCGGCGCCCGGTGCCCTCAACCGGCTCAAGATGTGCGCCGACTGCCGCGTCATCGACCAGATGAAGAATCAGGACGGCGTGGATATCCGCGATGTCTGACGTGAGCGTCGCGCCGTCGCCGTCGCTCGCGCCCGAGGACGCCGCGCGCGCGGATTTCTACGCATTGCTGGCGCGACTGTTTGCCGCGCCGCCGGACGCAGCACTCCTTGCCGCGATCGCCACGGCGCCGTCGCTTCGCGCTGATGCGCAGCGTGAGGACGACGCCGGGCCCGACATCTGCGTCGGCTGGGACGCGCTGCGCGCCGCCAGTGCGGCGGGAGATCCCGACGAAATCCGTCAGGAATACGACGATCTCTTCATCGGCGTCGGCAAGAGCCTCGTCAACCTGCACGGCTCCCACTGGACGGCCGGCTTCATGATGGATCGTCCGCTTGCCGAGCTGCGCACGACGCTGCAAAGCCTCGGTCTCGCGCGCCGCGAAGGCGTCGTGATGGTCGAGGACCATCTTTCGGCGCTCTGCGAGACGATGCGGCTGCTTGTGGCAGGCGATGCGACGCTCGCCGCACAGCCGATCGCAACGCAAAAGGCATTCTTCGAAGCGCAGATTGCGCCGTGGATTGCCGATTGCTGCGACGCAATAATGCAATCTCCCATTGCCAAGTACTATGCTGCGGTAGCACAATTTACGCTTGGCTTCATGGCGCTCGAACGTGACTCGATCGCGATGGAGTAGTGAGTTCGGATACCTATTAACGTCACGCCGCAGTCTTTCGGAGGTTTCCATGGGCACCGATATCCGTTCCGCCATCCCAGCACCATCCACGGTCCCCGCAACCCCCGCTCCTGATTACAAACGCCGTCGCTTCCTGTTCGCCATTGGCGCAGGCGGCGCTGCCGCGGCCACGGTGGCCGCAGGCGCTGCGCCCGCCGCCGCGCAGGTCAATACCGTCGTCGCGCAGGCCGACGACACCGCATCCGGGTATCGCGTGACCGAGCACGTCCGCGACTACTACCGCTCGACCAAGATCTAGGAGGAGGAGGGATCATGCTGCTGACCAAGAAAACGGATGGCACCGCCGCAGCGGGTCCGCGTCTTCGCCGCGCCGTCGGGACGCGAGTCTCGACGATGGACCGGCGGACGTTTCTGAAGCGCTCTGGCCTCGTTGCGGGTGCCGGAGCGTTCGCGAGCCAGCTGCCCTACGGCGCGATCGGCAAGGCCGACGCCGCCGCCGATGCAGCGGGCAATGGCAAGAAGGAAATCCGCCGCACCGTCTGCACCCACTGTTCCGTGGGCTGCGCGATCGACGCCACGGTCGAGAACGGTGTGTGGACACGGCAGGATCCCGTGTTCGAGTCGCCGCTGAACCTCGGCGCCCACTGCGCCAAGGGCGCGTCGGTGCGCGAGCACTCGTTCGGCACGAGCCGCGTCAAGACGCCGATGAAGCTCGTCAATGGCAAGTGGCAGAGCATCAAGTGGGACCAGGCGATCGCCGAGATCGGAGACAAGATGCTCGCGATCAGGAAGGAATCCGGACCCGACGCCGTGTACTGGATCGGCAGCTCGAAGCACAGCAACGAGCAGGCGTACCTGATGCGCAAGTTCGTGTCGTTCTGGGGGACGAACAACACCGACCACCAGGCGCGGATCTGTCACTCGACGACGGTCGCCGGCGTAGCCAACACGTGGGGCTACGGCGCGATGACCAACTCCTACAACGACATGCTGAATTCGAAGTGCGCGATGTACATCGGCTCGAACGCGGCCGAGGCGCACCCGGTGTCGATGCAGTTCATCCTGCATGCGAAGGAAACCGGAACGAAGATGATCGTCGTCGACCCGCGCTTCACGCGGACCGCGGCGAAGGCCGACGAATACGTGCGTCTGCGCGGCGGCGCGGACATCCCGTTCCTGTACGGGATGCTGTGGCACATCTTCAAGAACGGCTGGGAAGACAAGGCCTACATCGACGCCCGCGTCTACGGGATGGACAAGGTCAAGGCGGAAGTCCTGGCCAACTGGACGCCAGACAAGGTCGAGGAAGCCTGCGGCGTTCCGGAGGCGCAGGTGCTCAAGATCGCCGAGATGATGGCGAAGAACCGCCCGTCGACGGTCGTCTGGTGCATGGGCCAGACGCAGCACACGATTGGCAATGCGATCGTCCGCGCGTCGTGCATCCTGCAGCTCGCCCTCGGCAACGTCGGCGTGTCGGGCGGCGGCACCAACATCTTCCGCGGCCACGACAACGTGCAGGGCGCCACCGACGTCGGCCCGAATCCCGACTCGCTGCCCGGCTATTACGGCCTCGCCGCCGGTGCGTGGAAGCACTGGGCCGCGGTCTGGGGTGTGGACTACGAATGGATCAAGAAGCAGTACGCCGAAGGCCAGATGGAGAAGCCGGGAATGACGGTTTCCCGCTGGATCGACGGCGTGCTGGAAAAGAACGACATGATCGACCAGGGCCCGAACCTGCGCGCGGTCGTGTACTGGGGCATGGCGCCCAACAGCCAGACGCGCGGCAAGGAGATGCTGGAGGCGATGGCCAAGCTCGATCTCCTCGTCGTGATCGATCCGTATCCGTCGGCGACGGCGGCGATGGCGTCGCTTGCGCGCAAGGACGGCGCCTACCTGCTGCCGGCGTGCACGCAGTTCGAGACGTCGGGGTCCGTCACCGCGTCGAACCGATCGCTGCAGTGGCGCGAGAAGGTGATCGAGCCGCTGTTCGAGTCGAAGACCGATCACGGGATCATGACGGCCTTCGCGAAGAAGTTCGGCTTCGACAAGGAGCTCAACAAGAACTACAAGATGGTGAAGGATGCGCGCGACGGGTGGGAGGAGCCGGAGACGGAATCGATCCTGCGCGAGATCAACCGTGGCTGCTTCGCCATCGGCTACACCGGCCAGTCGCCGGAGCGCCTCAAGCTTCACATGAAGAACATGGGGACCTTCGACGTGCGCACGCTGCGGGCCAAGGGCGGACCCTGCGACGGCGACTACTTCGGCCTGCCGTGGCCGTGCTACGGCACGCCGGAACTCAAGCATCCCGGTTCGCCGAACCTCTACAACAACAGCAAGAACGTGATGGACGGCGGCGGCTGCTTCCGCGCCAACTTCGGCGTCGAGCGCGACGGCGTTAACCTGCTCGCCGCCGACGGCTCGTATCCGCTGGGCTGCGACATCACGACCGGCTATCCCGAGTTCGACGCGATGTTCATCAAGAAGCTCGGCTGGTGGGATGAGCTGACCGACGCGGAAAAGAAGGCCGCCGAGGGCAAGAACTGGAAGACCGACCTCTCGGGCGGCATCATCCGCGTCGCCATGAAGAACCACGGCTGCCACCCGTTCGGCAACGCGAAGGCGCGGGCGCTCGTCTGGAATTTCCCGGACGGCATTCCAATTCACCGGGAGCCGCTGTATTCGAACCGGCCCGATCTCGTCGCCAAGTATCCGACGTACGACGACCGCAAGTCGTTCTGGCGCCTGCCGACGCTCTACAAGTCGGTGCAGCAGAAGAACATCGATGCGTTCAAGACGTTCCCGCTGGTGCTGACGAGCGGCCGCCTGGTCGAGTACGAAGGCGGCGGCGACGAGACGCGGTCCAATCCGTGGCTCGCCGAGCTGCAGCAGTACAACTTCATCGAGCTCAATCCGAAGGACGCCAACGACCGCGGCGTGCAGGACGGCCAGTATGTCTGGGTCAAGACGCCGACCGGCGCGCAGATCAAGGTGAAGGCGCAGGTCACCGAACGCGTGGGTCCGGGGGTCTCGTTCATCCCGTTCCACTTCGCGGGCTGGTGGCAGGGCAAGGACCTGCTGCAGAACTATCCGGAAGGCGCTGCCCCGATCGTGCGCGGCGAGGCGATCAACACCGCGACGACGTACGGCTACGACTCGGTGACGATGATGCAGGAAGGCACCAAGACGACGCTGTGTCAGGTCGAGCTCTTCAAGGCCTAACGGAACGAGGACAAGATCATGGCCCGGATGAAATTCCTGTGCGACGTCTCGCGCTGCATCGAGTGCAACGGCTGCGTGACCGCCTGCAAGAACGAGAACGACGTTCCCTGGGGCGTGAACCGCCGCCGGGTCGTCACCATCAACGACGGCGTGCCGGGCGAACGCTCGGTCTCGGTCGCGTGCATGCACTGCTCGGACGCGCCGTGCGCGGCGGTCTGTCCGGTCGACTGCTTCGTGCGCACCGAGGACGGCGTCGTGCTGCACGACAAGGACCTCTGCATCGGCTGCGGCTACTGCTTCTACGCGTGCCCGTTCGGCGCGCCGCAGTTCCCGCAGCAGGGCGCGTTCGGAGTGCGCGGCAAGATGGACAAGTGCACGTTCTGCGCCGGCGGTCCTGGCCCCGACAACGAGGACCGCGTCAAGAAGTACGGGCGTGACCGCCTCGCCGAGGGCAAGCTGCCGCTGTGCGCCGAGATGTGCGCGACCAAGGCGCTGCTCGCCGGCGACGGCGAGGTCGTCGCCAACATCTATCGCGAGCGGGTGTTCAATCGCGGCAAGGGCGCCGAAGTCTGGGGATGGGGAACCGCGTACGGGCCCCCGGGCGCCAAGGCCGAACCGCCCGCGCAGGGAGCGAAATCATGAAGCGCCGCATGTTCTTCGGGTCGCTGGCAACGCTGGCCGCGGGCGTCGCGGTGGTCGGGCTGACCGGATGCGGCGAGCGTCCGCAGGTGATCGAGTACAAGCAGGGCAAGTACCAGGGCAAGCCGTACGACGAGCCGTGGAAGGGCAAGCAGTGGAACGACAGCCGGCAGGACTGGAGCGTTGCGATCGACACCCGCGCGCAAGGGCAGAACGAATACAAGCGGATCAAGTAGCGGTCCCCGGAGGAGGCATGTTGATCCCACCCATCGCACGGGCCGCCCGGTTCGGTGCCGCGATTCTCCTGCTCGCGTCGGCTGCGGCGTTTGCGCAGTCGCCGGCGGTCAGTCCGAAGGACATGGACTACGCCAAGGAGCAGCAGCAGCAGCAGGTCCGCCAGCCGTACAACAACGCGCCGGTCTGGAACGAGGTGCGCTCCGGTGCACCGCAGATCTCGACGGTGACGGGCCGCGAATCGGCGGTCCTCATCCAGTCGAGCGGCGAGACGTGGCGCGCGGCGCGTGTCCCGTTCGCGACGGTGGGCGGCGCGCTGGTTGCGCTCGCGCTGCTGGGTCTCGCGGCGTTC
>Ga0265332_10000586_pt1 | contig 23948 bp, 22 predicted proteins | sample 41926metaG_FD_202084 | JGI IMG/M metagenome (GOLD analysis project Ga0265332, IMG submission 202084) | Rhizosphere microbial communities from Carex aquatilis grown in University of Washington, Seatle, WA, United States - 4-19-26 metaG | ecosystem: Host-associated > Plants > Roots > Rhizosphere...
GGTGCCGCCGTCATCGGCCTTGACCAGCACCTTCATGGCGCCCGAGCCGGTGCACACCAGCAGGATGTCCTGCGGCTTGACGATGGGCGAGGCCACCGCCACACCCAGCGACAACACGAACCACGCCAGCACCAGGCGGGTGAGGATCGTGAAGTGGCGCAGGGTTCGCATGGGTGGATTATCAACGACGCGCCGGGCAGGGCCTTAAGTTGCGTCAAGTTTTTGTCAGACTGTGTATGCTTGCCGGCAATTCCGAGACGCCTGTGATGACGCAATACACCTTTCTCTCCGCCACCATTTTGCTGGTACTGATCACCGACCCGATTGGCAACATCCCCATCTTCGCCAACGCGTTGCGCCCGGTCGCGCCCGAGCGCAGGCCCTGGGTGATCCTGCGGGAAATCCTGATCGCCTTTGCGCTGCTGCTGACCTTCATGTTCGTTGGCGAAGGTTTTCTGCGCGTCATGAACCTGAGCGAACTGGCGCTGCAAATCGGCGGCGGCGTGATCCTGTTCCTGATCGCGCTGCGCATGGTGTTCCCGCCCCCGGCTGGGGCTCCTGACGATGTGCAAATGGCCGAACCGCTGGTCGTGCCCCTGGCCGTGCCGGCGATTGCCGGCCCTTCGGCCCTGGCCACCGTGCTGCTGCTGGTCTCGCAACAGCCGGAGCGCCGCCTGGAATGGATTGGCGCCCTGTGCGTGACCATGACCATCAGCGCCATCGTGCTGGTCTCGGCCGAGCGAATCCAGCGCCTCATCGGCACGCGCCTGGTGGTGGCCGTGGAGCGGCTGATGGGCCTGGTGCTGGTGTCGGTGGCCATCGAGATGCTGCTGCGCGGCATCAAGACCTTTGTGCTACAGCTGGCGCGGGGGTAGCGCACGGAACCGGGACAGTGAAGGCCCCACGCAGAAATACCGCATAAACACCCGCTACTTCCATGGTTCAACCGGTGCTTTGCGTACAAACGCTACATAGTGCGTAAACAAAATGGTTGAACAATGGGCCTGTCACCAACGTGAAAGTGATGCCCATGGAAATGAGTCAAGTGGAAAACCGCCTGTCAGCGGCCGAATATTTTGAACGCGGTAATCGGCACCTGCGGGATCACCGGTGCGACGATGCAATTGCATGCTATGACCTGGCAATTGGAGAGCATCCACGCATTGCCGAGTTTCACTTCAACAAGGGCAACGCGCATGCACAGCAACACCATTTTGCGGACGCCGTCCTGTGCTATGACACGGCGCTGGCATTGCGGCTCGACTACGCCGACGCGCTCGCCAACCGGGGGAACTGCCTGTATGAAATGGGCCGATACACCGAAGCACTGGAGAGCTTTGAACGGGCCATCGGCTTACGACCCGACCTTGCGACGGCGCAGCTCAACAAAGGGAACTCGCTGGTGCGGCTGCACCAGTATGCAGCCGCACTGAAAGCCTATGACCTTGCCCTGGTTGTCGACCCCGCGCTCATCGAAGCTGTCTACAACAAGAGCATTGCCCTGCACCTGATGCTGCTTGAGCAGAATGCAGAACCACAATGATCCGACAAGCCCCGTAGCGCGGGCAGAGCGGCTGTTCCACGCGGGAAACCGGCATCTGGAGCGGCACGACAACGCGGCGGCCGAGCAGTGCTTTCGCGAGGCGATCGCGCTGAACCCGGCATTTGGCGAGGCGCACACCAATCTGGCATTCCTGCTGGACGTAAAGGGCCAGCCTTTGGCAGCGGAAATAGCCTACCAGCAGGCGTTGGCCTGTGGCGCCGACTCGCCCGAGCTGCATCTGAACCTTGGCGTGCTGCTGACCGCCCAGAAGCGCTTTGAAGAGGCGCTGCGCAGCTACGCGAACGCGCTTCGCTGCGCACCCGACTCATCCGCCGTGTGGTCCAACCTGGGTGTCCTGTGGCTGATGCTCAAGCAGGATGAGGACGCCGCAACCTGCCTGCACCGCGCGCTCGAACTCAATCCCGCAAACACCAAGGCCCAATTCAATCTGGCCTATCTGCATTTGCGCCAGGGGCGGTTTGACAGTGGATGGCATTATTTCGAAAGCAGGAGCTGGTACGGCCCGGCAACCCACACGTTGGGCTGTGCCCGCTGGAACAAGGGCGCGCCACTGGTGGGCCAATCCATTGTGGTGTGCTTTGACGCCGGCCACGGGGATGTCATCCAATTCTGCCGGTACATTCCGCTGTTGAAGAAGGCGCGTGGCGCGGCACGCGTCACCCTGGTGTGCCATCCCGGGTTGACCACTCTGATGCAGACGGTGGAAGGACTGGACACGGTCATGGGCTTCGACCAGGAGTTGCCCGAAGGCGCCTGGGATTGCTGGGTGCCGCTGCTGAGCCTGCCCTACCACTTTGACACCCGAGGCGACACCATCCCCGCGCCCATACCGTATCTGGCTGCCGACCGTCAAGCCGTTCAGGATTGGGCGGCACTGCTCCCCCGCAGCGGGTTGCGCGTCGGACTGGTGTGGAAGGGCAACCCGTCCTTTGAAAACGATTCCGAACGCTCCCTGCCGCGTCTGCAGACCCTGGCCCCGCTGTGGGAAGTGCCCGGCGTGGTCTTCGTCAGCCTGCAAAAAAGTGCGGGCGACGACGATGGCGAGCCGCAGCGCGACGCCTTGCCGATGCTGCGCCTGGGCCCCCGCCTGCGTGACTTTGCGGATACCGCCGCCGTGGTCTGCAACCTCGATCTGGTGATTTGCGTCGATACCGCGGTGGCGCATCTGGCGGGGGCGCTGGGCAAGCCCTGCTGGGTCCTGCTGCCAGACTTCATGGCGGATTGGCGATGGCTGAGCGAGGGCACGTCTTCCGCCTGGTATCCGGGCACCATGCGACTGTTCCGGCAACACCGCCGTGGCGACTGGTCGGGCGTGGTGCACGAGGTCGCGCACTGCCTGAGCCGCGAACAGGCCGCACCGTTCGTCCGTTTCCTTGACCCAAGTCATCGGTCAAGCGGCTCCGGAGGCTAGAATTTTCGCGGCGGGGTGACTTTTGCCCCTACACCGTAGAAACCCGCATGCGAAAGACGCTTTCAAGCTTTACCTCCAGCTTTTCCGGTTTGCTGCACGGCCATAGTGCACAGGACGCACTGGGTGCTCGCCAGGAAGAGATTCGCACGGCCATGCTGGCCTCGCTGACCGACATTGAAAGCTCGCAGCCCCACGCATTTTCCAAAACCTTGGTGACGATCACCCAGGCGGCGGATGTGCAGTCCCTGTGGGATGCGCGCAGCGAGTTGCTGCGCCTGATTGCCGACCGTGACGGCGAGCTGGTCGCCCGCAAGACGCTGGACGGAATCACCGAAATGTTCCGCGGCCTGGTGCCGCACAACCTGCTGCCCTCGCGCCGACGCCTGGTGCGCTGACCGTACAGCCCGCCCCTTCTCCATGACCCCCGCTCCACAGCCCCCCAAGACAGCATTTGCGGTGGAATGGCGGGAGGGCTTCTGCATCGGCATCGACCAGTTGGACCACGAACACCGCCATCTGTTCTCTCTGGTGATGCGGCTGAATCTGGGCACGGTCGAGCAGACCGTGGAGCAGTTGCTGGACTATGTGGTGACACATTTCTCCAACGAGCAGGATGCGATGGAGAAGAGCGGCTACCCGGCCTTTGAGGCGCATCTGAAACAGCACGAGGAGTTCGCATCCCAGATCGCCGACTTCCTGATGGGCCGCGACGGCTGGACCGAGGAGCGCGTCCAGGACCTGCGCCGCTTTTTGAACAAGTGGCTGATCGGCCACATCATGACCCATGACATGCGCTTCGGCAAATGGCTGGTCGCGAAAAACAAGGCATCCCCCACACCGGGCGCCGCGAAAACCGGCCTCGTTGGCCGCCTGTTCGGTTAGGCGTCCCCCGAGCCGCCGGGCGCCACCACTTCCTGCTCGATGGCGCCAAAGATGCTGTGGCCGTCCTGGCCCTTCATCTCGATGCGGATGGTGTCGCCGTATTGCATGAACTCGGTGCTGGGTTGCCCATCCAGAAGGGTTTCCATGGCACGTTTCTCGGCAATGCAACTGTAGCCCTTGGGCCATTCGGTGGTGGCCTTGTCGCCCGTGCCCTTGGTGACCCCCTTGTTGCTGACGGTGCCCGAGCCGATGATGGAGCCGGCGCGCACATTGCGCGTCTTGGCCAGGTGGGCGATCAGTTGGCCGAAGTGGAAGGTCATGTCCGGGCCGGCGTCGCACAGGCCGACCTTGCGGCCATTCCAGGTGCTGGCAAGTGGCAGGTGCACGCGGCCCTTGACCCAGGCGTCGCCCAGTTCGTCCGGAGTCACCGCCACCGGGCTGAAGGCCGTGGCCGGCTTGCTCTGCACAAAGCCAAAACCCTTGGCCAGCTCGGCCGGGATCAGGTTGCGCAGGCTCACGTCGTTGACCAGCATGAGCAGGCGGATGCCGTCCAACGCGCGGTCCGGCGCACAGCCTTGCGGGATGTCGCCGGTCACCACCGCCACCTCGGCCTCGAAGTCCAGGCCCCAGGCCAGGTTGGCGCAGACGATTGGGGCGCATGCGCCCTGCAGGTCGTCGCTACCGCCCTGGTACATGAGGGGGTCGGTGTAAAAGCTCTCGGGCACCTCGGCGCCGCGCGCCTTGCGCACCAGCTCCACATGGTTCAGGTAGGCCGAGCCATCGGCCCACTGGTAGGCACGCGGCAGCGGCGCCATGCACATACAGGGGTCAAACGGAAAGGCGTGGCGGGCGCGGCCGTTGTTCAGCGTGTCATACAGATCCTGCAACTGTGGCGCCAGGAAGTTCCAGTCGTCCAGCACCTGCTGCAGGCGGTTGGCGATGTGGGAGGCGTAGTGGGCCTGGCTCAGGTCGCGTGAGACCACGACCAGTTGGCCGTCGCGGGAGCCGTCTTTGTAGCTTGCGAGTTTCATGGGGGAATTGTCGCTCTGAATTAAACTGGCGGGACCGTACACCATGCCCAAGTCCCCTACCGGTTCATCCCCCTCATCCACGCGCACGCGCTGGCGGCTGGCGCTGCTGACAGCTGCCGTGATGCTGGCACACTGGGCGGTGTTGCGTGCCGCGCCACTGGCGCTGGCCGCGCCGGACAACCGGGACGCCACCGACACCTGGGCCTTTGCCACCCGCACCATTGCCGCGCCGCCGCCCGCGCCCAGCCCGCTTCCGGTGGCGGTCAACCCGGCGCGCACGGCCCCGGCGCGGACCCACACCGGTACTAAGCCAGCCCCCGCCACCAGCCTGTTTCCCACCGATGACATAGAGCCAAATCAGACTACAGCCCTCGCGGGCATTGCTCAGGCTGCTACTGAAACCATAGCAAACCAGGCAGCAACCGGCAGCGACGCCGAAGAGCCTCCAATCCTGCTTGCAGCCGCCACGCCGGCCGGCAATGCGAAGGATGGCGCGTCAGACGTCGCGGTAACGGCCACCACCAAGCCGTTGCCGGTCAAGGCGGTGCGCAGCTATGTGTTCCCGCCGTCGGCGCGGCTGAAATACGCGATCAAAGGCGAAGTCAAGGGCTTCCCCTACTACGTGAATGGCGATCTGCTGTGGACGCAGGACGGCAAGACCTACGACGCCCGCATGGAGATCAGCCACTTCCTGCTCGGCTCCCGGGTGCAGACCAGCACCGGCCAGCTCGGCGCCCAGGGTCTGGAGCCAACCCGCTTTGGCGACAAAGTCCGAAGCGAAGTGGCGGCCCACTTTGAGCGCGACAAGGGCAAGGTCACGTTCAGCGCCAACACGCCCGACGTCCCGCTGCTGGCCGGCGCCCAGGACCAGCTCAGCATCTTCATGCAGTTGGCGGCCATGCTGGCGGGTGACCCCAATGGCTTTCCTCCGGGCAGCACGCTGGCGTTCCAGGCTGTGGGGCCGCGCTCGGCCGATTCCTGGGTGTTCACCGTGGGCGCCAGCGAAAAGCTGACCCTGCCCGGCGGCGACCTGCAGGCGGTGCACCTGTGGCGTGACCCCTCCGGTGACTACGACCCCAAGACCGAAATCTGGCTGGCCCCCGAGCTGGGCTACCTGCCGGTGCGCATCCGCCTGACGCAGCGCAATGGCGACTTTGTCGACCAGCAGTGGAAAGCTACACAGAAGTAAGGCCCCCACGCTTGTCGCTTCGCGTACTGAGCGGCGCTCCCCTTGAAATTGCAAGAGTTGCATCCAATTGCAATACACGCCCTATCATGCAATCTATGTACACACTCTACGACTCCGACAGCTACACCGTCACCCATATGCTGGCCAACGCCGAAGCGGATGACGAGGCAGCCACTCGCGCGGTCCGTACCGCCGAGTACCCGGACGGCGTGCCGATCATGGCGCGCCACGGCTTTGAGATCGTGGACAAGCGCTCCGGCAAGGAGGTCTACCTCGATGGCTCCTGGGCCGAGCTGTTCCAGCAGCACATCATGGCCTGGCAGGTCAACACCCCCACGCAGGAAGAGGTGGAAGGCACGCTGGAGCAGTACGCCGAACTCGCGCAAAACCCCATCGTCATGCACTGATCTCCTGCCGGCGAGAAATTGACCCTGGTCAAAGCACAGTGCAATGGCACGGCGCATCATGCAATCAACGCACAACAACACAGGAGTCACACCATGAACAGCCAACATATCAGCGCCTACCAACAGCAGTTGAAGGACATGCGTGCCGCCCTGTTGTCCCAGATCGCCGAGCAGCGTGGCGGTGTAGTCAGCCGTGTCGAAGTGGCAACCGACCACTTTGGCCACCCGGAGGATTCCGGCGCTCAGTTAGCCTCCGAACGTGAACTGGAGTTCGCTCTGGGCGAGCGCGAAATGGCCGAGCTGTCTGCCATTGATGCCGCCCTGACCCGCATTGCGTCCGACACCTACGGCGAATGCGTGGACTGCGGCGCCCACATCACCCCGGCACGCCTGCACGCCAGCCCTGAAGCAGCCCGCTGCATCCACTGCCAGGAGAAGGTCGAGCACGGCCACGCCGCCTGAGCGAGTGACAAGGCCAGCGACCCGCATAGCGGCGGAGCGTGGGGGCCACATGCGCGACAATGGGCGGATGAGTCAGACCTATATCCTCACCCTGTCATGCCCGGACCGCCTGGGACTGGTGCACGCCGTGTCGGGCTTCCTGCTGGAGCGTGGCGGCAATATTGAAGAAGCCGCCCAGTACAACGACCCGGACACCGGCCTGTTTTTCATGCGCGTGCAGTTCAAGTGCGTGCGGCTCACCTACGCGGATCTGAACTCGCAACTGGGCTTTTTTGCCAAGGCCCACGCCATGCAATGGAGCCTGCACGCCACGGCGCAGCCCATGCGCACCGTGCTGCTGGTCAGCAAGGAAGGTCACTGCCTCAATGACCTGCTGTTCCGCTGGAAGAGTGGCCTGCTGGCGCTGGACATTCGCGCCATCATCTCCAACCACCGCGAGTTCTACCAGCTGGCGGCCAGCTACAACGTGCCGTTTCACTACATCCCGGTCACCGCCGACACCAAGGCCAAGGTCGAGGCCCGGCAATTCGAGATCATCGAATCCGAAGGCGCCGAGCTGGTGGTGCTGGCGCGCTACATGCAGATCCTGAGCGACGATTTCTGCAAGAAGCTGGCCGGCCGCGCCATCAACATCCACCATTCCTTCCTGCCCAGCTTCAAGGGCGCCAAGCCCTACTACCAGGCGCACGACCGGGGTGTGAAGCTGATTGGCGCCACCGCCCACTACGTGACAGCCGACCTGGACGAAGGTCCCATCATCGAGCAGGACGTGGCCCGTGTGGACCACAGCAAGACGGTGGAAGACCTGACCGCGATGGGCCGCGACACCGAGAGCCAGGTGCTGGCCCGCGCCGTCAAGTGGCACAGTGAGCACCGTGTGCTGCAGAACGGCCACAAGACCGTGATTTTCAAATAACCTGGACGCTCAGGCCAGCAGGCCTGTCCGGTTGGCCATTGACGCGCCCATGCGAATGGCGCCAGTTGGTGCCCATTGGGCATTGAAGGCCAATGGCCCTTGTGGAAACAGCATCACGACCGTAGAACCCAGCAAAAAGCGGCCCATCTCTTCGCCCTGGCGCAGACGCACCGCGCCATCCTCGTAGGAGCGCTCCCAGATGCGCCCTGGTCGCGGCGGGTTGACCTGCCCGTGCCAGACCGTTGCCATGCTGCCCACGATGGTGGCACCCACCAGCACCTGCACAAGCGGGCCGTGCGCCGTATCAAACACGCAAACCACCCGTTCGTTGCGCGCAAACAGGCCCGGCACGCCACGGGCCGTGGTCGGGTTCACCGAAAACAGATCGCCGGGCACATAAATCATGCGGCGCAGCACGCCATCGCAGGGCATGTGGATGCGGTGGTAGTCCCTGGGGCTCAGGTACAGGGTCGCAAAATGCCCGTCCTGGAACTGTGCTGCCAGGGCCGCATCACCACCCACCAGCGCGGTGGTGGAGTAGCTGTGGCCCTTGGCCTGGAAAATCTGGTCGCGCTCAATACGACCGAACTGGCTGATGGCACCATCCACCGGGCACAGCAGGTCGGCCTGTGCCAGCGGGCGGGCGCCCTCTTTCAGGGCACGGGTAAAAAAGTCGTTGAAGGTGGCGTAGCTGACGATGTCCGGGTTGGCCGCCTCGGCCATGTTGACCTGGTAGCGCCGGACGAACCAGCGGATCACCGCCGTGGTCCAGGAGCCGGCGCGCGCGCTGGCCAGCTTGCCGGCCAAGGCGGTTAAAGCCTGTTTGGGAATCAGGTACTGCGGCAATACCGCGAGGGTGTCGGACACGGCGGTTCCTGCTGAAAAGATTGGGGGTTGGGGAAATGGAGGGGGACGGGAAAAGGGTGCCGGATTATAGTGACGGACATGTCTGCCGCCCGCATCCCCCCCATCCAGTGCCTGTTGACCTTTGAGGCCCTGGCGCGGTTACGCAGCGTGACACAGGCCGCCGAGGAGCAATGTGTCACACCCAGCGCCGTGAGCCACCGGGTGCGGCAACTGGAAGAAATCATAGGCACCAAGCTGTTTGGCCGCGCCGACTTTTCGCTGACCACCGAGGGCAGCGAATACCTGGCCCACGTGCGCGAGGGCCTGGCCATCCTGCAGAAGTTTCCCAGTTCGGCGGCCGCACCGGGCAAGCGCAAGCTGCGCCTGGCGGTCACGCCCACGTTCTCGCGCTCCATCCTCATTCCGCGCCTGCGCCAGTTCACCGATGCCTATCCCGAGATTGACCTCACGCTGCAGGTCTCCATCCCGCTGCTGGACGTGGTGGCCGAAGACGCTGATTTGATGGTGCGTTTTGGCCCCGGTCGCTATGCCGACATGGAGCACGTTTGCCTGATGAAGGACGAGGTCACGCCACTGGCCTCGCCGGCGTTTGTACGCGAGCACGGGCCGTTCGACGTGGCGCAGGACCTGGAGGGTGTGCCGCTGTTGCGCAGCCCGCTGGAGCCCTGGCGCACCTGGTTTGCCGCACGCGGCCTGGACTGGCCCGAACCGGTGGAAGGCTCCCAGTTCAACGACATAGGCCTCATGTGCGACGCGGCCGCCGCCGGCATGGGCGTGGCCCTGGTGCGGCTCAAGCTGGGTGCGCCCTGGCTGGAGCACGGCTCCCTGGTGCGCCTGGGCACCAGCGACGTGTTTCGTGACAACGTGCCCAGCCCGCACGCGCACTACCTGTGCTGGCGCACCGGCATGATGGACCGCTGGGAATGTGCGGCCTTTGCGGAGTGGCTGAAAAAAGCGGTGGCCTAGTTTTCAATTTCTTCACGCCACTCCAACAGGCTTTGCCGTAAAGTCGTGCCATGAACGCACCCACCACTCCCGCCAACACCCAGTTGCTACAGAAAACAGAGCTGCAAGCGCAGGTAATACGAGGGCTAGAGGCCCATTTACCTAAAGACACCCTGCTCTGGAACCGCGAAGACACCACCCCCTACGAGTGCGATGGCCTGACCGCCTACCGCCAGCGCCCGCTGGTCGTGGCGCTGCCCGAGACCGAGGCGCAGGTGGCCGCCATCCTCAAGACCTGTTTTGACATGGGCGTGCCGGTGGTGGCGCGCGGCGCCGGCACCGGGCTAAGCGGTGGCGCCATGCCGCACGCTTCTGGCGTGACGCTGTCGCTGGCCCGCTTCAACAAAATTCTGAAGATGGACAAGCGCAGCCGCACGGCCGTGGTGCAGTGTGGCGTGCGCAACCTGGCCATCAGCGAGGCGGCCTCGCCCCTAGGGCTGTACTACGCACCCGACCCCAGCAGCCAGATCGCCTGCACCATCGGCGGCAACGTGGCCGAGAACTCGGGCGGCGTGCACTGCCTGAAATACGGGCTGACGCTGCACAACGTGATCAAGGTCCGGGGCTACACCATCGAGGGCGAGCCGATTACGTTTGGCAGCGACGCACTGGACACGCCCGGCTACGACTGCTTAAGCGTGGTCGTGGGCAGCGAGGGCATGCTGGCCGTCATCACCGAGGTCACCGTCAAGCTGATCCCCAAGCCGCAACTGGCGCGCTGCATCATGGCCAGCTTTGACGACATCCGCAAGGCCGGCGATGCGGTGGCGGCCGTCATTGCCGCCGGCATCATCCCGGCCGGGCTGGAGATGATGGACAAGCCCATGACCGCCGCCGTGGAAGACTACGTACACGCTGGCTACGACCTCAACGCGGAGGCGATTTTGCTGTGCGAAAGCGACGGCACACCCGAAGAGGTGGAAGAGGAAATCGGCCGCATGAGCGCCGTGCTGCGCGCCAATGGCGCAACCGCCATCGCCGTGAGCCGCGACGAGACCGAGCGCCTGAAGTTCTGGAGCGGCCGCAAGAACGCCTTTCCGGCCAGCGGGCGCATCAGCCCGGACTACATGTGCATGGACAGCACCATCCCCAGAAAACGCCTGGCCGACATCCTGCTGGCCATCCAGGAAATGGAAAAGAAGTACCAGCTGCGCTGCGCCAACGTGTTCCATGCCGGCGACGGCAACCTGCACCCGCTGATCCTGTTCGATGCCAACGATGCCGACCAGTTGCACCGCTGCGAACGGTTTGGCGCCGAGATTCTGGAGACCAGCGTCGCGATGGGCGGCACCGTCACCGGCGAGCATGGCGTGGGCGTGGAGAAGCTCAACAGCATGTGCGTGCAGTTCAGCGCTGCCGAGAATGCGCAGATGTTTGGCATCAAGCACGCTTTTGACACCAAGGGGCTGCTCAACCCCGGCAAGGTGATCCCGACCCTGCAGCGTTGTGTCGAGTACGGCAAGAAGCTGGTGCGCGGTGGCAAGCTCAGCCACCCAGAGCTGGAACGGTTCTGATCCGATTCGGATCGAATAAGCCGGCTAGCGTCGTGCTGTGTTGTTGATCCATATCAACCATCTGCCACGGCAACCTTCTGTTCTTAACCCACTTCAAGAAGGGGGTCAATCTCCATTTGCCGACCTCGGGTAACTACCGAAGAATCACCCCCGACACATGCAAGTTTCGACTTGGCAACACAAAGGGGTGATTGAATGCCAGACAACAGTCCAACGGTTAAAAAGAACGAAGAGTTCAGGAGCTTCCTGTTCCTCACTGCCGTGCTGGTTCCGGCGCTGTCCGTGATCGTGGTGGCCGGGTATGGCTTCATCATCTGGATGAGCCAGCTGATCATGGGCCCGCCCCATTGACCACCATGCGCACCATTCCCATCAACGAAGTGCGCCCCGATGAGTGGCACGTTGCCGGCATCGTCGTGCAGACGCATCCCGACCATTGCGACGGTGTCGCGCAGTTCATTGCATCCATTGCCGACGCCGAGATCCATGCCAACGGCCCCACCGGAAAACTGGTGGTGACCTTGGAAGCACCGACCAGCCGGGCCATTGCCGCCCACCTGGAATCCATACAGAAGACTGAAGGGGTGCTGGGCGCCGCCCTGGTCTACCAACGCCACGAGTCCGCCGCCGATCTAGACAAGGAGATATCGCCATGAGTGTTACCCGCAGAAGTTTTCTTCGCAATTCCGCCGCCGTGGCCGCGGCCGGCGCCGCCGGGGTTGAGTTGCCGGCCATGGCAACCAACGTCGTCACCGACGTCGAACTGAACAACCTAGCCTGGTCCAAGGCGGCCTGCCGCTTCTGCGGCACCGGCTGCGGCATCATGGTCGGCGTGAAGGAAGGCAAAGTGGTCGCCACGCAGGGCGACCCGCGTGCCGAGGTCAACCGTGGCCTGAACTGTGTCAAGGGCTACTTCCTGTCCAAGATCATGTATGGTCAGGATCGTCTGACCCAGCCCCTCTTGCGCATGAAGAATGGTGTGTACGACAAAAATGGCGAGTTCACCCCGGTCAGCTGGGACAAGGCCTTTGACACCATGGCCGAGAAGTTCAAGGCCGCCCTCAAGGACAAAGGCCCCTCCGGCGTCGGCATGTTCGGCTCCGGCCAGTGGACGGTGTGGGAGGGCTATGCCGCCTCCAAGCTGTTCAAGGCGGGTTTTCGCTCCAACAACATCGACCCCAATGCGCGCCACTGCATGGCCTCGGCCGTGGCCGGCTTCATGCGCACCTTCGGCATGGACGAGCCCATGGGCTGCTACGATGACATTGAAGCCACCGACGCGTTTGTGCTGTGGGGCTCCAACATGGCCGAGATGCATCCGGTGCTGTGGTCTCGCGTCACCGACCGCCGTCTGGGCGCCCCCAAGACCAAGGTGGCCGTGCTCTCCACATTCGAGCACCGCAGCTTCGACCTGGCCGACATCGGCGCCGTGTTCACGCCGCAGACAGACCTTGCCATCCTGAACTACATCGCCCACTACATCATCAAGACCGGCCGGGTGAACAAGGAATTCGTCACCAAGCACACCAACTTCAAGCTAGGCAACGACGACATCGGCTACGGTCTGCGCCCCGAGCACCCGCTGCAAAAGGCGGCCAAGAACGCCGGTGCCGTCGGTGGCGCCAAACCCATTACCTTCGACGAGTACGCCAAGTACGTGGCGCAGTACGACGCCGACAGGGTCAGCCAACTCTCCGGCGTGCCCAAGGCCACACTCGACAAGATTGCCGAGCTTTACGCCGACCCCAAGATCAAGGTCGTGTCGTTCTGGACCATGGGCTTCAACCAGCACACTCGGGGTGTCTGGGCCAACAACCTGGTCTACAACATCCACCTGCTGACGGGCAAGATCGCCACCCCCGGCAACAGCCCGTTCTCGCTAACCGGCCAACCCTCGGCCTGCGGCACGGCGCGTGAGGTGGGCACCTTCTCGCACCGCCTGCCCGCAGACATGGTGGTGACCGATCCCAAGCACCGCGCCAAGGCCGAGCAGATCTGGAAGCTGCCCGATGGCACCATCCCCGACAAACCCGGCTACCACGCCGTGCTGCAGAACCGCATGCTCAAGGACGGCAAGCTCAACGCCTACTGGGTACAGGTCAACAACAACATACAGGCCGGCGCCAACATGATGAATGAAGGCCTGCCGGGCTACCGCAACCCGGCCAACTTCATCGTGGTCTCGGACGCCTACCCCACGGTCACCACGCTGGCTGCCGACCTGATCCTGCCCACCGCCATGTGGGTCGAGAAGGAAGGCGCCTACGGCAATGCCGAGCGTCGCACACAGTTCTGGCACCAGCTGGTCGACGCCCCGGGCGAGGCCCGCTCCGATCTGTGGCAACTGGTGGAATTTTCCAAGCGCTTCAAGATTGAGGAAGTCTGGCCGGCCGACCTGATCGCCAAGATGCCGTCCGTCAAGGGCAAGACCCTGTACGACGTACTCTACCGCAACGGCAACGTGGACAAGTTCCCGCTCGGCCAGATGGACCCGGCCTACGGCAACCACGAGTCCAAGCACTTCGGCTTCTACCTGCAAAAGGGCCTGTTTGAAGAGTACGCCGAGTTCGGCCGCGGCCACGGTCACGATCTGGCCACGTTCGATGCCTACCATACGGAGCGCGGCCTGCGCTGGCCCGTCGTGGATGGCAAGGAAACCCGGTGGCGCTACAAGGAAGGCACCGACCCCTACGTCAAGGCCGGCAAGGGCTTCGAGTTCTACGGCCACCCGGATGGCAAGGCGGTGATCTTCGCGTTGCCCTACGAGCCGGCTGCCGAGTCACCCGACAAGGACTATCCGTTCTGGCTATCCACCGGCCGCGTGCTGGAGCACTGGCACTCGGGCTCCATGACGCGCCGCGTGCCCGAGTTGTACCGCGCAGTGCCCAACGCCGTGTGCTTCATGCACCCCGAAGATGCCAAGGCCCTGGGCGTGCGCCGCGGCATGGAAATCGAAGTGGCGTCACGCCGGGGCGCCATCAAGACCCGCGTGGAAACCCGTGGCCGCAACAAGCCCCCCAAGGGCTTGGTGTTCGTGCCGTGGTTTGACGCCAGCCAGTTGATCAACAAGGTCACCCTGGACGCCACCGATCCGATTTCGCTGCAAACGGACTACAAGAAGTGCGCAGTCAAGATTACCAAGGTCTAACAGGAGAAGGGACTATGAAACACACCACATCTCTGGCCGCGCGCCTGGCCCTGCTGGTCGGTGGCGCCCTGTTCACCATCTTCGCCCATGCAGCACCCAACCTGCCACTCGTGGACCCCATGCGCGGAGCAACGGCATTGGACCAGGAGCCCAAGCCGCCGATGATGCAAACCACCGAGAACAAGGATGTGCGTCGCGGCCGTGCCTATGCCCAGCAGCCGCCCACCATCCCCCACCAGACGGATGGCTACCAGGTCGACAAAAACTTCAACAAGTGCCTGAATTGCCACGCCCGCGCCAAGGCCGAACAGATGCAGGCGATTCCCGTCAGCGTGACCCATTACGTCGGCCGTGAGGGCATGCCTCTGGCATCGGTCTCACCGGCACGCTATTTCTGCACGCAATGCCATGTGCCCCAGGTGGAGGCCAAGCCGCTCGTCGAGAACACTTTCACGGATGTGGACTCGTTGATGCCGGCCAATGCCGGCACCAAGAAGGCCCACAAGTAGAAAACGAGGCACGCGATGCTAGAACTACTCAAGCGCTACTGGGGAACCATCAACCGCCCCAGCGTGCATTTCAGTCTGGGCTTTTTGACCATCGGTGGCTTCATCGCCGGCGTGATCTTCTGGGGCAGTTTCAATACCGCTCTGGAAGCTGCCAACACCGAGGCGTTCTGCACAGGCTGCCACGAAATGCGCAACAACGTCTACCAGGAGCTGCAGAGCACCATCCACTTCAGCAACCGCAGCGGCGTGCGCGCCAAATGCTCGGACTGCCATGTGCCCCACGACTGGACCAACAAGATTGCCCGCAAGATGCAGGCCTCCAAGGAAGTCTGGGGCAAGATCTTCGGCACCATCGACACCCGCGAGAAGTTTGAGGAAAACCGCCTGCGTCTGGCCCAGCACGAGTGGGAGCGGCTCAAATCCAACAACTCGCTGGAATGCCGCAATTGCCACAACTACGACTCCATGGACTTCACACGCCAGAGCCCGCGCGCACAGGCCATGCACAGCAAATACCTGGAGAACCAGGAGAAGACCTGCATCGACTGCCACAAGGGCATTGCCCACCGGCTGCCGGATCTGCATGGGGCGCCGCTGCCCTGAGAGGCTCTGCCCTATTGATCGGAAGGCCGCAGGATCTGCGGCCTTTTTTTCGGCTGCACCAAACTCTTTCAGCGCACCAGACGCAAGTCCCATTCCTGAATGATCGGACCGTACCGACCTTTGGTTTCCGCTGTAGGCATCAGCGTGTATTTCGCGGTCAAGCGTGCGGCATCGGCAAACGGCTGAGGTGCCTGGCCCTGCGCACCCGGAGCGCCCGTACCCATGTACAGCGCGATGCCCTGCTTTTTCTTGTAGGCGCCCGATTGTGAATGGATGCAGTTGAAGGCGACTTCCTGCGTGGAAAGCAAGGTCAGCGACAGTTCGTGCATCTTCTTTGCCAGGTCCACGTACAGGATGCCGGTGGGCTTCATGGCGATCTCGACCGGCGCTGCGAGCGAGCACGACCAATGGCTGAACTTGCCATCCGACCCGGCCGACTTTTCTGTAAAGGAAGAGTCCCATTGCGCAATCTGCACGCTTGCGTTGGGTGCGTCCTCTGTCAGGAAATCGGCGGTGATGGAACGGCTATCGCGTTCAGTGACCGGCAGGACGACTTTGACGGTGGCGCGAAAGGTGACCAGAGGGCTGGCCTCCGTTCCGGACACTTGCAGGGTGCCGGTGTAGCTGCCGAGCTTGCCCGATTGCGCCAGCACCAGAGCGGGGCTGAAGGCGCCTGTCGCAAGCACTATGGTGATCGATCGCGCAAGCCGCGCTACGTATACCGATCTCGGCAGATTGATCCGTGACCGCTCAAAGTTTGCTGGCATGAAAGGTTCCTCCGCGAACCGGATTAGACGGGGTATCCGCATATTCCGCAAGCGCCGGCTGTAACCGCAAAGACGCAATACTGACTTTCCGCACGCCGAGCGGACAACTCCGGTGCGCGCCGCCAGGTGTCGACGTACGAAGCAGTCGCTCCCAGTTCTATTGTTCTTGTTGTCGCATCCCCCATTTATGGGATGAACTCGAATCGTTTTCCCGTCAGAATTGCAGCGCCGGTGCGGGTTGTCGCAATCATCGGCTTTGCGTGCGCATGGTCTTTGTAGACACCTGCCGTTGCAGTGTGCCGCGAGGCCGCTACGGTGTTCGGCAGGAACGCCACGGTCGCAGGTGCTCACCGAGAGGCGCTCTCGGACACCCCGACACTGCGTGCAAGCATGACACTATTTTGCGCGACGGTTGGGTACCCCGCCATCAATAGGGAGGTCGATGCCATGGAGAGCACACTTGAAGGAGCCTTGGTGCGCTTGGCCCAAAAGCACCACCACCTGCCGCGTGCGGGCGTTACGGAAGCACTGTCGCGCAGCCTCAACGCCATGCGCACCCATCTGAACATGGAGGTGGCGTTCATATCGGAATTTGTGGATGATCGCCGCTATTTCCGGTATGTGGACTCGGCCGACCAGCAAGCCATCATCCGAGTCGGTCAGTCTGACCCGCTGGAGCAAAGCTACTGCCAGCGCGTCGTCGATGGCCGCCTGCCCGAACTCATAGTGGACGCCTGCCTGAATGCCGAAGCGCTCACCCTGCCGGCGACGCGTGAACTGCCCGTGCGCGCCCACCTGAGTGTCCCCATCCGGCTGAAGAGTGGCAGGGTCTTTGGCACGTTCTGCTGCTTCAGTTCGCAGGCCGACACCAGCCTCACCAACCGCGATCTGGCCATGATGCGGGTACTGTCAGAGATGTTGGCGGACCAGATCGAAGCGGACATGCAAGACCGATTGGTGCAGAGCGAAATTCAGGCCCGTCTTGCACTGGCCATGGAGCCGGGCAATATGCGTAGCGTCTACCAACCGATCTGGGATCTGGCAAAAAACCGGTTGGTCGGTTTTGAGGCATTGACACGCTTCAGCTGCGATCCGCCGCGCACGCCCGACCAGTGGTTTCTCGAAGCCGCCTCGGTAGGTCAAGGGACCGCCATGGAAATCCGCGCCATCGAGTGCGCGCTACACGCTCTGGCCCACATGCCCGAGGGCATCTACATTGCTGTCAATGCCTCACCCCAGACGGTGATCAGCCCCGAGCTGTCGCGAGTGCTGTCGGGACACGTACTTGAGCGCGTGGTCTTGGAGGTCACCGAGCACGAGGAGGTTGATACGGCGCTTTACAACGAGATTGCCCGCATCACTCGCCCCCTGCGGCAAGCCGGCCTACGCGTAGCCGTGGACGATGCGGGGGCGGGCTATGCCTGCTTCAAGCACATCCTGCATCTGTCGCCGGACATCATCAAGCTCGATGTCAGCATCACACGGGACATCGACAGCGACTTCAGCCGCCAAGCACTGGCGGCTGCACTGGTACGTTTTGCCGAATCCACCCGGGGCCGCTTGGTGGCGGAGGGCGTGGAGACCGTGGGCGAAATCGAGACCCTGCGCCAACTCGGAGTCGTTCTGGCCCAGGGTTACGCCTTGGCCAAGCCCATGCCGCTGGAGCAAGCATTGCAGCTTACGCGGGCCTCGACAGAGCGTGGCTAGGCTGCCCACGCAGTGTGGGGCAGTGGCCCCCGCCCAGCCACCAACCTACGCCATCTGCTCCAACGCTGCGGCCAACTGCGCCACGGTGCGGTCCACATTGTGCAATTTTTCCAATCCAAACAGCCCCACGCGAAAGGTGCGAAAGTCCGCCGGCTCGTCGCACTGCAGCGGCACGCCGGCGGCGGTCTGCAGGCCCTGGGCCAGGAATTTCTTGCTGTTGTGGATGTCCGGGTCTTCGGTGTAGCTCACCACCACGCCGGGCGCCTGAAAGCCCTTGGCGGCGACGCTGACAATGCCCTTGCTCTCGAACAGCGCACGCACCTTGGTGCCCAGCGCAATCTGCTCGGCGCGCACCTTCTCGAAACCGTATTCACGGGTTTCCTGCATCACCTCGCGCAGGCGCGTCAGCGCGTCGGTCGGCATGGTGGTGTGGTAGGCATGGCCGCCGTTTTCATAGGCTTCCATGATCTGCAGCCACTTCTTCAGATCGCAGGCAAAGCTGGTGCTGGTGGTGCCGTCAATCGCGGCACGGGCGCGCTCGCTGAGCATGACCATGGCGCAACAGGGTGATCCGCTCCAGCCCTTTTGCGGCGCACTGACCAGCACGTCCACGCCGGTGGCCTGCATGTCGACCCACATGGCGCCGGACGCAATGCAATCCAGCACCATCAGGCCACCCACGGCGTGCACCGCGTCGCTGACGGCACGCAGATAGTCATCCGGCAGGATCATGCCGGCTGCGGTTTCCACGTGGGGTGCAAACACCACGTCGGGTTTTTCGCGGGCGATTGTTGCAACCACCTCATCCACCGGACACGGAATCCAGGGTGCCTGCTTGCCCTCGCCCACGCGGCGCGCCTTCAGCACCGTGGAGGCACTGGGAATGCGCCCCATATCGAAAATCTGCGTCCAGCGGTAGCTGAACCAGCCATTGCGGATGACCAATGCCTTCTTGTCGGTGACGAACTGGCGCGCCACGGCCTCCATGCCGAAGGTGCCGCTGCCGGGCACCAGGATGGCGGACTTGGCGTGGTAGACCTCTTTCAGGATGGCGGAGATTTCCTTCATCACGCCCTGGAAGCGTTGCGACATGTGGTTGAGTGCGCGGTCGGTATAAACCACCGAGAATTCGAGAAGCCCTTGTGGGTCGATATGGGGCAAAAGGCCGGGCATGGCGATCTCCTGTAGTAGTCACGGTTTCAAACCAAACGGTCAGCTTAGCATGCACTGACGCGACCCATTCTTGACCGATACAATGACCCGAAACCGTTGGCTTACACCCGCCGCTAAGGCCCCGCACCATAACGACACCGTGCCATGAGACGCCGATTCATTGCCCTCTGGCTGTTACTTGCCGTTATGGTCTCCTCCGCATGGGCGGATACGGCCCTGCGCTTCGGCGTGCTGGCGTTTCGCCCCAAGCCTCAGGTCATGGCCCAATGGCAGCCTCTGACGAGCTATCTGCAAAGCGCGCTGGGCCAGCGCGTCGAACTCAACGTCTACGACCCCAATGAGCTGGAAGCCGCCGTCGCGCAGAACGCGGTCGACGTGGTGTTCACCACGCCCGGGCATTTCATCGCACTCAAACACCGCTATGGCCTGTCGGCCCCGCTGGCCACGCAAATCACCCGCGGTGACGGCCATGACCTGGCAAGCTTCGGTGGCGTCATCTTCACCCGCACCGACCAGGACGGCATCAACCGCCTGCAGGACCTGAAAGACAGACGCATTGCCCTGCCCAGTGCCGGTTTTACCGGCGGCTACCAGATGCAATCGTTCGAACTCATGGAAGCCGGTTTGCCACTGCCAGACCCTGGCAACATGCTGCTGACCGGACTGCCCCAGGACCTCACTGTGGAAGCGGTCATGGCCGGTCGCGCCGAAGTGGGCTTTGTCCGAACCGGCGTTTTGGAAGCCCTGGCGCGTGAGAACAAGCTCGATCTGAGCCGCATCAAGATCATCCACCAGGTGACCCAAGGCAACTTCCCCTACATCAGTTCCACCCGTCTGTACCCCGAATGGCCCATGGTGCTGATGCCGCATGTGGACGAGCACCTGGGCCGCCGCCTGGCCGTGGCCCTGCTCTCGCTGCCGGCGGACAGCAACGCGGCCACGGCAGCCGGTATCAGCGGCTTTTCCATACCGGCGGACTACAACAGCGTGGAGCACATGATGCGCCGCCTGCGCCTGCCGCCCTTTGACACGGCACCCGAGTTCACACTGGCCGACCTGTGGGGACGCTACACCGACTGGATCATTGCCGCCCTGGGCCTGACCGCCCTGCTGTTCGCTGGCGTGGGTGCGCGCCTGATCATCCAGAACGCCGATGTGCGCCGCAGCCAGACGCAGTACCGCCAGCAAAGCCAGCGCGTGTCCGAAATCATCTGGGGCACCAACACCGGCACCTGGGAATGGAATGTGCAGACCGGCGAGGTGGTGCTCAACGAACGCTGGGCCGAGATCATGGGCTACACGCTGGCCGAGCTGGCACCCCTGAACATCCACACCTGGATGCAGCGCACCCACCCGGACGACCTCAAGGTGTCCGAGGCCATGGTGGAGCAGTGTTTCAGGCACGAACTGGAAAACTACAAGTGCGAACTGCGCATGCGCCACAAGAATGGCGACTGGATCTGGACACTGAACCGTGGCCGCGTGGTGGAGTGGCGAGAAGACGGCCAGCCGCTGCGCATGTCCGGCACGCTGGCCGACATCAGCGAACGCAAGCTGATGGAGCTGGGCCTGCGCGCCAGCGAAAAGCGCTTTCGCGACCTGTTTGAAAACTCGCCCGATCCCTGCTGGCTGATCAAGGGCAGCCAGTTCGTCGACTGCAACCTGGCGGCGCTCAAGGTTCTGGGCTACCAGACGCGCGATGAGATCCTGCAGCACCCGTCCCGGCTGTCGGCCGAATTCCAGCCCGATGGCCGCGCATCGCTGGAAAAGGCAGAGGAACTGATGGCCATTGCCCGCGAGCGTGGCATGTACCGATTCGAGTGGGAACACCAGCGCGCCGATAGCAGCCGCTTCCCGGTGGAAGTCACGCTGGCCAAGCTGGACCTGATGGACGGCGACGTGCTGTACTGCGTGTGGCGCGACATCACCGAGCGCAAGCGGGCCGAGCAGCGTGAGCAGCACCACAACCGCATCCTGGCCATGCTGGCACAAAAGGTGCCACTGACGCAGGTGCTGGACACCTTTGCCCGCGACGTGGAGGCGATCTGCCCCGGTGCCCGCAGCAGCATCCTGCTGCTGGAGGACGATGGAAAGCACCTGCGCATGGGCGCCGCCCCCAGCCTGCCTGTCTACTATCGCCAGGCCATCGACGGCCTGGGCGTGGGTGTCGGCATTGGCGCCTGTGGCACGGCGGCCTTTACCGGCCAGCGCGTCGTGGTCGACGACATTGCCAACCACCCGGCGTGGGAGCCATTCCTGGAGCTGGCCCGCCAGGCGGGACTGGCGGCGTGCTGGTCGCAGCCCATCATCTCCACGCAGAACCGCGTCATCGGCACACTGGCCCTGTATTTCGGACAACCGTGCAGCCCGTCCGTGGAAGACATCCAGCTGATCGAGGACGAGGCCCGGCTGGCCGCCCTGGTCATCGAAAAGACCGGCAGCGAGGCTAGCCTGCAACTCGCCGCCAGTGTGTTCACGCACGCGCGTGAGGGCATCATGATTGCCGACGCCCGCGGCACCATTGTCGAGATCAACGACACCTTCACCCACATCACCGGCTACAGCCGCGCCGACGTCGTGGGCCAGAACCCGCGCATCCTGCAGTCTGGGCGGCAGGACCCCGAGTTCTATCTGCTGATGTGGAAAACGCTGAATGAGCGCGGCCACTGGTCCGGCGAGATCTGGAACAAGCGCAAGAATGGCGAGGTCTATGCCGAGGCGCTCACCATCAGCGCGGTGCGCGACGCCACCGGCCAGGTCCACAACTATGTGGCGCTGTTCACCGACATCACCTCCGTCAAGGAACACCAGCGCCAACTGGAACACTTTGCACACTACGACGCGCTGACCAGCCTGCCCAACCGCGTGCTGCTGGCCGACCGCCTGCAGCAGGCCATGCTGCAAAGCCTGCGGCGCAACCAGTCGCTGGCCGTGGCCTACCTGGACCTGGACGGCTTCAAGGCGGTCAACGACCAGCACAGCCATGGTGTGGGGGATGAATTGCTGATTGCGCTGGCACAGCGCATGAAGGCGGCCCTGCGTGACGGCGACACGCTGGCGCGCATCGGCGGGGATGAATTCGTCGCCGTGCTGGTCGACCTGGAGCAGCCCAAGGATTGCGAATCGGTGCTGGAGCGCCTGCTGCAGGCCACCGCCACGCCGCTGACGGTGGGCGACACACTGCTGCAGGTCTCGGCCAGCATCGGTGTCACGCTATACCCGCAGGACGCAGCCGACGCCGACCAGCTGATGCGCCACGCCGACCAGGCCATGTACATCGCCAAGCTGGCGGGCAAGAACCGCTACCACCATTTCGATATCGAACAGGATGTGGCGGTCAAGACCCGGCGCGAGGACCTGGAGCACATCCGCCGCGCGCTGGACCAGCGGGAGTTCGTGCTGTACTACCAGCCCAAGGTCAACATGAAGACCGGCGTCATGATCGGCGCCGAGGCCCTGATCCGCTGGCAACACCCCGAGCAGGGCCTGCTGGCACCGGCCGCCTTCCTGCCCGTCATCGAGAACCACCCGATCAGCGTGGAGCTGGGCGAATGGGTCATCGACACCGCGCTGACACAGATGGGCCAGTGGGCCGCTGCAGGGCTGCAGTTCCCGGTCAGCGTCAACATCGGTGTGCGCCAGTTGCAGCAGAGTGATTTTGTGGAACGTCTGACCACGCTGCTGCATGCCCACCCCGATGTGCCACCGCTGAGCCTGGAACTCGAAGTGCTGGAGACCAGCGCCATGGAGGACATCAGCCACGTCTCCACTGTCATGCAGGCCTGTCGCGCACTGGGTGTGGGCTTTGCGCTGGACGACTTTGGCACCGGCTACTCGTCGCTGAGCTATCTGAAACACCTGCCCGCCGAGCTACTCAAGATTGACCAGAGCTTTGTGCGCGACATGCTGGACGACCCGGACGATCTGGCGATTGTGGAAAGCGTGATCGGCCTGGCCGGCGCGTTCCGGCGCAATGTGATTGCCGAGGGTGTGGAGACCGCACCCCACGGCGAGCTTCTGCTCACGCTGGGCTGCGAACTGGCCCAGGGCTATGGCATTGCGCGCCCCATGCCAGCCGGGGACCTGCCGGGCTGGCTGACCAACTGGCGCCCCGACCCGAGCTGGACCGCCTGGCGCCAGCGCACCCTGAGCCGCGACGACAAGGCCCTGGTGTTCATCGAAGTCGGGCACCGCCACTGGCTTCGGACCCTGGAAGCCTTTCTGGACAACACCCGCAATATTGCCCCGCCGATGGAAGCCGCCGAGTGCCACTTTGGCCGCTGGCAGTTGGGCGAGGGGCAGGCACGCTACGGCAGGCTCCCCGCCTTCCACACGCTGGTGGACCTGCACAACCGCATCCACGGCAAGGCGCAGGCCCTGGTCGCCGGGGTGCGGCAAGAGCAGCCCGCGCATGAGGTGCCCACCATCGACGAACTGCGCCAGATGCTCGACGAACTGTCCCGCGGCCTGCGCGAGCTGATTCACCAGTAGAGGCGCCCAGACGGGCCGCCGCGCGCCTTACCAGGTGTCGATGTGGGCGCTGGGCTCCAGCGGTGCCACACGCCCTGACTGCAAACCCCGCACCAGCCAGGTCCGGGTGTCGGCCGGGTCAATCACCGCGTCAATCTCCAGCGTGGTCGCCATGTGGATGGCGCTGCCCTTGTCGTACTGGTGGGCCACCAGCTGGTCGTACAGCGCCTGGCGCTCGGGACCTTCGGGCACGGCCTCCAGCTCCTTCTTGAAGCCCAGGCGCACGGCGCCCTCCAGCCCCATGGCGCCAAACTCACCGGTGG
>Ga0265332_10000594_pt1 | contig 23783 bp, 24 predicted proteins | sample 41926metaG_FD_202084 | JGI IMG/M metagenome (GOLD analysis project Ga0265332, IMG submission 202084) | Rhizosphere microbial communities from Carex aquatilis grown in University of Washington, Seatle, WA, United States - 4-19-26 metaG | ecosystem: Host-associated > Plants > Roots > Rhizosphere...
GCCTGCGCCTCGGCCGCCTCAAGGACGAAGGCAAGGCGGCGCCGGAGATCACGTCGATCATGAAGCGCAATTCCTGCGGCAAGGCGCTCGACATCGCACGGATGGCGCGCGACATGCACGGCGGCAACGGCATCGTCGACGAGTTCCACGTGATCCGCCACGTGCTCAACCTGGAAACGGTCAACACGTACGAAGGCACGCACGACATCCACGCGCTCATCCTGGGCCGCGCCCAGACCGGCATTTCCGCCTTCTGATACCGATCCGCGATGAGACTCTACGACTACTTCCGCTCGTCCGCCGCGTACCGCGTCCGCATCGCGCTGCAGCTCAAGTCGCAGGCGCCGGAGCGCGTGTTCATCCACCTGCGCCGCGGCGCGCAGCGCGACGAGAGCTATCTCGCGCTCAATCCGCAGGGCCTCGTGCCGATGCTCGTCACCGACAAGGGCGACATGCTGACGCAGTCGCTCGCCATCATCGAATGGCTGGACGAAACCTATCCGCAGCCTCCGCTGCTCCCGGCTGATCCCGCCGGCCGCGCACGGGTGCGCGGCATCGCGCTGGCGATCGCCTGCGACATCCACCCGCTCAACAACACGCGCGTGCTCAATTACCTGACCGGCACGCTCGGCGTCACCGAAGCGCAGAAGGACGGCTGGTACCGCTACTGGGTCGACACCGGTCTCGAAGCGCTGGAAACGAGTCTCGCGCGCGATCACGCGACGGCGCGCTTCTGCCACGGCGACGCGCCGACCGTCGCGGACATCTGCCTCGTGCCGCAGCTCGCCAATGCGCGCCGCTTCGCGATCGACCTCGCCGCGTATCCGACGCTGACGCGCATCGAGGCCGCGTGCGTGGCGCTGCCGGCGTTCGCCGCCGCGGCACCCGCAAAGCAGCCGGATGCGGAAGCCTGACGCCCGCCCGATCGTCCCGGCACGGATGACGCGATGACCTTTTCGATACCCGGCTGGGAGCTGCCGTCGGTGCCGGTGCACGGTACGGCCGAACGCTTTCCCGTCCGCCACATCTACTGCGTGGGACGCAACTACGCGGAGCACGCGAAGGAAATGGGCGGCGACGCGGCGAAGGAGCCGCCGTTCTTCTTCACCAAGCCGGCCGACGCGATCCTGCCGGTGGTGCCGCCGGCGGCAGGACGCATGCGTTACCCGCTTGCCACCGCGAACCTCCATCACGAAATCGAGATGGTCGTGGCGATCGGCGCGCGCGGCGTCGACCTCGCGCCCGGGCGCGCGCTCGACGTCGTCTGGGGCTACGCGGTCGGTCTCGACATGACGCGGCGCGACCTGCAGAACGAGATGCGCGAAAAGAAGCGTCCCTGGGACATCGGCAAGTCGTTCGCCGACGCGGCGCCGATCGCGCCGTTCTACCCGGTATCGATGGTGGGACACCCGGCGCGCGGGACGATCTCGCTCGACGTCAACGGCGTGCGGCGCCAGACCGGCGACCTCGCCGACATGATCTGGGACGTCGCGCACACGCTGCACTTCCTGTCGCGCTACTACGAGCTCCTTCCGGGCGATCTCGTGTTCACCGGCACGCCCGCGGGCGTCGGCGCCGTGGTGGCGGGCGATCGTCTGGTCGGCGCCATCGACGGCCTCGGCACGCTCGCCGTGACGATCGCGCCTTCCGCGTGAGCACCGTCGCGCTGACCGGCTACACGCCGGAGGCCGTCGAGCGCGGCTACAGCAACCGCGCCGCCGTGCCGGACCACCCGCGCTGGTTCGCGTGGTACGCCGAGAAGTCCGCCGCCGCGCGCGCATCCATCACACACTGCGCGGACCTGCGCTACGGTCCCGGTCCGAAGGAAACGCTCGATCTCTTCGTGCCCGACGGCACGGCGCGCGGCACGATGGCCTTCATTCACGGCGGGTACTGGCGCGCGCTCGACAAGCACGACGTGTCGTTCGTCGCGGCGCCGTTCGTCGCGCAGGGAATCGCGGTCGCGGCGGTGAACTACGACCTGTGCCCGGCGGTGAGCGTGTCCGCCATCGTTGACCAGTGCCGGCGCGCGACTGCGTGGCTCGCGCGTGAAGGCGGGAAGCACGGCGCGTCGGGAGAGCGCATCGTCGTCGGCGGCAACTCGGCCGGCGGCCATCTCGCCGCGATGGTGCTCGCGACGGACCCCGCGTCGCTCGGTCTCGACGCGACATCGTTCGCCGGCGCGGTCTCGGTGTCCGGCGTCCACGACCTCACGCCTCTCGTGCTCTTTTCGTTCAACATCGACATGAAGCTCGACGTCGCCGAGGCGCTGCGGCTGTCGCCCGCGTTTCTCGCGCCGCAGTCCAACGCGCCGCTGCTCCTCGCGGTCGGCGGCGACGAGACGGCCGAATTCCTGCGCCAGACCTGGATCCAGTGGGACCGCTGGCCGCAATCGCGCCCGCCCGGCGCATCCGCACCGCTGATCGTGCCGCGCTGCGATCACTTCAGCGTGCTGGCCGAGTACGCCGACGGTTCCAGTGCGCTGACCCGCGCGACGCTCGCCCTGTTCTGAACGTTGCCACATTCCGGGAGCGGGCCTGGGCCGACCGTGCGGCTTGACAAATGACCGTTGGTCACTTAAATTCGCCATTAAGTGACCATCGGTCATTTAATGCGCACGGAGGGGGAATTTCATGGTCATCCGCCAGCGCGCGATCCTCGCCGAGGACAAGCAGGAGCGCCATCACGCGATTCTCGACGCCGCCGAGCAACTGCTGCTCCGCTCGCCGGAGCACGGCGCGAACGTCGCCGAAGTCGCGCAGGAAGCGCGCCTCGCCAAAGGCACGGTCTATCTCTACTTCCGCAGCAAGGAGGAACTGCTGCTCGCGGTGCACGAGCGCGGCATCGACCGCTACTTCCGCGCCGTCGATGCGCTGCTGGCGGGACCCGGCCCCGTCAGCGTGGACGACATGCTGGCGCTCACGCAGCGCCACATCGTCCTGCCGCCGCTTTTTCTGCCGATGGCCTCGCGCTGCTTCGGCGTGATGGCGCAGGGCGCGCCGGAAGCGTTCGGCATCGCCTTCCACCGGCGGATGGCCGACCGGCTGGAGCGCGCCGGCGCCGGGCTCGAGCGGCACTTCACGCAGCTCGGGCGCGGCGACGGGCTCGCGCTGCTGCGCCGCAGTTACGCGCTGATCCTCGGGTTGTGGCAAATGTCGCTCGCGCGCGGCGCCGAAGGCGCGCACGCAGGCATGGCTCCGGTGGTGTCCGCTTCCCCGGTCTTCGGGTGGAGCTATCCGGCGGAGCTCGAGCGCGCGCTGCGCGCGCTGTGGCAGGGCAGCCTCGGCGCGGCCGCGGCGAAGCGATGAGGAACACCCATGCAAACCGGTCGGGCGAGGTGCGATTGCGCGTCGAAATCGATCTCGCGTCCCGGATCGGCGGCAAGATCGTCACGCGCAGCGTCGACGTCGGCGCACGGGTGACGAAGGGTCGGTGGATCGAGCGATTCGATACCGCCGCCCGCCGGGCTGCGCCGGTGCGCGACGCGGCGACGCGGGTAGAATGACGGCTTTTCCCGCCGCGCGACCGCCATGACCCTGACGCCGACCCCCGAAATCGTTGCTGAGCTCAAGGCCGGACGCATGGTCGTGCTCGTCGACGAGGAAGACCGCGAGAACGAAGGCGACCTCGTGCTGGCCGCCGACTTCGTGACGCCCGAGGCCATCAACTTCATGGCGCGCAACGCGCGCGGGCTCATCTGCCTGACGCTCACGCCGGATCGCTGCCGCCAGCTCGGGCTGCCGCTGATGGTGTCGACCAATCGCTCGTCGCACGGAACGAATTTCACGCTGTCGATCGAAGCGGCCGAAGGCGTGACCACGGGCATTTCCGCGGCCGACCGCGCACGCACGGTGCAGGCGGCGATCGCCGCCGACGCGAAGCCCAGCGACATCGTGCAGCCGGGCCACATCTTTCCGGTGATGGCGGAACCGGGCGGCGTGCTGTCGCGGGCCGGGCACACCGAAGCCGGATGCGATCTCGCGCGGCTCGCGGGCTGCACGCCGGCGGCGGTCATCTGCGAGATCATGAAGGACGACGGCACGATGGCGCGCCTGCCCGATCTCGTCGAATTCGCGCTTGCGCAGGGCCTCAAGGTCGGCACGATCGCGGACCTCATCCATTACAGGAGCCGGACCGAGCGGCTGGTCGAGCGGATCGCCGAGCGGCCGATCAACACGCCGCAGGGCGCGTTCCGCCTCGTCGTCTACCGCGACAAGCTCTCCGATGCAACGCATCTCGCCGTCGTGCGCGGCCCGATCAGCGCCGACACGGAGACGCTCGTGCGCGTCCACGAACCGGTGTCGCTGATGGATCTGCTCGACGCCGGCAGCACGTCCCACTCGTGGGCGATTCCCGCGGCGCTGGAGGCGATCGCCAAGGCGGGCCGCGGCGTGCTCGTGCTGCTGCCCCACCCGGAGAGCGCCGGTGAGCTGCGCCGGCGCGCGCTCGCCGACGATCCGCCGGTCTCGGCGAAGGTTGACCTCCGCAACTACGGGATCGGTGCGCAGATCCTGCGCGACCTCAACGTCGGCAGGATGCGACTGATGGCGAAGCCGCGCAAGATGCCCAGCATGACGGGCTACGACCTCGAAGTGACCGGATTCATCGAGCCGCCGCAAGCCAGGGCTTCCTGAACGCGCGAGCCGCGCGGCCTTCTGCGCCGGCGCGAATCCCTGCCACCGTCCCCATGCCCATCCAGCGCATCGCCCCCAACGTCAACGGCGACGGCCGCCGCGTCGCCATCGTGCTGTCGCGCTTCAACGACGAAATCGGCGAGCTGATCCTGACCGGCGCGCTGCGCGCGCTTGCCGAGGCAGGCGTTGCCGAGCGCGATCAGCTCATCGTCACCGTGCCGGGCGCGCTCGAAACCCCGCTCGCGCTGCAGCGCATCGCCCAGAGCGGCGAGTTCGATGCGCTGGTCGCGCTGGGCGCCGTGATCCGCGGCGACACGTATCACTTCGAGATCGTCGCCAGCGAGTCGGCCGCGGGTGTGGCAAGCGTGCAGCTCGAATTCGGCATTCCGATCGGCAACGGCATTCTCACCACCGACAACGAGCAGCAGGCGCGCGAGCGCGCCGACGCCAAGGGCTTTGATGCCGCGCGCGCGGCGCTGGAACTCGCCAACCTGCAGGACGCGATCGACGAGGTCGAGTGATGCGCGCGAGCCCGCGCCGCCGCGCCCGCGAGTTCGTGCTGCAGGGCCTCTATCAGCGGCAGCTGTCCGGCAACGCGCCGGACGCCATCCGCGCGCATCTCGTCGAAGCTTCGGGGTTTCGCAACTGCGACGCGGCCTACTTCGACGCGATGTGGGCGGGCGTCGTCGCCGAATTCGACAACCTGACGGCGACGCTCCCGCTCACCGATCGCAAGGTCGAGGAGCTCTCGCCCATCGAGCGTGCGCTGATCGCGATGGGCGCGTGGGAGCTTTCGCATCGCCCCGAGATTCCCTACCGCGTCGCCATCAACGAGGCGGTCGAGCTCGCGAAGTCCTACGGCGGCACCGACGGCCATCGCTTCGTCAATGGCGTCCTCGACAAGATCGCCGCCGCCCGGCGCGCGGCAGAGATCGAGGCCGAGAAACGCGCGGCGGGCGCGGCCTGACGCGGTGGGCGCGGCGCCGTCCTTGCGGCGCCGGACCCGTTGGCGCCATCTCCCATGATTCCGGCGTGAACGAGTTCGAGCTGATCGCGCGCTTCTTCACGCGGCCGCCGCGATCGAAGTCCGTGGTGCTTGGCGTCGGTGACGACGCGGCGCTCCTGGCGCCGACGCCCGGCTGCGAGATCGCGGTATCGGTCGACATGCTGGTTGCGGGCCGGCATTTTCTCGCGGACACGGATCCGGAGCGGCTCGGACACAAGACGCTCGCGGTCAACTTGTCCGATCTCGCCGCAATGGGCGCGACCCCGCGGTGGGCGCTCCTCGCCGGTGCGTTGCCCAACAATGACAGTGCGTGGCTCGCGGCGTTCGCACGCGGATTTTTCGCGCTGGCCGATGCGCACGGCGTCGACGTCGTCGGCGGCGACACGACGCGCGGGCCGTTGAATCTCTGCGTGACGATTATCGGCGAGGTGCCGGCCGGCACGTCGCTGAAGCGCAGCGGCGCAGGAGCGGGCGACGACGTCTACGTTTCGGGAACGCTCGGCGACGCGGCACTTGCCGTTGCGGCCGCACAGGGTCGATTGGCGCTCGATGCGGCGACGGCAGATGCCTGTCGCGCGCGTCTCGACACACCCGACGCGCGGGTCGAACTGGGACTCGCGCTTCGCGGCGTCGCGTCCGCGGCGATCGACGTCTCCGACGGCCTCATCGGCGACCTCGGCCACATCCTCGAACGCTCCGGCATCGGCGCCGCGATCGAGCTCGCGCGCATTCCGCGTTCCGCAACGCTCGATCGAATGCTGGAAGGCGCGCAGCGCTCGCGCGCAGTCGAATGTCTTCTCGCCGGCGGCGACGACTACGAGCTGTGCTTTTGCGCGCCCGCGGCGGCGGGTGCGCAGATCCGCGCGATCGCGGAGCGTCTCGCGCTGCCCATCGCGCGCATCGGCACGATCACGCGCGAGCGCGGACTGGTCGTGGCCGACACGACGGGGACGCCGATCGCACCGCTGCCGCGCGCATTCGACCATTTCGCCGCGGGCAGCGCATGAGACTGCCGCCGCCGCCGGCCCGGTTTCTCGTGAGCCATCCGGCACATTTCCTTGCGCTCGGCTTCGGCGCCGGGCTCGCGCCGGTCGCGCCCGGGACGTTCGGCACGCTGGTCGCGATTCCGCTCGCGATGCTGCTCCGCGCGCACGCGACGGAAGCGGGATTCATCGCCGCGATCGTTGCGGCCGCGGTGATCGGCGTGTGGGCCGCGTCGGTCACCGGGCGCGACCTCGGCGTACCCGACCACGGCGCAATCGTCTGGGACGAGGTGGTCGCGTTCCTGCTTGTGCTCTACTTCGTCGGCGACGACGCGCTCCGCGTCGCCTTCGCGTTCCTCGTCTTCCGCTTCTTCGACATCGTGAAGCCGCCGCCGATCCGCAACATCGATGCGGCGATGAAGAACGGGGTCGGCGTGATGCTCGACGATCTCGTCGCCGCCGGCTACACGCTCCTCGTGCTCGCGCTGTGGCAGCGCATCGCCGGATGAGCGCGGCAGCGATCGCCGGCAGCGAATGCCTCGACGCGAGACGGATCGAGGAGGCGGGGCTCAACGCGCTGCAGACTCAGCGGCAGCTCTTCTACGACGGCTGGCTGCTGCGCGTGTCGGCCGGCAAGGCGAAGCGCGCGCGCAGCGTCAACGCTCACTTCGGATCGACGCTGCCGCTCGAGCAGAAGATTCGGCACTGCGAGAAGGTGTTCTCGCAGCACGGACTGCCGATCCTCTTCCGGATGACGCCGTTCAGCCGGCCGGCGGGCCTCGAGGCGGCGCTTGCCGCGCGCGGCTATGTCGCCTTCGAGGAAACGCTGGTGCAGGCCCGCGCGCTGGAGGGCGCGCCCGACGTTCCCGAATGCGGTTCCGGCACCACGATCGGCGCGCCGGAAGCGCAGGCGTTCGTCGAGGCGGTGGCGGACCTGCGCCAGTCGACGCCGGAGCAGCGCGATGCGCACTTCGAGCGGCTTCTCCACTCGCCGCTCGGCAAGCGCTTCGTCGTCGTGCGCGAGGGTGCGCGCGTCGTCTGCACGGCCCAGGTCGCCATCGAGGACCAGCTGGCCGGCATCTACGACGTCGTCACGGCCGAGGACGCGCGCGGCCGCGGCTATGCGACGCTGGCCTGCGCATGGCTCCTGTCGTGGGCGTGGCAGCACGGCACGCACGCCGCATACCTGCAGGTCAGCGCCGACAACGCGGCAGCACTCGCGATCTATCGCAAGCTCGGTTTCGCGACGCTCTACACATATCACTATCGCGGCATGCCCGGGGGGTGCGAATGACTGCGAATCCGAGGCGATTTGCGGCCTCCCGATGCCAAGCGGCCGAGGGCGCAGCATGAGCCGGGCGACATACCGGCTCGCCGCCGATCTCGGCCGCGAGCTTCTGCGCCAAGGCCTGAAGGTCGCAACCGCCGAATCGTGCACCGGCGGCCTCATCGCCGGCGCGATCACCGACGTTCCGGGAAGCTCGGACTGGTTCGACCGCGGCGTCGTCACCTATTCGAACGCGGCGAAATTCGAGCTGCTCGGCGTGCGGCCCGAGATCCTCGAAATGGAGGGCGCCGTCAGCGAGGCCGTCGCGCGGGAGATGGCCGATGGCGCAATCGCACGAAGCGCTGCGGAGCTTGCCGTCGCCGTCACAGGCGTGGCGGGTCCCGGCGGCGGCACGGCACAGAAGCCCGTCGGGATGGTCTGCCTGGCCTTCGCGCGGCGCGGCCAGCCAACCGAGGCGGCAACGCGCCATTTCCCGGGGGACAGGGCGGCGGTCCGCGAGGCGACGGTGATCGCTGCGCTGGAAGGCCTCCTCACCCGTCTCGGCGAGGGTCGACCCGGGTAAGCGGCGGGAGAAGGGCGTCGGCGGTCGATCCGGCGTCGGTCGTTCGGGGGATTGCATCGAACGATCGTTCTATGCCATGATCGCGTCATCCATCGCCCGCCTTCCCGGCCGCCAGGCCGCCGGGCGATACTCCGGAGATCCCGATCATGCCCCTCGACAATTCAATGGACGACCAAAAATCCAAGGCGCTTGCCGCCGCGCTGGCCCAGATCGAAAAGCAGTTCGGCAAGGGCTCGATCATGAAAATGGGCGAGTCCCAGGTCCAGAACGACCTGCAGGTCGTCTCGACCGGCTCGCTCGGCCTCGACATCGCGCTGGGCTGCGGCGGGCTTCCGCGCGGCCGCGTCGTCGAGATCTATGGTCCCGAATCCTCGGGCAAGACCACGCTTTCGCTGCAGGTCGTCGCACAGGTGCAGAAGGCCGGCGGCACGGCGGCCTACATCGACGCCGAAAACGCGCTCGACCCGGTCTATGCCGGCAAGCTCGGCGTCAACGTCGGCGAGCTCCTGATCTCGCAGCCCGACACCGGCGAGCAGGCGCTCGAGATCGCCGACATGCTGGTCCGCTCCGGCGGCGTCGACATCATCGTCATCGACTCGGTGGCGGCGCTCGTGCCCAAGGCCGAGATCGAAGGCGAGATGGGCGATGTGCTGCCGGGCCTGCAGGCGCGCCTCATGAGCCAGGCGCTGCGCAAGCTGACCGCCAACATCAAGCGCGCCAACGTGCTCGTCGTCTTCATCAACCAGATCCGGATGAAGATCGGCGTGATGTTCGGCAATCCGGAGACGACGACCGGCGGCAACGCGCTCAAGTTCTACGCATCGGTGCGGCTCGACATCCGCCGCATCGGGTCGATCAAGAAGAACGAAGAGGTCATCGGCAACGAGACGCGCGTCAAGGTCGTCAAGAACAAGGTGTCGCCGCCGTTCCGCGAAGCGCTGTTCGACATCCTCTACGGCGAGGGCATTTCGCGCGAGGGCGAGATCGTCGAGCTCGGCGTCGTGCACGACATCGTCGAGAAATCCGGCGCGTGGTACGCCTACAACGGCGAGAAGATCGGCCAGGGCAAGGACAACGCCCGCGAATTCCTGCGCGAGCATCCCGAGATCGCGCAGGAGATCGAGAACAAGATCCGCATGAAGGTCGGCGTTCCCGTCCCCGGCGCGCTGCGCGCGCGTGGCGAGCCGGCCCCCGAGGCCTAGGCTGCGTGGGCGGGTGGCCGCGCCTGACGCGTGGATGGTCGCGTCGCCGAGGCGCCCCCGGTGACGGACGACCGGCCGTCACGCGTCGCGCGAGGTCCCAAGCCGCCGCGCACGGTCAAAGCGCAGGCGGTCGTCCATCTCTCGCGCCGCGAATACTCGCGCAGCGAACTGCGCTCCCGCCTCCTCAGGGGCGACGTGACGGCCGAAGCCGTCGACGCCGCGCTTGACGAGCTCGCGGCGGCGGGCCTCCTGTCCGACGCCCGCTTTGCCGATGCCGTGGTCCGGCAGAAATCCGGGTCGTACAGCCGACGCGCGATCGGCGCGACACTGAAAGCCAAGGGCGTGACCGGCGACGAGGCCGCCGGCGCGCTTGCCGGCCACGAGATCGACGACGCCGACGCGATCGTCGCGCTGTGGCGCCGCCGCTTCGGAACGGCGCCCGCGAACGACCGCGAAAAGGCCCGCCAGGTGCGCTTCCTGCAAAGCCGCGGCTTTGCGCTGTCGGCGATTTTCCGGCTGCTGCGCAATCCTCCGGCCGCCGAAGACGAATAGACCGACCTGCCGCAGCATCCGGCACGGTAAAATGGCGGCTTTCCACTGCCGAGCGCTCCGTCCCGCCCCGCGGGGCGCGCGACACGCACGCAATGACCGCCGCCGAAATCCGCCGCACGTTCCTCCGCTTCTTCGAGGAAAACGGGCATACCAACGTCGCCAGCTCGTCGCTCGTTCCCGCGAACGACCCGACGCTGCTCTTCACCAATTCCGGAATGGTCCAGTTCAAGGACGTGTTCCTCGGCGCGGAGAAGCGTCCGTACGTCCGCGCGGTGTCGGTGCAGCGCTGCCTTCGCGCCGGCGGCAAGCACAACGACCTCGAGAACGTCGGCTACACGGCGCGGCACCACACGTTCTTCGAGATGCTCGGCAACTGGTCGTTCGGCGACTACTTCAAGCGCGAGGCGATCCGCTACGCGTGGGACCTCCTGACACGCGTCTACGGGCTGCCGCCGGAAAAGCTGTGGACGACGGTCTACATCGACGACGACGACGCGTACGACATCTGGACGAAGGAAATCGGCGTGCCGCCGGAGCGCTGCGTGCGCATCGGCGACAACAAGGGCGCCAAGTACGCGAGCGACAACTTCTGGCAGATGGCCGACACCGGCCCCTGCGGGCCGTGCTCCGAGATCTTCTACGACCACGGCTCCGAAGTGTGGGGCGGACCGCCGGGGTCGCCCGAATCCGAGGGCGATCGCTACATCGAGATCTGGAACCTCGTGTTCATGCAGTTCGACCGCGACGCGGCGGGCAAACTGACGCCGCTGCCGGCACCCTGCGTCGACACGGGGATGGGGCTCGAGCGCCTCGCTGCCGTGCTGCAGCACGTGCACAGCAACTACGAGATCGATCTGTTCCAAGACCTGATCCGCGCCGCGGTGCGCGAGACGGGCGCCAAGGACTATCTCAACCCGTCGCTGCGCGTGATCGCCGACCACATCCGCGCCTGCGCGTTCCTCGTCGTCGATGGCGTCATTCCCGGCAACGAGGGCCGCGGCTACGTGCTGCGCCGGATCATCCGCCGCGCGATCCGCCACGGCTACCAGCTCGGTCAGCGGCAGCCGTTCTTCCACAGGCTGGTCGAGGACCTCGACCGGACGATGGGCGACGCCTATCCGGAGCTGCGCAGAAACAAGATCCGTGTCGCGCAGGTGCTGAAGCAGGAGGAGGAGCGCTTCGGCGAGACGATCGAGCACGGAATGAAGATCCTCAACGAAGCGCTCGCCGCGGTCGAGCAGTCGGGCAGGCGCGAGCTTTCGGGCGAAACCGCGTTCACGCTGTACGACACGTTCGGCTTTCCGTTCGACCTGACCGCGGACGTCTGCCGCGAGCGCAACGTCAAGATAGACGAGGCCGGCTTCGAGAAGGCGATGAACGCGCAGCGCGACCGCGCGCGCGCCGCGAGCCAGTTCAAGGTCGACGCGCAGCTCGAATACTCGGGCCCGAAGACGAAGTTCCGGGGCTACGACACACTTTCGGAGGAAGGCCGCGTCGTCGCGCTCTATCGCGACGGCTCGCCGGTCGACGCGCTCGGCAACGGCGAGCGCGGCATGGTCGTGCTTGCACAAACGCCATTCTATGCGGAGTCCGGCGGGCAGGTCGGCGATCGCGGCGAGCTCACCAGGGGCGGCGCGTGCCTCACGCTGTTCGCCGTCGACGACACCCAGAAGATCCAGCCCGACGTCTTCGGTCACATCGGCAGCGTGAAGACGGGCGAGCTCAGGGTCGGCGACACCGTCGCGGCGAACGTGGACCATGCGGCGCGGGCGCGCACGGTGCGCAATCACTCGGCGACGCACCTGATGCACAAGGCGCTGCGCGAGGTGCTGGGCGGCCACGTCCAGCAGAAAGGGTCGCTCGTCGATCCGGACAAGACGCGCTTCGACTTTGCGCACAACGCGCCGATGACCGACGACGAGATCCGCCGCGTCGAGGCGATCGTCAACCGCGAGATCATCGCCAACGCGCCGACGCAGGCGCGCGTGATGGGGATCGAGGAGGCACAGAAATCCGGTGCGGTGATGCTCTTCGGCGAGAAGTACGGCGATGAAGTGCGCGTGCTCGATGTCGGCAGCTCGCGCGAATTCTGCGGCGGCACGCACGTTGCGCGCACCGGCGACATCGGCTTTTTCAAGATCGTCGGCGAGGGCGGCGTGGCCGCGGGCATTCGCCGCGTCGAGGCCGTCACCGGCGACAACGCGCTCGACTGGGTTCAGGCGCAGGAGGCGAAGCTCCAGGCGGCGGCGGCCGCGCTCAAGGTGCCCGTCGCCGAAATCGACGCGCGGATCGCGCAACTGCAGGAGACCGTGAAGAGCGCCGAAAAGGAGCTGACGCGGATGAAGTCGCAGGCCGCCGCCAGCGCAGGCGACGATCTCGCGGGCGACGCCGTCGACGTGAAGGGTGCGAAAGTGCTCGCGGTGACGCTCGATGGCGCGGACGTCAAGGCGCTGCGCGAGACGATGGACAAGCTCAAGGATCGCCTAAAGAGCGCGGCGATCGTGCTGTCCTCGGTGGCCGACGGCAAGGTGACGCTGATCGCCGGCGTCACCGCGGACCTCACCGCGAAGGTGAAGGCCGGCGAGCTCGTCAATCACGTTGCGCAGCAGATCGGCGGCAAGGGCGGCGGGCGTCCCGACATGGCGCAGGCGGGCGGCACCGATCCTGCCGGGCTGCCGGCGGCGCTGAAGTCCGTCGCGGCGTGGGTCGGCCAGCGGCTGTAGCGGCAACGTCCGCTGCGCCCACGGCCGCGGATTGCACGGCAAAGGAGCGCATATGACGTTGCGTCCCGAGTTCACCCTCGAATCCGCAAGGCAGCGCGGCGTCGGAAGGCTGCCGGGTCTCGTCGGCTTTCGCGTGATGGCGGTCGAGCAGGGCATGCTCGTCGCCGAGCTCGACATCCGTCCGGAACTCCTCGCGCCCAACGGCTTCCTCCACGCTGCGACGGTCGTCGCGCTCGCCGACACCGCGTGCGGCTACGGCTGCATCGCGCACATGCCGGTCGGGGCGGAGAACTTCACGACGATCGAGCTCAAGACCAACTTTCTCGGCACGGCGCGCGAAGGCACGCTGACCTGCATCGCGAAGCCCGCGCACCTTGGCCGAACGACGCAGGTGTGGGATGCCACCGTCAGCCGGCATGCCGATGGCGGCACGATCGCGCTCTTCCGCTGCACGCAGATGATCCTCTGGCCGAAGCCGGCCCAAGGTGCATGAGCGCCGCCGGGCCGTCCCAAGGACGTCTGCGCGAGCGGGGCGAAGCCCAGGCCCGAAGGGCGCGTCCGCGAGTGCGGGCGGCGGCCGCTGCGCGGTCGGCCCCGATGCCTCAGCCGCGTATGGCGGCCGCGCGGAATTGCTTCCAATACCACAGAAGCGCAGCGGCCGAATTGGCCAATGAGGCCGCAAGCGTGGGGGCACACCGTACATGTTGACGGTTCAGCGCGTCGATCACCTGGTGCCGACCTGCCGCGACGTGGCGGCCACGCTGCGCTTCTATACCGAGGTCCTCGGGATGCGGGAAGTCACGTTCGGCGCGGGCCGCAAGGCGCTTGCGTTCGGCCAGCAGAAGATCAACCTGCACCCGCTCGGACAGGCGGCGAGCGGCGCTGGCGGAAACGTCGCGGCGGTCGCGGCGCGTCCGACCCCCGGTTCGGCGGATCTCTGCCTCGTCGTCGCGGAATCGGCGCAGGCGGTGGTCGCGCATCTCGCCGCCTGCGGCGTTCCGATCGACGAAGGTCCCTGCACCCGCACCGGCGCGCTCGGTCCCATCGAGTCGGTATACATCCGCGATCCGGACGGCAATCTCATCGAGCTGTCGCGCTACGTCGACTCGGCCGAGTAGCCCGCGGTCCTCGGCCATCCGGCGCATGGCGCGCCGCCTGCGCAACCTCTAGATTGACGGCGGGCCTGCGCGACCGCGGGCGCGACTCGCCGGGTCGCGCATTGCATCCGCCCTGTGATGCCGCGTGCGGCGGGCGGGCCCTGCCGCCATGTCCGCACTGCCCTATGCCCTCGCCGCATTCGCCGCCGGCGCCGTGCTGCTGCAATGGCAGCCGGTGCTGCCTCCGATCGCACTCTGGTTCGGCGCGGCGACCGGCATGGCGCTGCTCGCGATGGCGCTGACGAGGGCGGCGAACGGCGGAGCGGCGATACGCTGGATCGCGGCAACACTGCTGATCGCCGCCACCGGATCGCTCGGATTCGCGTATGCCGCGTGGCGCGCCGACCTTCGTCTTGCCGATGCGCTCGCACCGGAATGGGAAGGCGAAGACATCGTGGTGGTCGGCGTGATCGATGACATTCCGAAAATGTCCGCGCGCGGCGCGCGCTTCACGTTCGCCGTCGAAGGTGTCGAGACGGCCGATGCACAGGTTCCGCTGCGCATTTCGCTGTCGTGGTATGCGCAAGTGCGCAAGGACGGCGCGGCCGACGCCGTGCCCGAACTGGTCGCGGGCGAGCGCTGGCGCCTCAAGGTGCGGCTGAAGCGACCGCACGGCACGGTGAATCCGCACGGATTCGACGTCGAGGCGTGGCTCCTCGAGAACGGCCTCCGGGCCACAGGCTACGTACGCGACGATGCCGCCAACGTGCGCATAGACTCGTTCGCGGGACGACCGGGCGATTTCGTCGAGCGGTCGCGCACTGCGGTGCGCGACCGCATCCTGGCGGCACTCGGCGATGCGCCGTACGCGGGCGTCATCGTCGCGCTCGCGATCGGCGAGGAGCGGGCGATTCCCGACGCGCAGTGGCGCGTGTTCAATCGCACGGGGATCACGCATCTCATCAGCATATCCGGCCTGCATGTCACCGTGTTCGCCGCCATCGCCGGCGGCATCGGCTTCGCGCTGGCGCGGCGCAGCGTGCGCCTCACCGATCGGCTTCCCGCGCGCAGGATTGCGGCGGTCGTCGGAGTGGTCGCGGCCACGCTGTACGTGCTGCTCGCCGGGGCGCAGGTGCCTGCCGTGCGCACGCTCGTGATGCTGCAGGTCGCAGCACTCGGACTGTGGCTCGCACGCCCGGGAACGGCGCAGGTCGTCTGGCTGTGGGCACTGGTCGCGGTGCTCGCGTGGGATCCCTGGGCCGGGTTCTCCCCGGGCTTCTGGCTCTCGTTCGGCGCCGTCGGCCTCCTCCTGTACGCGCATGCCGGGCGACTCCGGCCGCCGGTGGCGTCGACGCGCATGGCGCGCACGCTCGGCACGCTGCGCGCGGCGGCACGCACGCAGGCGCTGGTGACGATCGGGCTCGTCCCGGGGACGCTGGCGATCTTCCAGCAGGTGTCGCTGGTGTCGCCCATTGCGAATGCCATCGCGATTCCGGTGGTCACGTTCCTCGTCGTGCCGCTGGCGCTCGCAGGGATCGTCCTGCCATTCGACTTTCCGTGGCAGGGCGCGCACGCCGTGTTCGCAACACTCATGGTAGCGCTCGACGCGCTCGCGCACGCACCCGCGGCGGTCTGGCAGCAGCACGCGCCGCCCGCGTGGACGATCGCCGCGGCGCTCGCGGGCATCGCGTGGCTCGCCGCGCCGCGCGGCGTCCCCGGACGCTTCCTCGGGCTGGTCGCGCTGATCCCGCTTTTCGTCGTCACGCCGGACGCGCCTTTGCCAGGAACGTTTCGCCTGATGGTCCTCGACGTGGGACAAGGGCTCGCGGTGGTCGTCACGACGCACCGGCACGCGCTCCTCTACGACACGGGACCGCGCTATCACGAGGAGGCCGACGCCGGCGGCCGCATCGTCGCGCCGTACCTGCGTGCCGCGGGCGTCGCCCACCTCGACGCGATGATCGTCACGCATCAGGACAGCGACCACAGCGGCGGCGCGCTTTCGGTGCTTGCGGCGGTTCCGGTCGACTGGCTCGCGTCATCGTTGCCGGACGACCACCCGATCCTCGCGCAGCGCGCGAGCGACGGCCGTGCCGCGCAACGTTGCGAGGCGGGGCAGCGCTGGGAATGGGACGGCGTGCACTTCGTCGTGCTGCAGCCCGGTCCGCAGCACTATGCGAATCCGCGTCTCAAACCCAACGATCTCTCGTGCGTCGTCCGCGTCGAATCCGCCTTCGGCACGGCACTCCTGACCGGCGACCTCGAGGCACGGGGCGAGCTGGAGCTCGTGCGCGCGGACGCTGATTCGCTGAAGGCCGATCTCCTCGTCGTACCGCACCACGGAAGCCTGACGTCGTCGACGCCGGCCTTCATCGCCGCCGTCGCACCCCAAATCGCCGTCTACACGCCGGGCTATCGCAACCGGTTCGGCCATCCCCGCGCCGAAGTCGCCGCGCGCTACGACGCGGCGGGCATCAGGACTTTCCGTACGGATTTCGACGGTGCATTGTCGTTCACGTTCGCGCCCGACGCATCGCGCATGCCGCGTGCCGAGCGCGATGTCGATCGCCGGTACTGGCGTGACATGCCGCAACCGCCTCGCATGCCGACGCCTGACGTGCCGCCGCAACTCGATGCGCTTCGCATAGACTAGGCGGCATGGTCCCGCATTGGGCATACGTTGCCCGTCCGGCGGGCGCTCTGGCGCTCGCGGTGTTCCTGCTGATGCAGATCCCCTGCGTGATGGCGCAGCCTGCGACGGCTGCGCCGATCGAGCTCAAGCTCTCGGTCGCCGTCGGCCCGGTGTTCGCCCTCGGGAAGGCCGCCCGGGCGTGGGCGAGCGCGATCGGCGAGGGCAGCCACGGCACGCTGTCGGTCACGACGCATCCGGGTGCCACGCTCAGCCAGCGCGATCCCGCGCGCGAGTTCGTCGCGCTGCACGACGGCGCCGCCGATCTTGCCGTGGGCTCGACGCTCTACTGGTCGGCGCAGGTGAATGCGCTCGCCGTCGTGGGACTTCCCTGGATTGCCCCGGAACCCGCCGAGCTGGCATCGCTGACCCGGGGCGAGGCGGGAGAAGCGCTATCCGCCGCCGTGCTGCGCGCCGGCGTCGTTGCGCTGGCGCTGGCGCCGCTCGGGCACCGCGCCATCGCGACGACGACGCGCAGCGTGCGCACGCCCGGCGACATTGCGGGCCTTGCGATCCGGATCACGTCGACGCCTTATCTGGTCGAGCTGTACTCCGGTCTGCGCGGTCAACCCAACGCGGTGCCGTTTGCCGAAGCCGACGCGGCGTTCCGCTCGGGGGCGCTCAACGCACAGGAAGGCAACGTCGCGACGTTCGCAGCTGCGCACCTCGATACGCAGGGCTTCAAGGACGTCACGCTATGGGGCGCGATCGGAGAGGTGGCCGTGTTCGCGGTGAACGCGGCAACGTGGGCACGGCTCGACGCTGCGCAGCAGGCCACGCTGAAGGAGTCCGCGCGCGCCGCTGCCGATGAGCTCGCGCAGACGGCGACGGCCGAAGCGGAGATCGCGATCGGCGTGCTGCGCTCGCGCGGCGTCGCGATCCTGCGGCTCACGCCGAGCGGACGCGCTGCGTTTGCGGCGGCAGCTCGCCCTGTCTACGACCGCTGGGCGGCCGTGGCCGGCGAGGCGATGGTCCGCACGGCGGAAGCCGCGGTCGCCGCGACTCCCCACTGAGCGCCGCACCGGGCGGCGCGAGCGGCAGCGGCTATTTCTTTGCGGGCGGCATGTAGTCCGGCACGCGGTTCCGGATCGGCGGAATGCTCTTGAGGTACGCGAATGCGGCTTTCAGGTCCGCATCGGAAAGATGACGGTACGCTTCCCACGGCATGGGCGGCATGATCGGCCGGCCCGCACCGAGATGCTTGCCCGTCCGGATCGCCTGAACGAATTCCTGCTCCCGCCATTTGCCGATTCCGGTTTCGGGGTCGGGCGTCAGGTTGGCTGCATAAGTGATGCCCCACGGGCCGGCGTACGCGGTGTTGGTCGCGGAACCGACGTTGTTCCAGGCGTCGCTGAGCGTCGGCGGCGGCGGAAGGACGATCGACTCCGGATGGCCCGACAGCATCCGCGCCATGTCGGGCTCGGGTCCGTTCGGGCCCATCCTGAGCGGCGTGTGGCAGTCGTTGCAGCCGCCCGCGAGCACCACGTTGGCGCCTCGCTTGACCTGCGGCGACGGATTGGCTGCCAGCGCCGGCACCGCGCAAATCGCGATCGCAGCTGCAAGTATCACCGCATGTTTGCGCATCATGACCTCCGTCGTGTGAAGCGCGCCGCGGCTCCCGGGCGCGGCGGACGATTCTATCCGACGATGCGGCCGAGGCGCACGGCGGTCTCGCCTTTTTTCGGGCGCCGCGTCGGCATCACGAGCACGCAGTCGGCATAGGGCGTGCGCACCTCGGCCCCGCCGTCGCGCGCCAGCAGCGTGCCGCACGCGGCAACGATGCCGAGCGCCTCTGCGGGAAAGGCGAACGCGAAGTCGTCGCTGCCGATCGTCACGACGTCGGTGACCTCGATCACCTTTTGCATCGCGGAGGGCAGCGGGGCCAGGTTCGCGCGGAGGAACGCCGGATCGGCCATCCCGAAGTGCAGCAGGAAGCGCAGCGTCGCCTGCTTCGCGACGTCCGCCGCGGAACGCTCCCAATGCTGGCCGCATTCGACGAGCAGCGCGCTGCGCGGATCGTCGGGCGCGTCGAAGAATGCGTAATCGCGCAGCCGCCTGCCGGCGACGTGCCCCGCGTCGATGACGATGTGCTGCGGATAGCCGAGCGCCTGCGCCAGTGCCACGCCCTTGCGCCGACGCCCCGCCATCGCGAGCGGCGGGCAGGATTCCGTCATCGAATGCAGGTCGAGCAGGTGGTCGCTCCGGTCGTAGAGCGGGCGCAGCGTCCGCGCCCGCGCGATTTCGACGCTCGAGCGCGGGCCGTCCAGCACGTCCGCGGTCCACAGCCGGTTGAAATCCTCGTCGACGCAGCGCGAGCCGAAGGGGTCGGCGCGATCGAAGCGCTGGTACGCGCCGACATTGGCGAACACGAGGGACAGCGTGCCATGGGTGGGGCGGACGCCGGCGTCGAGCAGCCAGTCGAGCGCGATGGCACCGCAGACCTCGTTGCCGTGCGTCAGCGCCTGCAGGACCACGTGCGGCCCCGGCCTGGCGGACGCGAACGTGTGGACGTACGGCATGCCGGCGTTGCCCTGCGCCCAACGTCCGAGGTCCGGAAACGGGACTTCGATCGGTGGCGCGGGCTTGCCGGTCGCAGCGTCGTTCATCGCCAGGTCGCGCCGATTCCCGCGCGTGCCAAGCCGGTCAGCGGACGCACAGCTCGTCGCCGAGCCGGCGCATGAATGTCTCGCAGAGAACGAGTTGCTCGCGCGCGATCCATTCGTTCGGCTGATGCGCCTGCGCGATGTGGCCGGGCCCGCAGACGATCGTCGGGATGTTCGCGCGATGGAAGAGCGATGCCTCAGACCCGAACGAGACCTTGCCCGCGCGCTCCTCGCCGCTGCAAAGGCGGGCAAGCCGCGCGATGGCGGCGTCGCCGCCGAGATCGAATCCCGGTGTGGCCGAAAGCTGCGTGAACTCGATGAACGTGTCGGGATCGACCTTGCGCATTGCCGGGAGGAAGCGCTCGGCGTACTCGCGGACCTCGGCGAAGAATGCCTCGGGATCGTCGTGCGGCAGGTGCCGGATCTCGAAATCGAAGCTGCAATCGCGCGGCACGATGTTGAGCGCCGTGCCGCCGTGGATCACCCCGGTGTGCACGGTCGTCCAGGCGACGTCGTACGCGCGGTCGAACGGCCCCTGATCGCGGAACGCGCGCGCCATGTTGGCCAGGTAGGCGACGATCTCGCAGGCGATCTCGACCGCGTTGACGCCGTGCGGCGTGAGCGACGAATGCGCCTCGAAGCCGCGCACGCGGCAGCGCCAGCTCTGCTTGCCCTTGTGCGCGACGACGGTGCGCATGCCGGTCGGCTCGCCGACGACGCAGCCGAACGGCGTCACGCCTCGTCGCGCGATGTCGTCGATCATCCGGCGCACGCCGATGCAGCCGACCTCCTCGTCGTACGACAGCGCGATGTGCAGCGGCCGCGCGAGGGGGCGCCGCAGGAACTCGGGCACGAAGGCGAGGGCGCTCGCGCAGAAGCTCTTCATGTCGGCGACGCCGCGGCCATGGAGGCGGTCGCCGACCCACGTCGCCTCGAACGGGTTGGTGTCCCATGGCTGCCCGTCGACGGGCACGACGTCGGTGTGGCCGGAGAGCACGACACCACCCTGCATCGTGTTGCCGTCGTGCGCCGCGAGCGTTGCAAAGAGATTGGCCTTGCGCTGGGCATCGTCGAAGGTGAGCGCCGACGGGACGCCCTGCGCGGCGAGCCAGTCGCGCACCCACTCGATCAGCGCGAGGTTGGATTCCCGGCTCGTGGTGTCGAATGCGACCAGCGTCCGGATCATCGGCAGCGCGGTGATCGACAGGGCGGCGGTGCCAGCGGGGAGCGTGGCGACGGGTGCGGCAGGGGCGTTCATGCGGATTCGTCGCGCGCCGGAAGACCGGGCGGCGCCGATCAGTGCAGAATATTGAGCGACCCTCGTGCTGTCAAATGAAACCGGACGTCGGCTCGCGTGTCCATTTGCTGGTGCGCCGGAAATCCGGTGCGCGCCATCGGTGCCGTGGCGAAGCGCTCGACGCGTTGACCAACCACGGCATCGGGCGGCGTCCCGATCCATCCGCAGGAGCTTCCATGATGACGTCGCTGCAGAATCTTCACGCGATGCGAGTGTCGATCGCCCTCTTCGGCCTTTTCGTCGCGGGGCTCGCACCCGCACGGGCAGCGGACGCGCCGCTGCCGGTCGATTCGATACGGCTTCCGCCCGGATTCACGATCGAAGTTGTCGTCCGCGTGCCGGATGCCCGCGCGATGGCATGGGGCGCGAACGGCACGCTGTTCGTCGGCTCGACGGGCGCCGGAAAGGTGTACGCGGTGACGCTGCCCGCGCCCGGCGAAGGGCGGGACGCCAACGTCCGCGTGATTGCCACGGGGCTTGTCGAGCCGGCCGGCGTGGCCTTCCGCGACGGGGCACTCTACGTCGCGGCCATCGACCGCATCCTGCGCTTCGACGGCATCGAAGGGCGTCTCGCCAATCCGCCGAAGCCGGCGCTCGTGACCGACAGGCTGCCGTCGGACCGGCACCACGGGCGCAAATTCATCGGCTTCGGACCCGACGGCAAGCTCTACGTGAACGTCGGCGCCCCATGCAACGTCTGCGAGTTCGACCGCAACCGCTACGGGGCCATCATGCGAATGAACGCGGACGGCACCGGCGTCGAGCCGTTCGTGCGCGGCGAGCGCAACTCGGTCGGCTTCGACTGGGATCCGCGGACGAAGGAACTCTGGTTCACGATCAACGGCCGCGACCTCATGGGCGACGACGTCCCGCCGGACACATTGGCGCATGCGCCGCGCGCCGGCCTCGACTTCGGGTTTCCCTATTGCCATGCAGGCGACATCGCCGATCCGGAGTTCGGCGGCAAGCGTGCCTGCAGCGAGTTTGCGCCGCCGGCACGGAAGCTCGGCGCGCACGTCGCGCCGCTCGGCATGCGCTTCTACACGGGCAGGCAGTTTCCGGACGCGTATCGCAACCAGATCTTCATCGCGGAGCACGGCTCGTGGAACCGCAGCAGCAAGGTCGGCTATCGCGTGACGCTGGTGAGGCTCGACGCCAACGGCAAGGTGATCAGCTACGAACCGTTCGCGCAGGGCTGGCTCGTCGGCGAACGCGCGTGGGGCCGCCCGGCGGACGTGCTCGTCGCGCCGGACGGCTCGCTGCTGGTGTCGGACGACGGAGCCGGCGCGATCTACCGGATTCGCTACCGCGGCAGCTGAGAGCGCGACGTCAGTGCCAGCCGTAGCCGTGTGCGTAATGCACCGGTCCGTGCCATCCGCGCCCATAGACGTACGGACGATAGCCCGCGTAGTAATACGGACGCGCGACCACGCCGACGTAGGGTGCCGCGTACGGATACACGACCGGCGGCGCGACCGTCGCTGTGACATATGGGGCCGGGCCGTAGTAGCCGCCGCCCCATCCCCCATAGGCGGGCTGCCCTGCACCGACGGCGAATCCCGGCACGCCGACCGTGACGCCCCATGCCACATTGCCCGCGACAGCGGGTGTCGCGGCAGCAGCGGCGACGAAGGCCGCGGCTGCGAGACCTGCAATTGCGAAGCGCTTGACCATGTTTCCTCCTCGAACGACAGGACGTGGTCCCGGTGCGACATGCACCGGCGCATCCATGCGCCCTCGCGACAGAAAACGCCGCCCCCGCCGGCGGCGTTGACGCTGTTACGCCTCGCAACAAATGGCGCGCAGCCTTCGTTCCCGATGAGCTGACCGGTGCGCGCGCTTCCGGCGTTGCGCTATCCTTCCGCGCTCCAGGGGTTTGAAACGAGGACGGTCCCGATGCGCTTCCTTCGTCGACTCGCCGGGCGGCTGGCGCTCGCCACACTCTCCGCGTTTGCCATGTTCGGAACGATGCCTGCCCAGGGCGCTGACCTTTCGATCGGACTCGCGACCGACGTCACGGCGCTCGATCCGCATTATCACAACGTCACGCCGAACAACAACGTCGCCGCCCACATCTTCGGGACGCTGGTCGAGCGCAACGAGAAATCGCAGCTGCAGCCGGGACTCGCGGTGGAGTGGAAGAACGTCGGCTCGCTCGCGTGGGAATTCAGGCTGCGCAAGGGCGTGAAATTCCACGACGGCAGCGACTTCACGGCCGCCGACGTCGTCGCGTCGATCCAGCGCGTGCCGGCGGTGCCGAACAGCCCGTCGCCGTTCACGGCGTTCACGAAGCAGATCAAGGACATCGTCGTCATCGATCCGTACACGATCCGCTTCCTCACCGCGACGCCTTATCCGCTGATGCCGTCCGACATGACGCAGATCTCGATCATCTCGAAGGCGGCGGCCAAGGCGACGACCGACGATTTCAACAGCGGCAAGGCGGCGATCGGCACCGGACCGTACCGGCTCGTCAAATACGCGAAGGGCGACCGGATCGAGCTCGTGCGTTACGACGGCTGGTGGGGCGGCAAGACCCCGTGGGAGCACGTCACACTGCGGCTGCTTCCCCAGGACGCATCACGTGTTGCGGCACTGCTGGCAGGCGACGTGCAGGTGATCGAGGCGGTGCCCACCAACGATGCCGCGCGCCTGAAATCGGACAAGCGACTGGGCGTGTACCGCACCGTCGCCGACCGGCTCATCTATCTGCACATGGACAGCGACCGCGACGTGTCGCCGTTCGTCACCGACAAGGCCGGCAATCCGCTGCCGCACAATCCGCTCAAGGATGCGCGTGTGCGCCACGCGCTGTCGAAGGCGATCAACCGCAGCGCGATCGTCGACAAGGTCATGGAGGGCGAAGCGATCGCGTCGGGGCAGCTCGTCCCCGATTTCCTGTTCGGCGCGACGAAGAACCTCAGGGTCGAGCCCTTCGATCCCGAAGGCGCGAAGCAGTTGCTGGCGGAGGCGGGCTATCCGGACGGCTTCGGCCTCACCGTCCATGCGCCCAACAACCGGTACGTGAACGATGCGCGGATCGCGCAGACGGTCGCGCAGATGCTCTCGCGCGTCGGCATCGACACCAAGGTCGTCGCGATGCCTTCGGCGACCTATTTCACGCAGGCGACCGATCTCAAGTTCAGT
>Ga0265332_10000604_pt1 | contig 23565 bp, 13 predicted proteins | sample 41926metaG_FD_202084 | JGI IMG/M metagenome (GOLD analysis project Ga0265332, IMG submission 202084) | Rhizosphere microbial communities from Carex aquatilis grown in University of Washington, Seatle, WA, United States - 4-19-26 metaG | ecosystem: Host-associated > Plants > Roots > Rhizosphere...
CTTGGAACCTGTAATGGATAGCCTGCGGATGATGTTGATGAGTGAGCGCTATCTGCGCTTAACGCCCTACCATAAATACGATCACTACGGCATGGGCGACCTTCCCGCTGCATTAACACTTGATGAGTATTGGTGCGCCAATTCCAAGCTAGTTGCGGCCTAACAAGAAAGGGGTCGGAATGAACTTAGGGCACCGTTACAATAACTCCGATGTCATTAACCGAGACCTTTGTCGCAAAGTCTATGGTGATTTCTCAGACGCTCTCTTCGTTACTGACGAAGAGAGTTCATGTCGTCTCACCCGAAAGTTTTACGCATCCGTGATGGCTGACTTAGTCTCCTTTGTGGAAGATGCCACAAAAAGTAAGGAGATTCCATTTTTGCCACATATTGCGGGATCCGGCAGGTCTGGATACGACTTTACTCCACTTGCTGAGCGCTATTTCCATAGGCTTCCTCTCTTTATCACAACAATTGGAATGCTTTCGAGTAAATATCGTTACAGCGAGCATATCGAAGCATTCAATGACGCTTGGATTAGCTTACACCTTCATGACCTAGGAATGATCTGGCGAGATATTTGGTCCACCTCCATGGCCAGGCACCCCAGTGGAAGATCATTTGGGGAAATATTCAATGCAATCGTTGAGAAGCTCCGCCATACGTGGACTCAAAACGGTTACAGGGAGCGTTTCCGACGACGGGTCTATGAGTCGAACAGGCGTACTCAACAATACAAGAACTACATCAACGCCTGGTTCGAAAAACAGGCAACGATCAATTTCTGTCGCATCGACCTGTACTACAGGAAAGAGCTCTGGAATGACATAACCTTCGAGAAGCTCAGCACTGACCTTGATCACCTTTGTGCAAATTTTAGATGCAACACCATATTTCGAGGTCTGAGAGGGTACATCGCCAAGATTGAATACGGCTTAGGGAAAGGCCCCCATATCCACATGATTTTTCTATTCGACACCGAGGCAAAACAAGGTCGTTGTCACATCTTCCACACCCAAAAAATCGGTGAATATTGGGTCAAAACCATCACTAAAAAAAGTGGCGAGTATTGGAACTGCAATGCAAAGGCCAGCCAATATGAGCAGTTAGGAAAACTAGGGATCGGGCCAATTCATGTCAGCGACAAGAAACGACGTCACAATTTATCTGAAATCGTGATCCCTTATCTATGCAAAACAGACCAGTTTGTACGCCCAGAATTTGCCCCCCGAAATCGCCTCATGCGTCGAGGCAAATGGCCGCGCGCAGAGCCTAAAAAATTGGGTGCTCCCAGAAAAGCTCGAAACACTGACGACAGTCACTTCTCCCCCCTATAGTCATAGAGGGGGGAGCAAGTCACCTTCCACCATCTACATATCCGAAAAACTGGCAGTTACGCCACTCCAAGATTGGGAGAAATAACATTTTCTTTTAGATTATCAAGGTAATTAGCCCATTCCTGCATCATTACCCTGCGCTCTTTTAAAAATTTGGTTCGGTTGTATGCCGTTCCCAAGTTATCCGGTACGCGATGAGCCAGTTGGTGCTCAATTACCTCGGGTTTAACATGTAATTCTTCAGCCAAAATAGTACGTGCCATGGCGCGAAAACCGTGACCAGTGATATCCGTTTGAGTGTTATAGCCCATCCGACGCAATGCGGCATTAATGGTTGCGCCACTCATCGGATTGGCCCGGTCCCGCCCAGGAAAAACAAAATCGCCACGACCCGTCAGCGCATAAAGTTCACGAAGAATCCCTATGGCTTGGGTTGCCAGTGGTACAAGATGCTGGGTTTGGGTCTTGGTAACAAGATAACGCCACTCACCTCGCTCTAGATCAAAGTCTCTCCACCGCGCATGGCGCAACTCCCCTGGGCGAACAAAAAATAGTGGCGCCAACTTCAAAGCACAGAGGACAACAAAGGTTCCTGAGAAGGCATCAATAGCCCTCAACAACTCGCCGACTTTTTCTGGTTCAGTAATTGCAGCGAAATGAGAAACCTTAACCGGAGGGAGTGCGCCACGGAGATCACCAACTGGAGAGCGTTCAGCCCTTCCCGTAACTACCGCATAGCGAAATGCCTGCCCTGACACGCGTAAAGCAAGATGGGCCGTCTCTATCACACCTCTTGCTTCGATCCGGCGGACCACAGCCAACATCTCTGGAGCAGTGATATCCGCTATTGGCCGCGCACCGACCCATGGAAAAACATCCCTTTCAAAGAGTCGGATAACCTTATTGGAATAGCTGGCCGACCAACCTACCGACTTCTTTGCCCACCATTCACGGGCCACGGCCTCGAAGGAATTAGCCGCATTGGCAACCATGGCCATCTTCGTTGCCTGCTTGTGAAATCCGGGGTCGACTCCGTTTGCCAAAAGACGACGAGCATCATCCCGACGCTCTCGTGCCTGCTTCAAGCTCACCTCTGGATATACCCCCAACGCAAGTAGCTTTTCTTTTCCCAAAAAGCGATACTTCACGCGCCAGTACTTGGATCCATTGGGGTTTACGAGAAGGAACAAACCCCGCTCGTCCGAGACTTTATAAGGTTTATCAGCGGGCTTGGAGGCCTTGATTGCAAGTTCGGTCAGCGCCATTTGGGGGTACATCACTCAGAGAGGCAACAAGATACCCCACCTTATACCCCCAAACCCCTCTGGATTTCAATGGACGCCATTGAACACATCGGACAACAAAAAAGGCCGAAACCCGCATAAATACTGGGAAATTCGGCCTTAGTTGGACAGCTTTGGAATGGTTACTGGTGCCGGGTACCGGAATCGAACTGGTGACCTTCGCATTACAAGTGCGCTGCTCTACCTACTGAGCTAACCCGGCGGGGCCGCCATTATAACCGAGGCATGCCCCCTGACGTGCTGTCGCATATAGAATAGGCTGCAATCTTCGAGCAAGACTCAAATTCCATGGCTGCCCTCTCCAATCCCTCCGAAATTGCTCGTGAAGTCCTCCGACAACTGGCCGTCCGGCGCATACCGCCGACTCCGGACAATTACTTCACTCTCTACAACGAAATTGCCGAACACCCGCCGGGGGATGAGCCGTTCCCGGAAAAGCAGTGCAAAAGCTTGGCGGCCGCCCTTGACCGCAGCCGACCGGCCCAGCAGCGCCTTGCCAGGTCTTTCGACGAGGCGATCCGGGACAAGAGCTGGGAACGCTTCCAGAACACCTGGAAGGCGTTCTGTACCGAAGCCAGCAGCGAACCGCCGCCCTGGAGCGACCTCATTGCCGAACTGATCCGGCAATGGGAAACCCATCATGCCGGCCTGACGCCCGGCAAGAAACGGGACTCCCTGGAACACGTGCTATCCAGTGCCGGCAAGGATCCGGACCTGCTCTTCACCCGCCTGAAAGGGCTCCTCACTTCCTGGAACCAGAATGCGGACGCCGGCGGCACACCCCTGGCCGACGCCCCCGAGATGGCAGCGGAGGACAACGGCGCCGATGCTGTCGCCGCGACCACAGCACCGGCCAGCGCCGACAACGCCCTGGTCGGCGAACTGCGGGAACTGTTTGCCTTCACCCTGGAAACGGCCGTCGCCACCCAGCTGGTGGAGTCGCCCCAGTTGGTGGAAGAAGCCCGTACCCTGGCCAGCGCCGTGCGCCGGGCCCAGGACACAAAGGCCCTGAAAAAGCTGCTGGACAAGCTCAAGCAGTTCGCCTTCCGCCTCGAACTGCTGGCGGATGACCAGCGGGAGCTGCGCACCGGCCTGCTGCATCTGCTGCAACTGCTGATCGAGAACGTCAGCGAACTGGTGGAAGACGACCAGTGGCTGCATGGTCAGATCGAAATGGTGCGGGACATCGTCACCAGCCCCCTCTCCCTGCGCACCATTGACGACGCCGAGCAGCGCATCAAGGAAGTCATCTTCAAGCAGAGCCAGCTCAAACACAGCCTGAGCGAAGCCCAGGAGGCCCTGAAGCACATGCTGGCGGGCTTCGTGGACCATCTGGCCGATTTCGCCGACTCCACCTCCGACTACCATGACAAGGTGGAGGCCTGTGCCCAGCGCATTGCCACGGCCAACAACATTGCCGACCTGCGGGCCGTCATTGACGAAGTGATGCACGAAACCCGCATCATCCAGCTCAATGCCCAGCGCTCCCGCGACGAACTGCGGGCCACCCAGCAGCGGGTGCGGGAATCGGAACAGCGGGTGGCCGAACTGCAGGGCGAGCTGGACAAGGCCAGCACCCTGGTGCGCCACGACCAGCTCACCGGTGCCCTCAACCGCCACGGCCTGGAGGAAGCCTTCGCCAAGGAAACGGCCCGCACCCAGCGGCGGCGCACCTCCCTCTGCCTGGCCATCCTGGACATCGACAACTTCAAGAAGCTCAACGACAGCCTGGGCCACGATGCCGGCGACGCCGCCCTGATCCACCTCATCACGGTCATCAAGAACACCATGCGCCCCACCGACCTGGTAGCCCGCTTCGGTGGCGAGGAGTTTGTCATCCTGCTGCCGGACACCGGCCTGGAAGACTCGACCCACGCCCTGCAACGGCTGCAGCGGGAGCTGACCAAGCACTACTTCATGCACGACAACCAGAAGCTGCTGATCACCTTCAGCGCCGGCGTCACTGCCTACCAGCCCGGCGAAGACCAGGCCGCGGCCATCAAGCGGGCAGATACGGCCATGTACGAAGCCAAGCGCACGGGCAAGAACCGGGTGGTGACGGCCTAACCTGAAGACGAAGCCTACGGCCAACCTAGGCCCTGTTATTTATTGGACGGGGCTGGGGCAAGCCAAAAAAAAATGGTACAAGTCGTGCTTTAGCTTTAGCCTTGATCTGGGCCTTGCCCATACCTCTCTAGGATCCAGGATGAACACTGAGCAAGATTTCGCTTCCCAGCTCTACCGCATTGGCATTCTCAACTGGCAGTCCATGCAGCATTCGGGCGAAGCCTTCTTCCTCAGGAATCACCTCAAGGGAAAAATAGCTCCCGTCGTGGTCGACGTGGGCGCCAATGTGGGCCTCTATTCGGGCCTGGCACTGGAATCCTGCCCTTCGGCTCAAGTATTCGCTTTCGAGCCCCATCCTGAAACCTACCAGAAGCTGCGGCGCAATCTGCCGAACATCCAGGCCTTCAATGTGGGCATGGGCTCAGCTGCCGGCAGCTTCACGATGTATGACTATGCGGACCAGGCGTCATCCCACGCTTCGCTCTATGCAGAAGTCTTCACCGATATCCATCAGCGCCCCCACCGCAGTTTCGACATCGAAATACGCACTCTGGACGCCGTCATCCCCGAACTTGGGATTGAGCACATCGATCTGCTCAAGGTGGACGTGGAAGGACATGAACTCGAGGTTTTCAAGGGAGCGGCCCAATGTCTCGAAAAAGGCATGGTGCAAGCCATCCAGTTTGAATTCAACGAGATGAACATTGCTTCCCGCACCTACTTCAAGGACTTCTTCGATTATCTGAAGGGTTATCGCTTTTTCCGTCTCCTGCCCAATGGCTACTACCCAATTGAGCACTACTCGCCGGTTCAATGCGAAATCTTTGCTTTTCAGAACATCGTCTGTTTCAAAAAATAATTACCTTCCGCCCATGCGTGCAACCCGTCTCCAGGCAAGGATTTGATTCCCCATGCGCCTCTTCATCGCCAGCCTCAACGCCTCCGCAAATCCCCCCGTCGCCAAGGAACTGGCGGCTGCTCTCGAGACCAGGGCCCCGCAACAAGGCCTGCCCGTCCAGAAACTGGAACGCCAAGCTTCCGCCGTTCAGGCAGGCCAGGCCATGGGAGAAAGCTTTGACCAACAGGGCCAGGAGGCTTTCCGCTGGCTCTCCGTCACCCTCGGCACCCAATGCGATGCTGGCGACTACATCCTCGTTCTGGCACCCCAGCTTGCCGAGCTGGATGCCCTGATCCGCTGGTATGGCAGCCAATCCACCGCCTTGCGGCCCCATCTGGGAATCGTCCTGGCCCATGCCCCGGGCAAGGGCTTGCCGGGGGAGCAGGACCCGTTACTGTCCGAAAAGCTGTACCAGCAGTTTTCCCAGCAGCTGAGCAATCTAGCGGCGCACAAACTCACCTATTTCTGCACCGATGAAGACCTGGCAGACCAGTATCTGCCTTGGCTACGCGAACGCCTTCAGTACCTGCCGGAGACAGTGGAAAATCGCTGCCGCACTATTCTGAATACTGCCCGAAGTGCCGAACTGGCACGGGAGTCCATCACTTCCTCCTGGGGCACGGCGGCCCTGTTACGGCATCTGCTGGGGCCACGCCGGGGAGTCAGCCTGCTGGACGGAGTGGGCGGCGACCTGACCAGCGTCCTGCTCCAGACGCTGACCGGTGTCGAGTCCTACGTCACCACTGCCACTGCGGCCTTGCCCCTGGATCAACTGGCTACTCAGGTTGGAACCACCAGTCTGAACCGCCGCGGTTTTCATGCCGGCGAGAGCAATTGGCCCGAGGCGGTTGCCGGCAAGATGGACTTGGTAATCGGCAGCGCCCTCGCCGACGCCCAGGAACTCCAAGCCCTGTGGTCGGCCCTGAGCGACAGCGGCGTCCTGTTCCTGCAGGGAGACGTCACCCAGCGCCCCGAAGGCTTCGCCACCAACGGCTGGCAGGTGGACATTCGACTGCCGGGCAATCCAGGACAGCAAGTGGCCAGCCTGGTCGGCCGCCAGGCGGAAAGCTATGTGCAGATCCGCGCTGCGCTTCTCAATCTTCCCCAGCACCTCCATTGGCTGCCCTTGCCGGCAGCCCTGGAACCTGCCGCACTGACCCCCGCACGGCAAGAGCGCCTCTGGGCGGTGCAAGCCAAGATCCAGGCCGGCCAGTTGGCAGCAGCGGCCAAGGACATGGCCCAGGCCCTGGCCGATGACCCCGACGATTCCGAACTGGAACGCTGCCATGCCAGTACGTTGCAGGCGCTCGGCGATCAGGAGGGAGCCATTGCCCACTGGAGCCATCTGATCCAGAAGGAGCCGGAACGCCTGGACGTCACCGAAGCCCTGACCCGCGCCCTGGTCTCCCTGGGTGAGTACGGCATTGCCGGGGCCATCCTGGACAACTATCAACAGTATGCCGCCACGACGGAGCCGGCCCTGGAGACCATCCGCAAGGCGGTGGACAGAACCGGCGAGAACGCCCAGCAGCCCATGGCCGAACCCGCCAAGAAGCGCCTGGGCTTTCTGCAGATACACACCTTCTATCCGGCCTATCTGGAACAGTTCTACGCCAAGCGGCCGGCCCTGCCGAGCCAGGATTTCTCCACCATGATCAAGGCGCTGGAAGCCGATGCTTTCAGCGCCAACCACATGCTCACGCCCTATCTGGGCGCTCTCGGCTACGACTGCCAACTGATTGTCGCCAACGACCCCATTTCCCAGGGCCGCTGGGCCGCCCAGCACGGCCTGCCCAACGGCATCGGCATGATGGACGTGGTGCGCCGACAGGTTGAGACCTACCGGCCGGAAATCCTCTATCTGAGCGAACCCATCAGTTTTGACTCCCGCTTCCTCCAGAGCCTCAGCTACCAGCCTCGCCTGGTGCTTGGCTGGCGCGGCGCACTGGCGCCGCCGGAGACCCGCTGGCACGGTTTTGACACCATGCTTTCGGGCCTGAGCGGCATTCGCGAACTGGCCCTGAAGCTCGGGGCCGCCGATGCCACCCACTTTTTCCCGGGCCACCCCAACTGGCTCAATCCCCAGTTGAACGGGATCGAACTGCAGAGCGACGTCCTGTTCACCGGCCAATGGACCATCGGTCAGCACGAAAAACGTAACCAGCAACTGCTGGCCCTGGCCGAGGCGGCCGGCGACCCGACAGCCCCGTTCTCCCTGGCCCTGCATCTCAGCGGCCAGACCCAGGGAATCCCGGCAGTACTGACGCCCTACATCAAACCACCGGTATACGGCATGGAGATGTACCGTACCCTGGCCAGCGCCCGCATCGTCGTCGACAGCCGGGCCGACCACTGGATGTTCGACCCGGCCAGCGGCCGCCCCCTGGACGTGGGCCGGGGTGAAACGGTCAACATGCGCCTGTTCGAGGTCACCGGCGCCGGGCGTTTCCTCATCACCGAACGCTTCGACAACCTGAGCGACTATTTCGAGGCGGGCCTGGAAGTCGAGACCTTCTCCGACCGGGAAGAGCTGATCGACAAGGTGCGCTACTACCTGGCCCATCCCGAGCAACGGGAAGCCATCGCCCGGCGCGGCAAGGAACGTTGCCGCCGGGACTACGCCATGGAATGGCGGGCGGCGCACTTCGACCGCATCATTCGGCGCCACCTGGCCCAACCGGCGCAGTCCGCCCGTTCCACCGCCGCTGCGGCGCCTGCCGTACCGACCCCGGCCAGCCCCAACGGCAGCATCCCCGGCAACAGCGCCGAAGTACTGGCCCTGATGCAGCGAGCCGAAGGCGCCCTGGCCCAGGGCCAGGCCCAGGAGGCCCTCAATCTGGTGATCGACGCCAAGAAGGCCCGCATCCCCACCATCGGTCTTGATGTGCTTCGCGCCCGCTGCTTTGCTGCCCTCAACCAGCCCTGGCACGTCGCCGAATGTCTGCGGGAAGAATTGCGCTTCTTCCCGGACAACGCCGAAGCCCGCGCCCTGCTTGAACGGGTAGACGACCGCAAGGCCGGCCAGGGGCCGGCCGTGGACGAATTCAGTGAGCTGCTGCAGGTGATCCGTCCCTACACCATGCTCAGCGAAGCGCGCCTGCGCTCGCTTTACGACAGCGCCATGCGTATCTGCGCAGCGGATCTGCCGGGCAACTTCGTCGAATGCGGCGTCGCCGCCGGCGGCTCCTCGGCCCTGGTTGCCGCAGTCATCGCCCGCCACAGCAAGCGGCCGCGCAAGCTGTTCGCCTTCGACTCCTTCTCAGGCATGCCGACTCCGGGAGAAAACGACACCCACCGGGGCCAGCATGCCGAGGACACGGGCTGGGGCACCGGCACCTGCGCGGCTCCGGAAGACAGTGTCCGGGAAGCCTGCCGCAAGCTGGGCGCCGAACACATCCTGGTGACGATCAAAGGTTTCTTTGAAGACACCCTGCCGGTGGAGCGCCACAATCTGGGCGAAATCGCCTTGCTGCACCTGGATGGCGACTGGTATTCCTCGACCCGGGCCATCCTCGACAATCTCTACGACCAGGTCACGGACCAGGGCATTTTCCAGGTGGACGACTACGGCCACTGGGAAGGCTGCCGCCAAGCCATCGAAGAATTCCAGAGCGAACGTCAGGTGCGCTTCCCCATCGAGCCCATCGATGCCGTCGGCGTGCGCTTCAACAAACCCAAAGCTGCCGCCGCCCCCACCACCGCCTTGCCCCTGGCACCGATCCTCCACTTCAGCACCTGGGAACGGGGCGGCGCCGGCATGGCGGCTGCCCGCCTGCGCAATGCCCTGGTCAGCGACGGTGTCGAAGCCGGCATGGCCGTGCTGCAGAAATCCAGCCAGGGCACCGATGTCGCCCTGCTCTGCCCCAACGGGGCACAAGCCCGGACAGTGCTCTCCCCCGGCGGCTCGCCCTATCTGGCGGAAGCCACCCAGGCCTGGGGCAAGACCCTGGGGGCCTACCCGGCCCGGGCCCCGTTCATCGAAGTCTTCAGCAACGCCACCTCCCCGTTGGAACTGGCTCGCCTCGGCGGTTTCGACAGTGTCCGCATCGCCCACTTCCACTGGGTGGCGGGAATGGTCAATTTTCCCACCGCGCCCCGGACCTTTGCCGGCAAATCGGTGATTTGGACCCTGCACGACATGGCCGCCTTCACCGGCGGCTGCCACTATGCGGGCGAGTGCGAAGCCTACGCCCGCAATCCGGGTTGCGGCCAATGCCCCATGCTCGGCTCCCGCGATGAGTCTGACGCCTCCCGGCAAACCTGGCTGCAACGCCAGGCCGCCTATGCCGACCTGGATCTGACGGTAGTCGCCCCCAGCCACTGGCTCGCCGATTGCGCCCGCAAGAGTCCCCTGTTCGCCGGCAAGCGGGTCGAGGTCATTGCCAACGGCATCGACCTGGAACGTTTCCGCCCCCTGGACCGGGCCGCCCTGCGGCGCCAGTGGCATATCGAAGCCGATGCGGCCGTCGTCCTTTTCGGCGCCGACAGCATTCAGAACCGGCGCAAGGGCTTTGACCTGCTGCTGGCGGCCCTGGCGGCCCTGGCCACCCAGGCTCCGGAACGCCCCATCACCCTAGCCGCCTTTGGCAGCCTGGCCGCCGATTTCACGCCGCCGGCCGGTTTCCGCTTCGTGCACCTGGGGGATATCAGCGACGAATCCCGTCTGCCCGAGGTCTACGGCCTGGCCGACCTGCTGGTGCTGCCATCCCGCGAGGACAACCTGCCCAACACCGCGGTGGAGGCCCTGGCCTGCGGCATTCCGGTGGTCGGCTTCCGCGTCGGCGGCTTGCCCGATATCGTCGTCGATGGCGAGACCGGCTGGCTGGCCGCCCCTGGCGATGTCGATGCACTGGCTGCCCTGATCCTCAGGGTGCTGGCCGAACAGACGCCGGCAGCCTGGAGTGAGCGTTGCCGGGCCAAAGCCGAAAGCGATTTCGACAGCCACCGGCAAGCCGAGAAATACCGCCAGCTCTACCTGGAGCTGCTGACTGCCCAGGAAGGCCGCATGACCTTCGCTTCGCCGGCGGAGCAGCTCAACTGGGAAGCCGAGTGCCTGCTGGCCCTGGCCGAACCCGAAGGTGCCCTGGCGCGGCTGGAACAGGCGCTGCAGGCGGACGCCAAGAATCCCCGGACCCTGGATAATCTGGCCGTGCTCTGCCACAGCAGCAACCACCTGCAGGAAGCCCTCAACTGGTCGGTGCAGGCCTTTGAAGCGGCGCCCGGCAATCCGGCCATCGTCCTCAACCTGCTGCACATCCTGACCGCCCTGGACCAGACGGCATCGGCCCGGGAAGTCCTGCAGGTCTTCCTCGGCGCGACCAGCACAGCGCCCGACCAGGCCTTCTACAGCCGCCTGCCCGACGCCCTCCGGACGACGGATACGAACAGCACCTTCAAGCCCCGCATCACGGCCATTGTTTCCACCTACAAGTCGGCCGAATTCATCGGCGAGTGCCTGGACGACCTGCTGGCCCAGACCGTGGCCGACCAGATCGAAATTCTGGTCATCGACGCCGACTCGCCGCAGAACGAAGGCGAAATCGTCCGTCGCTACCAGGCCAAGCACGCCAACATCCGCTACATCCGCACACCGGAGCGCATCGGCGTTTATCCGGCATGGAACCTGGCCATCCGCGAAGCCCGCGGCGAATACCTGATTTCCTGCAGCACCAACGACCGCCTCAAGAACACCGCCTGCGAAGCCCTGATGCGGGAGCTGGATGCCAGCCCCGAAGTCATGGTGGTCTATGGCGACTCCCTGCTGAGCCCCCTGCCCCACCAGAATTTCGACACGGTGGTCATCGGCGGCAGTCAGTTCTGGCCGCCCTATTCGTTCCAGCAACTGCTGGAGCAATGCATGGTCGGCTGCCACCCCATGTGGCGGCGCAAGGTGCATGAGGAACTAGGACTTTTCGACGAAAGCTATGCGGCCATCGGCGACCAGGACATGTGGCTGCGCATCGGCGAGAAGTACCCTCTCAAGCACATCCCCACCATCACCAGTATTTTCTGGGCCACCTCCGAATCCCTTTCCGGCAACTTCGAACTGTCGGGTCCGGAAGTGGACCGGGTGCACCTGCATTACCAGCAACGGGCCGACTACCGTCGCTGGGTGGATCGCAAGACCATCCAGGAAATCGACGCCCAGCTCTTTGCCGAGCGCATGCTGACCCGCTGGAAGGAGCGCCCCGCCCTGCTGCTGCTGACTGTCGTGGCAGCCGGCGAACAGGCGCGCCTGGCGCAGACCGTGGCCTCCCTGCAGACCCAGCTGTACCAGGACTGGAAACTGGTCGTACTAGCGGATACGCCGGCACCGGACCCGATTTTCGAGCAGACGGACATCCTCGGCTGGCTGCAACTGGACAGCCTGGATGACCCGGAACTGCTGGCCCGGGCCCTGAACCAGGTCAGCGACACCCTGGCCAGCGACTGGCTCACCCTGATTCCGGTCGGCAGCACCTTCGAGCCCCACTGGGCCATCGCCGTGGCCGACTACGCCAATCTGGACCCCAAGTGGCAGGCCATCTACACCGACCATGACCATATCGGTCCGGCCGGTTTCCGCTGCGCCCCCTGGTTCAAACCCGACTTCAACCTGGACTATCTGCGCGCCATGGATTACGTGGGCCCGGCCCTGTGGTTCAAGCACGAAGCCCTGCAGGAAATCGGCGGTTTCCACCCCTACCCCGGCGCCTGGCAATACGAGGCCCTGTGGCGCCTGCACGACCGCTGCGGTGCCGACGCCATCGGCCACCTGCCGGAGCCCCTGCTGCACCTGCCGGAAAACCTGCCCGAACATCCCCTGGCCCAGGCGGCCCGCCAGGCCGCTGTGGAAGCCCACCTGGCCCGCCGCAACATCGCCGCCACGGTCAGCGCCGCAATGGTCCCCGGTACGCTGCGCATTGCCTACCAGCATGCCGAGCGGCCCCGGGTCTCGATCATCATCCCCAACCGGGACAGCGTCTGGTATCTGCAGCCCTGCATCGACGGCCTGCTGGAAAAGACCACCTACGACAACTACGAAATCATCGTGGTGGACAACCAGACCGACGAGCCGGACACCCTGGACTACTACCGCAAGCTGGAACGGGACCACGGGGACCGGGTGCGCATCATTGCCTACGACCATCCCTTCAACTTCTCCGCCCAGTGCAACCTGGGCGTGGCCGCGGCTACGGGCGAATATGTCGTTCTGCTCAACAACGACACGGAAATCGTGCAGCCGAACTGGCTGGAGCAGATGCTCAACCACGGCCAGCGGCCGGAAGTGGGCGCCGTCGGCGCCCGCCTGGTGTATCCGGAGAAGGGCACTATCCAGCATGCCGGGGTGATCCTGGGCCTGGACCGCCTGGCAGCTCACTGCTTCTCCAAGGTTTCCATGCACGAGCCGGGTTACATGAACCGCCTGCAGGTGGACCAGGATTACAGCGCCGTCACCGCTGCCTGCATGCTGGTGCGCAAATCCATCTACCAGGACCTGGGCGGCATGAATGAGACGGATACCCCGGTCCTCTTCAACGACGTGGATTTCTGCCTGCGCCTGCGGGAAGCCGGACATCTGGTGGTATGGACCCCCGGCGCCACCCTGGTGCACCACGAGAACAAGTCCCTCGTCCTGGAGTCGTCCAATCTGCGCAAGCGCGCCGATGCTTCGGTGCGGGACGAGAAGACGGCAGACTTCATGCATCAGCGCTGGCACAAATGGCTGGCCGATGATCCCGCCTACAACCGCCACCTGTCCCTGCTCGACGGCAGTTCCTATACGCCGGAACCGGTGCTGGTGGCCGACTGGGACCGCAAGTTCCACGACCGCCCCCGGGTCCTGGCCCAGCCGCCTGCCGGCGGCGTCGGCGAATACCGCTTCATCGCCCCCTTGCGCGCCCTGGGCGCGGCCGGCACGCTGCAGAGCACCATCGTCCAAACCAAGAAGTACCACGAACTGCGTTATCCGACCCTGACGGAACTGAACCGTCTGGATCCGGATGTGTACATGATCCAGGTGGATTTCTCACCGCTTGCCGTGGAATGGCAGACCTATTTCCGCAAGCACCGGCCGGACATGCGCATCGTGGTCATGATGGATGACCTGATCACCCACATGCCCAAGGACAACCCCAACTACCGCCACATTCCCCGGGACGGACGCAATCGTCTGCGCAAGCTGTTCCGCCAGAGCGACCGGGTCATCGTCAGCACCCAGCCCCTGTACGACTTTGCCCGGGAGCTGACCGACGAAGTGCGGCTGGTACCCAACTCCCTGCGGGACGACCTGTGGGCCCACCTTACCTCCCGACGCCGTACCGGCAAGAAGCCCCGCGTTGGCTGGGCGGGCGCCCAGCAGCACTCGGGCGACCTGGCCATCATTGCCGAAGCGGTGAAGCAAACCGCCGACGAGGTGGACTGGATTTTCTTCGGCATGTGCCCCGAAGAGATTCGCCCCTATGTGGCCGAATACCATCCCTTCGAGGTCGGTGTGGAAGCCTATCCGGCCAAGCTCGCCAGCCTCAACCTCGACCTGGCCGTGGCCCCCCTGGAACTGCATCCCTTCAACGAGGCCAAAAGCAATCTGCGCCTGCTGGAGTACGGCATTCTGGGCCTGCCCGTGATCTGCACGGACATCTTCCCCTACCGTACCGACAATGCGCCGGTGACGCGGGTGGCCAACGAGACCGATGCCTGGGTCCAGGCCATCCGGGAGCGGGCCCACGACCTGGATGCGGCAGCCAGGGAAGGCGACATCCTGGAAGCCTGGGTACGCCGGCACTACCTGTTGAGCAGCCGCCTCAACGAATGGCAAGCCGCCCTGACGGACCCCCGTCCCTGAAACGGCGGGGCCGTCCCGCGCGGACGGCCCCCTTCCCCTAGCGAACATGACCCAAGCCCTTCCCCAGACTCCAGAAGCCCTCTCCGCCTGTTTTGCCCAGGCCGTCCAGGCCCAGCAGCGGGGTGACCGCCACACCGCAGAACGCCACTACCGGCAAATTCTGGCGGTGGTGCCCCAGCATCTGGATACGGCCCACAATCTGGCCATCCTGCTCGGCGACCAGCAACGCCATGCCGACGCCCTGGCCCTGTGGCAGGGCGTTCTGGCGGCGCTACCAGGCAGCATTGACGCCCGCATCGAGGCGGCCATGACCCGCATCCGCATGGGCGATGGAGCCGGCGCCAAGGCCGACCTGGTCCAGGCGGCAGCGCTGCAACCGGCCGACGACGATACCTGGCGCCGCATCGCCAGCGGCTTTGTCCTGCTGCGGGAGTTTCCCGATGCAGTAGACGCCTACACGGCCGCCCTCAACTGCAATCCGCAAGAGCCGCGCAATTACACCGCCTTCGCCTCCCTCTGCTCCCACCTGGGTGAATACGGGGTGGCGCAGGAACTGGCGGAAAGCGCCACCCGCCTTGCTCCCGATCTGCTGTGGGCCTGGGTGGAACTGGGCAACGCCCAGATGAAACAAGGCCAGGCGGCCGCTGCCGCCGCCAGTTTCAGCCAGGCCATCCGCATCGCTCCCCAGGACCCGGTGGGCTACTGCAACCTGGCCATCACCCAGATGGAATCCATGGACCTGGCCGCCGCCCGCCTCACCCTGGACCAGGCCCTGGCCCTGGACCCGGAACACCCCCTGGCCCGCTGGAACCGGGCCCTGGTGCTGCTCACCCTGGGCCAGCTGCGGGAAGGCTGGCCCGATTACGAATACCGGCGCCAGTCCAATATCCAGGGCGTCATCTACCGTCCCACCACGCCCCAGTGGCGCGGCGAGCCCATCGCCGGGCAGCGCATCCTGCTGCTCTGCGAACAGGGCCTGGGCGATTCCCTCCAGTTCATCCGCTATGCCGCCCTGCTGAAGCAGCGTGACGCCTGGATTGCGGTGCGCATCCAGCGCCCCCTCAAACCCCTGTTTGCGGAACTGGACTGCATCGATGCCCTGATAGACGAGAGCGAAGCGGTGCCCGACACCGACTGGCACTGTCACCTGCTCTCCCTGCCCCTGGCCTTCAACACCGGGCTGGACGACATCCCCGCCAGGATGCCCTATCTGCGCACCCCCCAGGTCAGCGCCGAGCGTTGGCAGCAGCGCCTCGCCGAGCTGCCCCGGCCCCGGGTCGGCCTGGTCTGGGCCGGCGGCCGCCGCCAGCATATGGCCGATGCCGTGCTCCTCGATGCCCGGCGCAGTCTTCACCTGAGCCAACTGCTGCCCCTGACCCAGGTGCCCGGCATCAGTTTCGTCAGCCTGCAAAAGGATGAAGCCGCCGCCCAGATTGCTGAGGTGGCCGGGCAGTGGCCCATCCTTGATTACAGCGGCGAACTTTCCGATTTCGCCGAAACAGCGGCCCTGGTGGAACAGCTGGATCTGGTCATCAGCGTCGATACGGCAGTGGCCCACCTGGCTGGTGCCCTGAACAAGCCTGTCTGGCTGCTCAACCGCTGGGATACGGACTGGCGCTGGCTGCTGCAACGGGACGATTGCCCCTGGTATCCCAGCCTGCGCCAGTTCCGCCAGCCCGGCCCCGGCGACTGGGAGAGCGCCATCGCCCAGCTGACAGCGGCCCTGGCCGTCTGGGCGAGCGAGCGATGAGCCGGCTGGACGAACTGCTGCAACAGGGCCAGCAACGCTTCAGCCAGGGAGACATGGCCGGGGCGGAACAAGCCTTTGCTGCCGCCGCCCAATTGGCGCCCCAAGCCTGGCAGGTACATTTCAACCTCGGCATGTGCCGGGATCGGCTGGGCCGCCGGGAGGCAGCTTTCACCGCCTACGAAAAGGCCTACCAGCTGGCGCCGGACCATGTGCCCTGCATCACCAACCTGGCCGTCAATGCCTTCAATCTCGGCAAGACCGAGATGGCCCTGCAACTGACCCTGCGCCAGGTGGAGCTGGAACCGGGCAACGCCCTGGCCTATGACAATCTGGGTCAGATATTCCGTCAGTTGGGCCAGTACGAAGGGGCCGAACTGTCGCTGCGCAACGCCCTGCTCCTGGCACCGGACACGCCCAACCTGCACAACAACCTGGGCCTGATCCTGCTCGATCAGAACAAGCTGGCGGAGGCCGAGCAGGCCTTCCTCCAGGCCCTGCGCCTGGCACCGCAGCACGCAGATGCCATGACCAATCTGAGCACTGTGCTTCAGGCCCAGGGACGCACGGCAGAAGCGCTGGAGCACTGTCGGCGGGCGGCCGCCCTGGCACCCCGGTCTGCAGTGACCTGGACCAATCTGGGCAACGTCCTGAAATCCATGGGGCTGCATCAGGAAGCACTGGAAGCCCAGCGCCAGGCCATCGCCCTGGCGCCCGACTATGCCCTGGCCCACTGGAACTACGCCATGTCCCTGCTCGCCCTCGGCCAGCTGGAGGCCGGCTGGCAGGAATATGAATGGGGGGCGGCAGCCGGTACCCGTACCCGTTTTGCGGCAACCCTGCCCCGCTGGCAAGGGGAAGATCTGGCCGGCAAGCACCTGCTGCTCAGAGCCGAACAAGGCCTGGGCGATACGCTGCAGTTCGTTCGCTTTGCCCCGGAACTGCAGCGCCGGGGCGCCAAAGTCACGCTGGAGTGCCAGCCCTCCCTCATTCCCCTGCTCCAGGGCGTTGCCGGTATTGACCACCTGGTCGCTCAGACAGGGGAACTGCCGGCTGATGCGTGGGGCTGCCAGTGCTATCTGCCGCTGATGAGCCTGCCCCACCTGCTGCACATCGGTCTGGCCGACCTGCCGGGTCCCATTCCCTATCTGCCGCTTGAGGCAGGGCGTGTGCGCCACTGGCAAGACATGCTCGGCCCCCGAAGCCGTTTCCGGGTCGGCCTGGCCTGGGCAGGCAATCCCCGGCATCGCAATGACCACCAACGCTCGTGCCCCCTGGCCCAGTTCGTCGAATTACTGGCGGTGCCGGGGGTTGAATTCATCAGCCTGCAACTACCGGCCGCCGAGCTTCCCCAAGGTTTGCGGGACGTCACGGCAGGCATCCGGGATTTTGCCGACACGGCAGCCATTGTCAGCCAGTTGGATCTGGTGATTTCGGTAGACACGGCCATCATCCACCTTGCCGGGGCTTTGGGACGACCAGCCTGGCTGCTCCTGCCACGGGATGCAGACTGGCGCTGGCTCCAGGAGCGGCAAGACAGCCCCTGGTATCCCAGCCTCAAACTGTACCGGCAAAAAATGCCGGGGCAATGGTTGCCGGTTCTGCAAAGCGTTCGCCGGGATTTGGAAAGTCTCGCCGGGAACGCCCGCCCAAAAATGCAGGATATGTAAAGACCCGCAATCCACGGGCCTTTCCGGCCCGCAGAAAACTCCTTGCCGGCCCTCTTGAGAAACGTGGCACACCAGTTGCTTTAAGAGAGCCAGAACGGCATTGCCCAGCAGGGCATTAGCCGTATCAAACAATTTTGCCCTCTGGTAAGGAGCTAAATATGGCACTCATCGTCAACACCAATATTGCGTCGCTCAACGCGCAACGCAATTTGAGCAACTCCAACGCCGCCCTCGGCCTGTCCCTGCAACGCCTGTCTTCCGGCCTGCGGGTTAACAGCGCCAAAGACGATGCAGCCGGCCTTGCCGTGGCAGAAAGCATCACCAGCGGCGTCCGCGGCAACACCCAGGCCATCCGCAACGCCAACGACGGTATTTCCGTCGGCCAAACGGCCGAAGGCGCCCTGGGCCAGATCGCCAACAACCTGCAGCGGATTCGTGAAATCTCCGTGCAGGCAGCCAACGGTTCCATCAGCAACAGCAACCGCAGCCAGCTGCAAAAAGAAGTGGATCAGCTGACCCAGGAAATCAGCCGTATCGTTCAGACCACCGAGTTCAACGGCACCAAGCTGCTGTCCGGCGCTTCCACCATCACTTTCCAGATCGGCTACAGCGGCTCCACGGACAACCAGGTGGCCATCAGCACCACCAACCTGGCCCAGACCGCTGCCGGATCCGCTGGCATGAACAGCTATAGTGCCGGCCTGACGGCAACCGGCACCATCAACGTCACCACCTCCGCTGGCGCCTCCGCTGCCCTGTCCAAGCTGGACTTCGACATCGCCCAGGTCGCCAATCTGCGCTCCACCTATGGTGCCGTGCAGAACCGCTTCGAGGCCGTGATCGCCAATCTGCAGAACTACGTGGAAAACCTCAGCGCCTCCAAGAGCCGCATCATGGATACGGACTTTGCCGCAGAATCCGCCCAACTGACTCGCAATCAGATTCTGCAGCAGGCAGGCACCGCGATCCTGGCTCAAGCCAATACCGTTCCCCAAAGCGCACTGACCCTCTTGAAGTAATGCGCTGACCAGCTACTTACCAGTATATTTGCGGCACCTTTCCCCCCCTCATGGGCCTGCAACGGGCGCATGGGGCGAGACGGGAGGGGTGCCTCTTTCTTTTTAAGGCACGCAAAAAAAGTTTTCGAAAAAAAGACCTAAAGTTATCTTCCCCGGCTCCGATAATTGATTCAAAGGCGGCGGGCTTCGCCACCGAAGTTTTACCCGAAGTGGTAAATAATCAATGGAACCAAGGAGATAATCATGGCTTTGATCGTCAACACCAATATTTCGTCCCTGAACGCACAGCGGAACCTGGCGACTTCCAACCAGTCCCTGTCCGTTTCTCTCCAGCGCCTGTCCTCCGGTCTGCGTGTGAACAGCGCTAAGGACGATGCCGCTGGTTCCGCTATTGCCGAAGGTCTGACCAGCGCCATCCGCGGTGGCAACCAGTCCATCCGCAACGCCAACGACGGTATTTCCGTCGGTCAAACGGCTGAAGGCGCCCTGGGCCAGATCGCCAACAACCTGCAGCGGATTCGTGAAATCTCCGTGCAAGCCTCCAACGGCTCCATCAGCGACACCAACCGTAGCCAGCTGCAGAAGGAAGTGGACCAGCTGACCCAGGAAATCAGCCGTATCGTTCAGACCACCGAGTTCAACGGCACCAAGCTGCTGTCCGGCGCCTCCACCATCACCTTCCAGGTCGGCTTCAGCGGTTCTGCCGACAACCAAGTGAGCGTGGATACCTCCAACCTGGCACAGAACGGTGCAGCCGGCCTGAACGCTTACAGCGGCACCCTGACTGCAACCGGTACCGTCAATGTGACGACTTCCGGCGGCGCCTCTGCTGCAATCAACAAGCTCGACGCCGACATCGCTCAGATCGCCAACATCCGCGCAACTTTCGGTTCCGTGCAAAACCGCTTCGAAGCCGTGGTGTCCAACCTGCAAAACTATGTGGAAAACCTCAGCGCTTCCAAGAGCCGCCTGATCGACGCCGACTTCGCTGCAGAAACCGCCCAGCTGACCCGTAACCAGATTCTGCAACAAGCTGGTACGGCAATTCTGGCCCAGGCGAACACCGTGCCCCAGGGTGCGCTGACCCTCCTGCGCTAAGCCGCGTAAAGTAGCTAGCAGTATTTAGCCGGAGTGGCGGCGAGCTTGGCTCGAAGCCACTCCGGCTATGCCGTGTAGAGGAGCTGGAAATGACTATCCAACCTTTGAATAGCAGCGGACCCCCTGCCTACCCCTCCCAGGCAACCAACCGCGCAACTGGTGATGCCGTTGCTGTCAAACGCGACATTCCCACCGCCGACGTATCCTCTGTCAGCACCACGAAGAACATTGGCATCTCTGAGCAGGAAAAACAAAAGCCGGTCGAAGAAAAGGATGCCCTGCAGGAGGCAACCCATCGCGCCAATCAAACCGTAGCCGGTTTACGCAGCGACTTGCAGTTCTCGATCGACGACGCGACGGGTACGAGCGTGGTCAAGCTGATTGATGTAAAAACCAAGGAAGTGATTCGCCAGATTCCGGCACAGGAAATGCTTGTTATCGCAAAGCGACTTGATGAACTGCAAGGCCTGTTGATCAAGGAGCGTGTTTAAGTACATTTCAGTGTTGCGGCATAACGGAGAACGAACATGGGCATTTCAAGCGCAGGTATTGGTTCAGGACTCGACGTCAACAGCCTGGTAAGCCAGCTACTTCAGCTTGAGCGTCAGCCGCTCAACTCGCTTACTGCCAAGAAGCAGACGTTCAACGATCAGTTGAGCGCCTTTGGCAAGGTCAAGAGCGATTTGGATGCATTCAAGACCGCCGTCTCTGGGCTGAAGCTGGACATGGACTTTGCCGCAGCCAAGGCTACGTCTTCCAATACCTCTCTTCTGAATGCAACTGCTACCAATACGGCCACCCCGGGTAGCTACGACATAAAGATTTCCCAACTGGCACAGGCCGGTGTGCGGGCATCCGCCGCCCAGACTGACTCCAAAGCTGCAGTCGGCGCAGATGGAACGTTCACTTTGTCTGCTGGTGGCAAAAGCTTTGATATCGCCCTGACGGCCAGCGACTCGCTGGAGACCATCCGCGACAAGATCAACGCGGCGACTGTGACGGAAAGCGGCAAGACCGCCACCCAGTCCCTCGCCAAAGCCAGCGTCATCAATGCCGGCACCTCGGCAGCCCCCCAATATAAGCTGGTAATTGCATCCACGAAACAAGGCGTGGATAACGCCGTTTCCATTGATGCGGCACTGGAAACTGCCTTGGGTGGATTTACCCAGACCCAGGATGCAAAGAACGCAAAGCTGTCGCTCAATGGCCTGGAGGTTGAGCGCTCCACCAATACCATTACCGATGTAGTGGATGGGGTCACCCTTAATCTGGCCAGCGCCGATAGCACCAAAACGGTCAACCTGACGGTTGCACGGGATACCGAAGCCATCACCAAGAAAATCAATGACTTCATTTCCGCCTATAACAAGCTGGCCAGCACCGTAAACAGCCAACACCAGAAGGGTGGCACCCTTGAAGCCGACAACTCGGCCACCTCGGTCATTTATCAACTGCAGAACGTTTTCAATGACCCGGCAAAGATTGCCGGAAATGACCTGAACTACTTGGCCCAGGTTGGCATCAGTTTCAAAAAGGACGGCACTCTGTCCTTGGATAGCACGGCATTCACAAAAGCGCTGGAAACCAATTCTGGTAACGTCGTATCCCTCTTCACCGATACGGAACGCGGTTTTGCCCACCGGCTCTATGACACCGCTTCCAACATGCTCACCAACGATGGCCTGGTGGACTCTCGAATTAAGGGCCTCAACTCCCGGATCAAAATTCTTGATACCAACATGGAGCGGGAAAATGTCCGGCTTGAGAACATGGAAACCCGTCTGCGGCGTCAGTATGCAAACCTGGATTCTCTGATGGGCACCATGAAGAACACCAGCAGTTATCTCACCTCTCTGTTAGGTTAAGATGACCGTCCAGCGTTTCAGAAAGGCATTACATGTTTAACCAAGGGGTTCGGGCTTACGCCCAGGTAAAGGTCGAAACGGCTGTCAGTACGGCCAACCCCGTCCAGTTGGTCGTTCTTCTCTATGAAGGCGCCATCTCCGCCATTGCATCGGCCAAAGGCGAGATGGAGAGGCGGAACATTGCCCAGAAAGCACAATTCATCAACAAGGCCATCGACATTATCGAAGGCCTCCGCAATGCGCTAGAGTTCAGTCAAGGTGGAGACATCGCCGTCTCCCTTAACGACCTGTACCTCTACATGGTGCAACGTTTGAGCACTGCCAACCTCAAGAATGATCCGGCCATCCTGGATGAAGTAACCGCACTGCTGAGGGAACTGCTCGGCGCATGGGAAGTACTGGCAAAAGGCACTGCCGATGGCATTGATGACGACAGTACCGCCCCCAATGACGGTAACGTCCTGACCAAGGCCTAAAAGCATGGCGAACAGCGAAGAAATTCTCGCTCTGTACGATGCGATTCTCGCGACATCTAAGCAAATGCACGAGTACGCCAGGGCAGAGGAATGGGACGCGCTGGTAGACAAGGAACTGGAGAGACGGCAGTTGGTGGCCGCCTTGCGCAGTCAATTAGAAGCAGGCCCCTCCCCTCTAAGCCCTTCTGAGCAGGCGCAGTCAGAAACGACCATCAAGTCCATTCTTTCATTGGATGAAGAAACCAGGAGTTTGGCCGAGCGCTGGATGGGAGAACTGGATGAGAAACTGGGCAGCATCAAGACTTCCAGACGCCTCCAAAACACCTACCTGGCGCCATAGGTCAGATTCTCTGGGGCACACTGGTAGTGCCCCGCTCCAGCATTTAATTTGAGATCCTGGCCTCTGCCATGATTCCGTCCGACCTCGTCAATCTCCCTCGCGTCCGGCTGGATGCATCAATCCAACAGGTCGCGCCAAGCCAGGCCGTTTCCGACCTGTTGTCCGAGCTTGTTCCCGGACAACGGATTCTGGCCGATATTCAGGCCGCACTACCTAATGGAACCTATCGGGCAATGATTGCCCAGCGAGAGGTTACGCTGGCGCTTCCCTTCTCAGCGAAAAGTGGGGATTCGCTGGAAATGGAAGTGGTAGAAAACAATGGTCGGACGGCCCTCGCGGTCATCGCCAACCCCAGGCCGGAAACCACAGCAGAAAGTTCCGCCTCGACCTCTCTCAGCCGCGCCGGCCAGCTTATTGCCACACTGCTGACGGATGCCCCAGACAAACCCCAAGAGCGGGCCACCCCTCTCAATGGTAATCAACCACTCCTTGCCAACCCCAAACTCCCCGCTGAACAACTTGCGCCTTTACTCAAGCAAGCTATCAGCACTAGCGGCCTCTTTTACGAAGCACACCAAGCCCGTTGGACGAGCGGCCAATTTAATCTGGCCGAGTTACTCAAGGAACCGCAGGCTCAGGCAGGAGCCAGCCAATCGCCGCCAGCAGCGCCCTCCAGACAAGAGCCCCCCTCCGTACCTCAACCGCAGTCGCAGTCTCAGCAGCCTGCGACCAGCAATACCCCCACCATCCCCGTGGCACCACAGAAGGCGGATGAGCCCACCGGCACCCAACCCCTTCCCCCTCCCCAAACATTCACCGGCAATACAACGCAAACCACCAGCAACACGCCCCCCGGACTTGCAGCCGATCTAGTTCCCTTAATTCGACAGCAATTGGAGTCCCTAGCCAGCAACACTTAT
>Ga0265332_10000605_pt1 | contig 23555 bp, 23 predicted proteins | sample 41926metaG_FD_202084 | JGI IMG/M metagenome (GOLD analysis project Ga0265332, IMG submission 202084) | Rhizosphere microbial communities from Carex aquatilis grown in University of Washington, Seatle, WA, United States - 4-19-26 metaG | ecosystem: Host-associated > Plants > Roots > Rhizosphere...
AGGCCACATACTGGTCCAGCTTGCCGCCGTTGATCTGGTCGCGGTTCTGGTAGAAGCGGTGCGTGAGATCGCGCGTCGGCGTGACGAGCGGCAGGTCGACCGGCGGCTGATCGATCCGGAACGGCGCATTGGCGACATTGCCCCCATACATGGGATCCGGCGTCACGCCGTCGGCCTTCCAGGTCGGAGGAAGCATCGGGAGCAGCGCCCCGTCGCGGTCGCGCTGCAAGACCTGCTCGGACGTCGCGGCAGCGATTCCGTCGGCCCCCGGAAAGAGGCCATACAGGTTGTCGAAGCTCCGGTTCTCGCCATAGATGACGACGACATGCTTGATCTTCGCGAGTGCCCGATCGGTTGGAGTGTCGCGCGATACGGTCGACACGCCGGCGCATCCGGCGAGCACGACGATGGCGAAAACCAGCAGCGGGGCGCGGCGGCGCCGAAGGTTGGACAGCATCGAGGACCTCCGCGACGAAAGCGGCGTTGAATTCGACCCCATCAGACGGCACCGTCGTGACACGGTCATGACAGCGTCCTGGTCAGATCACGCCGGCAATGATGTTGATCGCCATCGCGAGGATCGCGATGTTGAACACGAAGCTCAGGAAGCCGTGGATCAGCGTCAGCCGCCGCATATGGCGTCCGGTGACAGCGACGTCCGAGGTCTGCGACGTCATGCCGACGACGAACGCAAAATACGCGAAGTCGAGAAAGTCGGGCTCCTGGCCGCCCGGGAACGCGAGCCCCTGCGGCTCGCATTCGGGGTCGCGCGAGTGCGTGTAGTAGCGGCGCGCATAGTGGAAGCCGAAGAGCGTCTGGATCAGCAGCCAGGAAAGTATCAGCGCGAGGATGGCGAGCGCGAGATGCCACGAGCGCAGCCACGCTGTCGCGTTCCTGACCTCGCCGATCAGGAGCGCGATGGCGACCACACTCGCGCACGCCGCCGTCACCACCGCGAGAAAGATGACGAAGGCGCCCTGGTCCTGCGAGCGCATCCGGGCCCGGGTCATCGCCGTGTCGGCACGGGCGATGACGGCCCAGGCCATGCCGAGATAGATCGACACCCCCGCATCCCACGTGATCAGCAGCGACGTCTTGAACGGGAAGAAGCGTTCGGCGACGAAATAGATCGCGATGCCCGTCGCGGCGGCGAGTCCGATCCGGTGGCTCGCCAGCATCCGGACGATCAGTGGCAGCGACTGGGCAGGTTCCCGAGAGGGGCCGCGCGCGCTCATGCGACGGTCGCTACGTTCCGAACGGCGCGATGCCGATCAGCGGCCCGTGCAGCCAGAAGGCGAACACGAACCAGGCAGCGGCGCCGACCGCGCACGTCAGCGCGTCGCGCGAAGCGGTGCCGGCGGGATATACGACGCCGGCGGCGGCATCGCGGCGGCGCGATGCGGCGTAATCGAGGATCGCCCAAACAAAGAATGCGCCGAAGAGCACGAATCCGGCCAGCGAGAACGCCGACAGCAAGTGCCCGAAGGCCCAGGTCTTCACGCCGGCGACCATCGGGTGTCCGATCGCGGGCTTGATCCGGTTGCCCGGCACGTACGCGGCCGCGATCAGGATGAACGCGAGCAGTGCGAACACCGTCGTCGCGTAGTGCATCCAGAAAGGGGGGGTCCACAGAAAGACCGGGTGCTGCCGCGCCTCTCCGAAGCCCCAGACGATCAGCGCGAATCCCGCGAGAGAAACGAGCGAGTAGAGGCCTTTCCATGGATTCGGACCGAGACGCGCGATCTGCACGCTGCGGAACCCGTCGCCAAAGATGCGCACCGAGTGAACGCCGAGGAAGACGACGAGACCGATGATGAGCAGGATCAATGCAGCAGCTCCATTGTTTTCGGGTTCGGCCCGGGTTGCACGTTACTTGAACGGTGACGTTGGGCCGGGGAATGCCGGTGGCGCAGGCGTCGGTGCGGGTGTCGCGCACAGCCACTCCAGCATCGACGCGCCGAGCGTGCCGGGCTTCACGTCGACGTATTCGACGGATTTCGGCGGCAGCTCGAACTGGGCGAGCTCTATTCCCTTGGCATCGCGATAGACGAGCATCGCGGCGCCCATCCGGTGCACCGGACAGTCGGCGATGTTGAGCGCCAGCATCTCGCTGTACTTCTGTTTCGTGCCCTTCTCGTCGGCGATGGTGCGCGGTGCCTTCGGCGTCGTCCTGAACCAGCCCTGCCGCCGGCCGTCGGTGAGCCGCACCGGCGGGGAGGCCTGCACCGAGACTTCGGAGCCGTCCGGCTGGACGCCGAACGGGACGAATTTCTCGGCCGCGCAGAGCGCCGGCCACGTCGCCGCAAGAACGAGTGGCAGCAGGCGCGCGGCACCGCGATGTGCGGCGACGAACCGACGCCCGATGGCAAGCGACATCGTCACGGGAGGGTGTGCACTCGGGCGTGCCGGCGAAAACGCATTCGTGCTAACGGGGCTTCACGAAGCGAAGCGCGAATTTGTCCGTGGGAAGGTTCGCGTCGCCGGACGACGTCTCGCGCGTGTCCGCGGGATTGCGCAGGAACGTCCCTTCGGCCTCGAGCACGAAGCCTGCCTGCTGCATCTCCGTGACGACGACCGCCTCGTCGATCCGGTGCAGCGTCTTGCCGACCGTCACGCCGGTGCCCGCCTTCGCGGCGTGATCGACGACGACGAGATGCCCGCCGGGCTTCAGCGCTGCGAAGAGCCGCTGGTTCATTTTCGCCCGGTCGACCGGAAGGTAGGTGATGTCGTGATAGTTGTTGACGATGGTGATGAGGTCGAGCTTCGGTGCGTCCGGCGGCACCGGATCCTCGAACGGCCGCAGCACCACGATGATGTTGGGCTGCGGATTGTCGGCGAGGCGCTTGGTCAGCGCCGCGCCAGCCGTTTCGCGCTGCGCGTAGACCTTGCCGGTCGGGCCGACGGCGAGCGCCATCAGCTCGGTCGTGTAGCCGCCGCCCGCCGCGATGTCCTCGACCTGCATGCCTGGCATGACGCCGGTGAACGGAATGAACTCCAGCGGGCGCCGCGACGCGTCGAGCTTGTGATCGCCCTCGGTGCGGATCGGATTGGCGACGATGCTCTGCGCAAGCGCGTTCGCGGCCTCCGGAGATTGAGTCGGCGCCGTCGTGCAGCCGGCCACCGCAAGCAAGAGCAGCGCAGGGCACAGTGCGCTGGCGGCGCGGGCGGGCGATGGGCGATTCGAACGGGCGAAGATCATGGGCGGGCCGGGGTCTCGGAATGGCCCGATACTCTATCAGGTGCCGCGCCGGGCGGTGGCCCCCGGCCCACCGGATCAGCGTGCCGCGTAGAGCGTCGGGAGCTCTGCGCGCAGCGCTTCGAGCTTGGGCAGGTCGTTGTAGACGATGTACGGCTGCGTCGGATGCAGGGCGAGGTAGTTCTGGTGGTAGCCCTCTGCCGCCCAGAATGTCGACAGCGGCGCGATTTGCGTGACGATCGTCCCGCTGAAGGCTTTCGCCGCGGTCAGTTGCGCGACGTAGGCCTCGGCAACGCGCTTCTGCTCGTCGTTGACGTAGAAGATAGCCGACCGGTATTGCGTGCCGCGATCGGGGCCCTGGCGATTGAGCTGCGTCGGGTCGTGCGCGACCTGGAAGAACACCTTCAGCAGCTGGCCGTAGCTCACCTGCGCGGGGTCGTAGGTGACTTCCACCGATTCCGCGTGGCCGGTGTCGCCGCTGGACACCTGCTCGTAGCTGGGATTCTTCGTCGTCCCGCCCGCATACCCCGACACCGCGCGACTCACGCCCTTGACGTGGCGGAACACCGCCTCGACGCCCCAGAAGCAGCCGCCCGCAAACACCGCGGTCTGCGGCGCCTTGGACGTCGCGGCAGGAATGTCGACGGCCGGGGTGGGCAGGGGCGTCGCGTTGCAGGCGGCAACCGAAGCCAGCATTGGCAGGGAAACCAGCGAAATGATGCGACCAAGCGGGATGCGGCGCATGAGTGAATCCTTTTGCGGAAGCGCCCCGGCAACGGGCGGGGCATAGGGCTTAGTCGCCGCCGCCACCAAAACATTGCACGGTGAGCCCACAAATTCCGCCTTCCGGCGCAAGCGGGTCCGCGCCGGGACGATTCAGGGGTGGCGCACCACGCACGCGCGCCGGTGCAGGGCTCAGCGCAGCCACACGCCGGTGATCCGGTCGTACTCGCCCGACGCCTTGGCAAGGTGCAGCCAGGTGTCCATCCAGTCCTTCATCGGCGTGTCGCCGCGCGGGAGGAGCCACGCCATCTCGCCGTACTGCAGCGGCTTGTCCGGGTTGACCGCGCATAGACCCGGGCGCAGGTTCGCCTGCACGATGGTCTCGACCGACTCCGAGATCATCACGTCGGCGTTGCCCTTCAGGATCTCGTCGAAGATCGTCGTGTTGTCGTTGAAGATCACGATCTTCGCCTGCTTGAAGTTGGCCCGCGCGAAGCGCTCGTTGCTGCCGCCCGGGTTCTCGATCACCGTGACGCCGGGCTTGTCGATGTCGGCGACGGTCTGGAACCTGGCGACGTTCGCGCACTTGGTGATCGGCGCCTTGCCGTTGACCATGTACGCGGTCGTGAAGAACGCCGTCTTCTGCCGGTCGGTCGATACCGAGATGCCGCCGACGGCGACGTCGCACTTCTCGATGAAGTCCTTCATCAGCGCGGGCCATGCGGTCTTCACCATGACGACCTCGACGCCGAGCGCTTTCGCCGCGGACGTGACGAGGTCGATGTCGAGACCTTCGTACCCGCCGTCGGGCCGCTGGATGCTGAAGGGTTTGTAGTCGCCGGGCGTGCAGACGCGAAGCTTGCCGCTCTTGATCACATCGTCGAGCCGGGACGGGCCAGGCGCCTGCGCGAGCGACCACGAGGCGGGCAACGCGCAGATCAGCGCGACTGCGAGCATTCTCAGCATGTTCATTTCCTCCTGAAGGATGGCGTGCAGAGTGTGCGCTGCGGGCCGGATCGATTGTACCGCTGCGGTCGCGGCGCGGGCCGCCCCGACGACGCTCACTTCACCAACGACGGCGCGATGCTGCGGAGCTGCAGCGGATACGTGGCAAGGCTGCGCTGCCCGGTGGCGCCGACCGCACGCACCGAGAAGAGATAGTCGTCCTTCGACATCGGCACGGCGGCCCGCGTGACATTGCCGACCCACACGGCACCCTGCCACGCCGACGATGTCGTGTCGCGCCAGACGATCTCGTAGCCGGCGAGGTCGGCTTCCGGATTGGCGAGCCACGACAGCGTCGTCTGGTTCTCGAGCTGGAGCGTCTCGATGCGCACGCCGGACGGCGGTGCGGGCGCGCGGGCAAGCGTCGCGAGGCCCGCCAGGTTCACGCGGGCAACCGATGCCAGGTAGTCGAAATCCACGAACTGCGGCAGGTCGCCGAACTGGACGCCGTCGACCATGCGCACGTCCTGATGCTGATGGCGGAAGTCCTCGTGCGCCTCGGTGAAGCGCACGGCGGCATAGCCTTCGGCGAGGAACGGAATATGGTCGCCGCCGCGCAGATAACGGTCGCGCCGATATACGATCTGGACATTCATCTCGGAGACGTAGCGCTGCGCTGCGTCGCGCAGCGTCCGGGCGAGCTCGCGGGCCGGCGAATCGTTCTCGCCGCCGGTCTCGAGCCGGCGCTGCCATTCTTCGGTGAGCTCCTTGCCCGCCGGGACGCCCTCGGCGAACAGCCGCAGCGTGCCGGCGTCGCGCTTGCCGGTCTCGTCGTGCGCATTGCCGACGATGTCGTTGGTGATCATCGCCTCGACCCGCGCGTTGCGCTCGCGTGCGGACTGCGCCCAGTGCGCGGCGCCCAGCAGACCCTGCTCCTCGCCGGCGACCGCCATGAAGACCAGCGTCGCCGGGTTGCGCGTCTTCGCCATCGTGCAGGCGAGCTCCATGACCACCGCGGTGCCGGAGGCGTCGTCGTTCGCACCGGGCGCGTCGCACTGCGCGTTCATCACGTTGCCGCACATCGAGTCGTAGTGGCCGGACACGACGAGCATGCGCGCCTTCGCGGCCGGATCCACGCCTTCGAGCGTCGCGACGACGTTGACGAGCGTCGCGGCCTTCTGCACGCGCGGGGTGGGCGGCTGGACGAATTCGTCGAACTCGACCTTGAGCCGCGCACCCGTTTCGGCGGCGCAGCGGTCGAGCGTCTCCTTGATCCACCGGCGCGCCGCGGCCACGCCGCGCTTCGGGTCCTCGGTTGTCGACAGCGAATGCCGTGTTCCGAATCCCGCCAGCGTGCGAACGTAGCCTTCGAGGCGGGTTGCCGACACGTTGGCGACGAGGCGCGCGATTTCGGGATCGCGCGCATCCGGCGCATCGGCGGCGAGCGTCGGTGTGGCCGAAAACGCGCAGACGCACGCGGCGGCAGCGGCGGTCAGCCGTGTGGTTTCGCGGATCAAGGACTCTCTCCCAATGCGCAAGGAAGGGGCGATTATCGCGCGAACGACACGCGGCGTCGCGCCGGTGTCGGCCCGCTCGACTCCTGCTATAGTCAGCGCCGCCGCTCTGGCCGGGAATCTGCCCGCCGGCGCGAGCTCCGGGGAAGGGTGCACATGAGACGTTCGCTGCAGGCGGTCGCAGCCGCCCTCGCGCTGGCCGGTTGCACGTCGTACGGCGCACTGACGGCGGCGGATTACGATCCCGGCGAAACCTCGCGCAGCCAGTTCCTCGACAACTCGCACATGTGCGAGCAGCAGGCCGAGGCCGACCACAAGAAGTTCGGGATGGGCCCCCTGGATCCCAGCTATGCGACGTTCAACCGGATGTACGACGCCTGCATGCGTTCGAGCGGCTACACGCGCAAGCCGAAAAAGGAGTGACGCGCATCACTCGCCTTTGCCGATCAGCCTGGGATCGGCGAAGAGCGAGCTGATGTGCACCTTGCCGATCTCCGGATGATCGGGCACGACGAAGAGGATCGGCGTGATCAGCTCCTCGAACAGCCCGCGCAGGCTGCGCGCGCCCGTCTTGTATTCGATGGCGAGCTCCGAGATCTGCTCGAACACCCTGCGCTCGACGACGAGCTCGACGCCTTCGTTGCCGAAGATCTCGCGGAACTGGCTGTAGATCGAGTCGCGCGGCTCGGTCATGATCCGCACCAGCATCTCGCGCGTCAGGTCGCGGAAGCGCGCGATGATCGGCAGGCGCCCGGTGAATTCCGGGATCAGCCCGTAGGTGAAGAGGTCGGTCGGCTTCACGCGCGTGTTGAGGCGATCGAGGATCTTGCGGTTCTCGTCGTCGGACGTCGCGATGAAGCCGAAGCCGTGGTTCTGCGCCATGATGTCGTCGAGGCCGACGAAGGCGCCTCCGCAGATGAACAGGATGTTCGTCGTGTCGATGTACCGGCCGTTGCCGATCCTGACCTGCGAGCCTTCCATGATCTTCAGCAGCGCGTGCTGGACGCTCTCGCCCGACGCGCTGTGCGGCGTCGCGTCCGGCGCCTTCAGCTTGTCGATCTCGTCGATGAAGACGATGCCCTGCTGTGCATGCGCGAGATCGCCGCCGGCCTTGTCGATCAGTCGCTGCAGGATCGCGTCGATTTCCTCGTTGACGAAGCGCGTCTGCGCGAGCGAGGTCGCCTCCGCGGTGACGAACGGCACGCCCAGCATCCGCGACAGCGTCTCGCAGGTCAGCGTCTTGCCGGTGCCGGAGGGGCCGATCAAGAGCACGTTGCTCTTGACGATCGGCACGCTGTCGCGCAGGGACTTCTCGATCTTGCGGAAGTGCGAATACACGGCCACGGCGAGGGTCTTCTTCGCCTCGTCCTGACCGATGACGTACTCGTCCAGCACCTTGACGATCTGGCTGGGCTTCGCGCTCCGGCCGAGCGTCTTCAGTGCCGCGGGCTCTTTTGGCAGCGCGACGGAGGCATTCATGATCGTCGCATTGTAAGCGCGTTCGTGCGGCCCCGGTCCCGTGGGACCGCCGGGCTCTCTTGCCCGCTGCCTCGCGACGCGGTGCGCGCGACTGATGCCATTGTCATGGCGAACGCCGAGTTCAAATGTCGATGCGGCGATTGGCCGCATTTCCTGTCCTTGCAAAGCGTGGCGCGTCGCGCGGCGAAGGATTATGCTTCTGCCGCTGGCAATGGGCCGGGCGAGCGTCGGCGAACGCTCCCCGTGTTGGTTTCGTTCACAGGGAGAAGAACAATGTCGGTAAACAGAGTGTCGCGCGCCATGCGACCCACCACGTCGGCAATTGTCACGTTGTCCGGCGCCATGCTCGTGCTTGCCGCCGGGGATGCGAACGCACAGGCATCGCAGCAGCTCACACTCGCCTTCACCGGCGGACTCACCGTGCCGATTTCCGGGTTCACGACCATTGCAATTGCGCTTGCGGTCGCCCTCGTCGCCTGGAGAGCATTGGGCGGCGGCCGGCTGGCCCGATTCTGGGTGTTGGCCATTGCAGCCGGTGGAGCGGCGCTCGTCGCGGCGCTCCCGGAAAACGACGCCGCGGCGATCGTGCCGGGCATCACGCTCAACCTCGCGACGAGCCCGGCGGCGGCCTCGATTCCGCCCCCCGGCCCCAGCTCGCTTCAGGTGACGGCGAACAACACGCTTGGAAATTCGATCACGATCACTGCGCTGACGCTGACCGCCGGGTCCTACTCGATCCAGACCGCCACGGTCGCGCAAACGCAGGCCCCGTTCGCCACCTGCACCGTCGGTCTCGTGGTACCGGCGGGCGGGAGTTGCCTGGTGTTTCTCGCGACGCAGGCGCCGCCGCCGTAATCGCGCATCGGCAACGCGCGCCGATGCCGCCGCAGCGGGTGCGCTGCGTACCGCGTCGCGAGCGGCAGTCCCGAATGAAAACGGGGCCGGCGATAGGCCGGCCCCGTCCTTTGTTTCCGACAGCGTGCAGCGTGGCTAGGCAGCCTTGAAGCGCGCGCCCTGACGTGGCGCGCCGCGGCTGTGAGCCGCGTTGCCGCGGTCGCCCTGCGGACTGCTGCGCGTGCGCGGATTGCCGCCCGCGGGCTTGGTACCGGCGCCGTAGCTCCTGCCGTTGCGCTCGGTGCCGCGACCCGGGCCCGCACCTTGGCGCGGACCCTGGCCCTGGCCCTGACCCTGACCGGGACGGCCGCGACCGCGCTGTGCAAACACGGCCTGCGGCTTGGCGTTCGGATCGGGCTCGAAGCCAGGCACGACCTCGCGCGGAATCTCGCGCTTGAGCAGCCGCTCGATGTCGCGCAGGAACGCGTGCTCGTCGACGCAGACGAGCGAGATCGCCTCGCCTTCGGCGCCGGCGCGTCCCGTGCGGCCGATGCGGTGCACGTAGTCGCCGGGAACGTTCGGCAGATCGTAATTGACGACGTGCGGCAGCTGGTCGATGTCGATGCCGCGCGCGGCGATGTCAGTGGCAACCATCACGCGGACGCTGCCGCGCTTGAAGTCCGACAGCGCCTTGGTGCGCGCGTTCTGGCTCTTGTTGCCGTGCAGCGCGACGCCGCGGATGCCGTCGGCCTCGAGCGAACGGACGAGCTTGTCGGCGCCGTGCTTGGTGCGGGTGAAGACCAGCACCTGCTCCCAGCGGTTCTGGCCGATGAGATAGGCGAGGAGCTGCGCCTTCTGGTCGCGGTTGACCGGATGGACGCGCTGCGCAATCGCATCGACCGTCGAATTGCGCGGCGCGACGTCGATCTGACGCGGCTGGTCGAGCAGCTTTTCGGCGAGGAAGCGGATCTCGTCGGAGAACGTCGCCGAGAACAGCAGGTTCTGGCGCTTCTTCGGCAGGAGGGCCAGCACGCGCTTGACGTCGGGGATGAACCCCATGTCGAGCATGCGGTCGGCCTCGTCGAGCACGAAGGTCTCGACGCGCGAGAAATCGACGTTGCGCTGCTGCTGATGATCGAGCAGGCGGCCGGGCGTGGCGACGAGGATGTCGACGCCGCGCTTCAGCTGCGCGACCTGCGGGCCGAAGCTCACGCCGCCGAAGAGCGCGAACGACGAGATCTTGAGATGGCGGCCGTACGTCTTGATCGACTGCTCGACCTGCGCGGCGAGCTCACGCGTCGGCGTGAGGATCAGCGCGCGCAGCGGCTTCTTCGAGCCGGCAGGATACGGCGACGGGCGCGTGGAGAGCTGCTGCAGCAGCGGCAGCACGAAGCCGGCGGTCTTGCCGGTGCCGGTCTGCGCGCCAGCCATGAGATCGCCGCCGGCGAGCACGGCGGGGATCGCCTGGAGTTGAATCGGGGTAGGACGCGTGTAGCCTTGATCGGCGACCGCGCGCAGCAACGGCTCGGACAATCCGAGGGATTGAAATGACATGAATGCTTTCGAATGGTTGCTCGGCCATACGCTCCCCCTGGGGGAACGGCCAGTCACAGCCAAACGGGAGAAACAACGAAGGTCGGAATCGACTGCGGCAAGGGGACTGGAACAAGGGCCGCAAACAGCACTATACCCGTCCGGGACACATTTGTCCAATTTATCAATGGACAGCGCCCTCCGGGGTCCCGCGCCGCACCCGGCCGGGCCCGGATTGCGTACCATCGGCTCCGTCAGCCGCCCTCCGAAAATGATCGCCATCGACCCCGCCGAAGTGGAATGGACCGCCGTGCGCGCGCAGGGCGCGGGGGGCCAGAACGTGAACAAGGTGTCCTCCGCCGTGCATCTGCGCTTCGACATCCGCGCGTCGTCATTGCCGGATGCGGTCAAGGCCCGGTTCTGCGCGTATCAGGATCAGCGCATCACCGCCGAAGGCGTCGTCGTCATCAAGGCGCAGCGGCACCGCACGCAGGAGCGCAATCTCGCGGACGCGCTCGCGCGGCTCTCGGAACTCCTGGCCGAAGCCATTCGCGTGGAGCGCCCGCGCAAGCCGACGCGCCCGACGCGCGGCTCGCAGCGACGCCGCGTCGACAGCAAGGTGAAGCGGGGCGAGGTGAAGAAGACGCGCGGCCGGGTCGTCGACTGAGTCCGCGCATGCGCTACGCTCCCGACGAGCTCGACGCCATTTCCGCGCGCACGCTCGATCACTATCGCAGCAACGCGCAGCGCTTCCGCGACGGTACGCAGGACCACGACGTCAGCCGGAACATCGCCGCGCTGCTCGATCACATCGTCGGCGTGCCGCCGTTCGCGATTCTCGATCTCGGCTGCGGTCCGGGGCGCGATCTCCTCGCGTTCGCGCAGCTGGGCCACGCGCCGGTCGGACTCGACGGTGCGGCGCCTTTCGTGGAAATGGCACGCGCGGCCTGCGGCTGCGAAGTGTGGCTGCAGGACTTCCTGAAGCTCGATCTGCCGGCGGGACGGTTCGACGGCATCTTCGCCAACGCGTCGCTGTTCCACGTGCCCCGGCAGGAATTGCCGCGGGTGCTGCGCGAGCTCCGCGCGTCGCTGAAGCCGGGCGGCGTGCTGTTCAGCTCGAACCCGCGGGGCGACGACGTCGAGGGCTGGAGCGGGAACCGGTATGGCGTTCACTTCCGGCTCGCGACCTGGCGCAGCCTGCTGACCGACGCGGGATTCGTCGAACTGGCGCACTACTACCGTCCCGAGGGACTGCCGCGTGAGCAGCAGCCGTGGATCGCAAGCGTATGGCGCCGCGATGCCGATGCAGCCGACGCATCACGCTGAGGTCGCGCGTCGCATCGTCCGCCCGCGCATTCCGGCATCACCTCGAACGCGGGCGCGGCGACGCGCCTTCCTCCGGTGCCGCCCGGCTCAGGGCGCGGGAAGCAATGTCCCCAGCATGCTGTTGACGCGCACCTTGTCGAGCACCGTGATGATGCCGCTCTGGTTGACGTCGTCGATGTAATTGGAATTGGTGATCGTCTTGCCGAGCTGCGCATTGACGTGCACCAGGTCCAGGACCGTCACGATGCGGCTGCCATTGGTGTCACCCTGCAGCAGCCCGAGCCGCACCGATCCGACGCCGCCGCTGAAGCCGTCGCTCGAGCTGACGCTGGACACGGTCACGGTCACGTATTGCGCATTCGCGACGCCCGTGAGCGGGACGATCATGTCGTTGCCGCTGAAGGTCGGCCCGCCTGCGACGGCGGCGCCTTCTGTGATCGCCGCGGCGCCGGAGACGGGCGGATGATTGAACGTGATGACGATCGTGTGGCTCGCGCCGGCGCCGGGCGTGCGCGCCTCGGTCGACGGATTGGTCGTGACCAGCGACAGCGGCAGGTCGAATGTGCCGGCGGCGGCGTGCACCTTGCGCGACGCGGCGCCGGTAATTCCGAACGCGCTGCTCGCGTCGACCCTGTTGACTCCGCCCGTTCCGCCCGCGCCGTACAGGTAGTAGAGGCTGCCGGTCGGTCCGACCTGCATCTTCACCGGTGAGCTGATCCCGCTCGCAAAGTCGGCGACGGCGAAGCCGGCGGCGGGGTCGACCGTCTTGATCCAGCCGCCGCAGAGGTCGGAGAAGAAATACTTGCCGACGTAGGAAGGCGGGAACTGCACCGTCGCCGGGTTGTAGAACGCGCCGCCGGTGATCGCGCAGCCGATGACCGGTCCTCCGCTGTGCGGGTAGGTGTAGAGCGGCCCGGTTTCGCCGGGGGTGCTCGTCGCGCCTTCCGAATTCGGCCAGCCATAGTTGGCGCCGGCGATGCCGTCGTCGATTTCCTCCCAGGCGCTCTGACCGACGTCGTCGATGAAGATGCGACCGGTGCCCGGCTGGATGCCGAACGTGAACGGGTTGCGCAGGCCCAGCGCCCAGATCGCGCGGTTCTTGCCCGTCGCCGTCGCGAAGAACGGATTGTCCGTGGGAATCGTCCCGTCGGGATTGATGCGCAGCATCTTGCCCAGCAGATTGGCGAGCGTCTGCGAATTCGCACCGTTCGCGTTCTCGCCGACGCCGATGTAGAGCTTGCCGTCGATGCCGAAATTCAGCGAACCGCCGTTGTGGTTGGTGGCGCCGGAAAGGTTGTCGAGCTCGAGCAGGATCGTCTCCGTGCCTGCCTGCACGACGTCCCCGTTGGCGGTGAAGCGGCTGACGCGATTGTGCGAGGTGGCTCCGGGCACCGTGTAGTACAGATAGATGAATTGATTGACCGCGAAATTCGGATCGAACGCGACGCCCAGGAGCCCGCGCTCGCCCGCCGAATCCACGCTGAGCGTGATGAACGGCGTGGGGAGAAGGGCGCCGTTCTTGATCACCCGCAGCGTGCCGCCCTGCAGCGTTACGAACAGCCGCCCGTCCGGCGCGAACGCCATCGAGGTTGGCAGCGAGAGGCCGGACGCCACCGGTGTCTCGGTGAAGCCGGGGATCAGCGTCGCGGCAGGAACCGGTGGTGCCACAGATGCTGCTGCCATGAGCGCGAACGCCGCCAGCGCGCGCCGCACCGGGGGGCGAAGGGACGACAAGGGCGAGCGTATGGGCATGGGCATTCTCCGGAGTCTGCGGGCAGGTCGGCGCGGACCGGGACCGGCAGACGGGCGAGCCGACGGCCCATTATGCCAATGTCATTATAGAAGGCAACCCTCCACGCGGGACGGGCACGCCCGACGCGCCGGGGCCTACCGAGGCACCGGCGGCGCGATCGCGGCCAGCGCCCGACCGTACGCCGGCCGCGCCTCGATGCGCTTCACGTACGCGACGATGTTGCGATACGGCGCGAGATCGTAGTCGAGAAAGAGGCGCATTGTCGTGAACGGAAACGTCATCATCACGTCGGCCGCGGTGAATTCCGCCCCTGCGAAATACGGGAAAGGTGCGAGCTCCGCATCGACGAAGGCGAGCATTTGCCTGAGGCGCGCGCCGACGCGCAATCCGGCGGGACTCGCTTCGGCGCCGGGGACTCGCGAGATCACCAGCGCGATGAGCGCAAGCGACATGAGACTGCCTTCGGCGAAATGCAGCCAGTAGACGTATCGCGCGTAGGCGGCCGCGTGCGGGGCGACGGCCAGTCGGCCGGCGCCATGCCGGTGCACGATGTAGTCGAAAATCGCGCCGGACTCGGCGAGCACGGTGTCGCCGTCGCGGATCACCGGCGCCTTGCCGAGCGGATGGATCGTCCTCAATGCGGCCGGAGCGGCACCGGTCGCTTCGCGCTCGAATGGCGCGATCCGGTAGTCGAGGCCGAGCTCCTCCATCAGCCAGACGATGCGTTCGGAGCGCGACGTCGACAGGTGATAGATCGTGATCATCGAATTCCCTTCACCGTGGGCGCGGCGTTGGCTTGCGGCGGCGCAGGCATGAGCCCGTGCGACGCGGGTGCGTGCCAGCGGCAACGCCGCCGAATGGCTCGGTCCGGTCGCCGGGCTGCGTGCGCGGCCATTCTATGCTCGTGCGGCGGGTGACCGCCGCATTCGGCAGGCTTTGACCCCGTTCTCCGGGGTTCGCCGTTAACACCGGCGTTCCCCTGACCGAATGGAGGTCCGCATGTCGTCCCTTTCGCCGCGTCTCGCGGCGTGGCTGATCGTCCTCGCCATCCTGGTTGTTTTCGTCGCCGTGGCGTCGCCGCCCGCCGTCGCGTTCTGCGGCTTCTACGTCGGCAAGGCCGACGCCAGTCTCTTCAACGAGGCGTCGCAGGTGATCCTCGTGCGGCGCGACGGGAAGACGGTGATCAGCATGGCCAACGACTACCGCGGCCTGCTGACCGAGTTCGCGCTGGTCGTGCCGGTGCCGCAGGTGCTGGAGCGCGGCCAGGTCCACATCGGCGAGCGCCGCCTGTTCGAGCGCATCGACGCGTACAGCGCGCCGCGGCTCGCCGAATATTTCGACCCGGATCCATGCGCGGCGGCAGCGCGACAGCGACAGGACGCGGCCAGCGTCGCGAAGCCCGCCTCCGTCGCGGAAGGCGGGCTGAATAAGGAGAAGGTGCTGGGCGTCACCGTCGAGGCGGCCTACACCGTCGGCGAATACGACATCGTGATGCTCTCGGCGAAGCAATCCGACGGCCTCGAGACGTGGCTGCACGACAACGGGTACCGGATCCCGAAAGGCGCCGCCGCGGCCCTGAAGCCGTACGTCCGGCAGAAGATGAAGTTCTTCGTCGCCAAGGTGAATCTCGAGGAGCAGGCGAAGACGGGCGTCACCTACCTGCGACCGCTGCAGTTCGCGTTCGAGTCCGAGAAATTCATGCTGCCGGTGCGGCTCGGGATGCTGAACGCCAAAGGCCCGCAGGATCTCGTCCTCTACGTGCTGACGCCGCAGGGGCGCGTCGAGACGACAAACTACCGGACCGTCAAGATGCCGGCCAACATGGACCTGCCGACGTACGTCCGCGGCGAATTCGCGCCGACGTACAAGGCGCTGTTCGACGCGCAGGCGGTGCGCGAGGACTATCGCGCCATCTTCACCGAGTATTTCTGGGACATGGCGTGGTGCGACCCCTGCGCCGCCGATCCGCTAAGCCCGGACGAACTCCGGCAGGCCGGCGTGTTCTGGCTGGACGGGCAGGCCGGGGCCCGCGGGGGCGGGCAGCCCGTGATGCTGACGCGGCTGCACTTGCGCTACACCAAAGCGTCGCTGCCGGAGGATCTCGTCTTCCAGGAAACCGCCGATCGCCAGAATTTCCAGGCGCGCTACGTGCTGCGCCATCCATGGAAAGGCGACGCCGGAAGCTGTGCGGCCGCCCCCGCGTATTTCGAGGACCTCGCGCGGCGCCAGGAGCGCGAGGCGCAGACGCTGGCGTCACTGACCGGCTGGGACGTCAACGTCATTCGCGCGAAGATGGCGCTGGCGCCGCGACCGAGGTCGCTCTGGTGGGAGTCGCTGTGGAAGTGAAGCGGGGCCGCGCCGGGCTCGGGATGGCCACCGCGCGATTGCCGGAGTGCAGGATGCGCGCGGCCGGCCGAATCGTTCCGTCGTTCCTGCGCGCATGGCGCAGGGCGGACCCGAGGCTCTATCAGATCGCATTCCAGGCCGTGCTCCTCGGCGTCGGCGTGCTGGTGCGCGACTTCGCGCTCGATCCGCGGCAGATGGCGCTCGCCTTCGCGGCGGGGCTCGCCACGCAATGGCTGTGGCTGCGCGCGCTGCGTCTTCAGCACAAGGGGATGCTGTCGGCATGCATCACGTGCTTCGGCGTGTCGCTGCTGCTGCGCGCCGACACGCTGTGGGTGCATCCGCTCGCCGCGGCAGTTGCGATCTCGTCGAAATTCCTGATCCGCGTGCGTGGCAGGCACCTGTACAACCCGGCGAACCTCGGCGTGATGCTGGCGATTCTCCTGCTGCCCGGCACGTGGGTGTCGCCGGGCCAATGGGGCAACGACGTCGCGCTCGCGGGATGGTTCGTCGCGCTCGGCGGCCTCGTCACACAGCGCGCCAGGCGCTGGGACATCGCGTGGGTGTTCCTGGCCGCATGGTTTGCGCTGATCGCGACGCGCGTCGCGGTGCTCGGGCAGCCGTGGGCGATTCTCGCGCACCCGCTCACCAACGGCGGTCTGCTGCTGTTCGCGTTCTTCATGATCTCGGATCCGATGACGATTCCCAACCGGCGGGCAGCGCGCGTCGGCTACGCCATCGTCGTCGCTGCGGTCGCCTTCGCCTGGCAGTACGTGCTGTTCCGCACCAACGCGCTGCTCTGGGCGCTGTTCCTCGCGACGCCGCTCCTGCCGCTCATCGATCGGTGGTGGCCCGGCGCCGCCTTCCGGTGGCGGAGCGCGCCGATCGAGTCATCCGATCCGCAGGCGCTCGCGCAGGAGACTCGCGGGATGGGTGTTGACATCGGCGCGGCGCGTGCCTACACTAAACTTAATGGTTAACTATTCGCACGATCCGCTGGGGGCGGTCTTCGGCGCGCTGGCCGATCCCACCCGACGCGCGGTCCTCACGCGATTGCGCCAGGGCGAGCGTTCGGTGGGCGAGCTCGCGGATCCGTTCGCGATGTCGCTCCCGGGATTCATGAAGCACCTCGGCATCCTCGAGGACGCCGGATTGATCGAGCGGCAGAAGATGGGCCGCGTCGTGAGTTGCCGCCTCAAAGGCGAAGCGCTGAAGGATGCGCTGGAATGGCTCGATCGCCACGAGCAGTTCTGGCACGCGCAGCTCGACCGCCTGGGCACGTTTCTCGAGCGAAAGGAGAGTGAACGATGGACATCGCCACCGACGAGGCGACCCGCCTCGAAGTCCGCCGGCACTACAAGGCCGGCGTCGCCGCGGTCTATGCGGCGTGCACGGACCCGGAGCAGATGAAATTCTGGATGGCGCCGACCGACGCCGTCCGCGATTCCGAGGTCGAGCTCGACGTCCGGGTGGGCGGGCGCTACCGTATCGTCATGTACGCGCCGAACGGCGAGACGCATCGCGTCGCGGGCGAGTTTCGCGAAGTCGTCCCGCCGCACCGGCTCGTCTACACGTGGGCGTGGGAATCGACGCCGGAGCGGCAGTCGCTCGTCACGATCGAGCTCCGCCCGGCCAGCGGCGGAACGGAGCTCGTGCTGACGCATCGAAGATTTGCCGATCGCGATGCGCGCGACAGGCATCTCGCGGGCTGGATCGGCTGCCTCGACCGGCTGGGCAATTTCCTCTGCCGCTAGAAAGACCTCAACAACTGGAGACCAAGCGATGTCGAATCCCTTTGTGCACGTCGAGCTCGCCACGACGGATGTGGCGAAGGCGAAGCAGTTCTACGGCAACCTGTTCGCGTGGAAGATGGCAGATGTCCCGATGGATGGCGGCATGGTCTACACGACGATCGGCGTCGGCGAGGGCACCGGCGGCGGGCTGATGCAGCATCCGATGCCCGGCGCGCCGTCGTCGTGGCTCGCCTATGTGCAGGTCGACGACATCAAGACCGCAACCGCCAAGGCCCGTTCGCTCGGCGCGACCGTCATCAGGGACGTCACCGAGGTGATGGAGCTGGGATGGCTTTCCATTTTCACGGATCCGACGGGCGCCACGCTGGGGCTCTGGCAGCCCAGAAAGAAGTGAATGGCCTCAAGCGGGTGCGGCGCCGCGTTGCGCCCGGCGGGATATTCGTGCGAAAACCGGGTTGGTGGCGCGCCGTCCCACAGACGGTGCCGACGCCGCGGCAACAGTCGGTGACGATTCGTCCGGCGCGCGGCAAAGACGCACCCCCGGCATGACGAAAGGCGGCCCGCGGGGCCGCTTCTTTTCGCACCGTACCAATGCGCGGCGCGGCATTTCCTGCCATCGGCCGGCGCGGCACAACGGGGCGGTCCTGGCGCGCTCGGTGCGGCGCCATCTGCGACTCGGTGTCGCAGCCACGCCACCGCGCCGCATTTCATCGGAACGCGTGCGCCAAATCCGGTGCGGATGCTTATACTTTCATCTTCCTTGCAGACGAAACGATGGCCGATGACGCCGAACTCCCCGACCGTTGCCGTTCTCTTTGCCGATGTCGCGGGCAGCACGCGGCTCTATGAGCAGGTCGGGGACGCGCTGGCGCTCGCGACGATCGGCAGGTGTCTCGCCATGGTCGACGAGGTGTCGCGCGGCCATGGCGGACGTCTCGTCAAGACCATCGGCGACGAAGCGATGGTCGCGTTCGGGTCGGCCGATCAGGCGGCTGCCGCCGCGGCCGAAATCCAGGGGCGCATGGCCGATCTCGCGCAGGCCGGCAATTTCCGCATTGCATTTCGCATCGGCTTCCATTGCGGCCCCGCCATCGAGCGCGACGGCGACGTCTTCGGCGACTCGGTCAACGTCGCTGCGCGGATGGTGGGACTCGCGAAAAGCGGTCAGGTGATCCTGTCGGCGCCGACCGCGGATGCGCTGTCGCCTGCAGTGCGCGAGCGGCTGCGCGAGGTCGACGTGATGACGGTGAAGGGCAAGGAAAAGGACATCGGCGTCCTCGAGCTCCTGTGGCAGGACTCGGCCGATCTCACGTCGATGGCGCCGCGGCCCAAGCGGAAGGCGGCGCGGCTCGCGCTGTGCCACGGCGAGCGCGCGATCGAGCTCTCCGATTCTGTCCCTTCAGTGTCGCTCGGGCGCGACGCACAGAACGACGTCGTGGTCGCCGATCGCCTGGCCTCGCGGCTCCACGCAAAGATCGAGCGCCGCCGCGATCACTTCATGCTGGTGGACCAGAGCTCCAACGGCACCTTCGTGACGGTCGATGGCGAGGGGGAATTCGAGGTGCGCCGCGAGGAATTCAAGCTGCGCGGCCGCGGCCGCATCAGCTTCGGCCACGTCCACGAGGACGCCGGCGAGTCGGTGACGTTCGCCTGCGTCGATTGCGACGCCTGACTACGCGCGGGGCTAGATCGCCAGCTTCTTCAGCATCTCCGGATTGCGCACAACGGCCTTCTGCCGCGCGGCAGGCGCCCCGTAGAGCCCGGCCGGCGGATTCGTATCGAGTCGGGACAGCACCGCCGGATCGGCACAGCGCTTGTCGAGCACGATCGAGACCTTGTCCCCCGCACTCGCGCCCAGGCTGAAGCACGCCTGACCGAGCTGCGCGTTGAGCGGCTTCAGCACACCGTTCGCGACCAGATCGGCGGGCGCGCCGCTGCCCGCGAGCTGCAGCTCGTAGACGCGCGGCTTCGCCGCGGGCAGCGCCGTCGCGGCGATGACGGCCGGCAGGCCGACGAATTCCTGGGCGAGCGCTTCCTCGGCGGCGGAGTTCGGCATGCCGTCGACCGCGAGCGCGACCTTCTGGCTCGCGACGTTCGCATGCTGCAGGAAGAATTCGCGCGAGAATTCGTCGGCGATCTTCGCGCCGATGGCCTTCAGCGCCTCCTCTTCGGTCGCGAAGCTGCCCATCCCCTGCGGCAGCGCCGTGTTGAAGTAGATCTCCTCGCCGGTCTCGCGGTCGATGCACTTCACCGTCCACGACGTCAGCGCGTATTTGGTGACCGTGACGCCCGACGCCTGGAGCTGCAGCGAAAGCTTCTTGATCTTGGCCTCGCCCAGCACCGCGAAATCCGCGCCCTTGTCGTTCGGGCCGGCGCCGCCTTCGGACCAGGTGCGAAAGCCGAACGCCTTGATCCGCTCCTTGAGCAGGTTTTCGGCGACGGGCGAGGACTGCGGCGGTGCGTCGGCGACATCGGCATCGCGCACGGTGATCGCGACGGAGATCTTCGGGTCGCCGCTGGCGCGGATGAATTCGACGCGCTCGTCGCGCGACATCTGGTTGAGCGACTTCTGCACGGCCTTCACGTTGACCACCGCCTCGGTCGTCATCGACATGAGGCCGTCCTTGCCCATTTCGGCCGGGCTTTCGCGGACGACCGTCGTGATGTAGTCGCCGCTTTTCGACAGGAGCCGCGTCTTCAGGAGATCGTAGTTTTTTGCGATCGAGCCCGTGTCGACCAGGAGTCCGATCGCCTTTTCGACGAGCTGGCTCTTCGAATCCGCGCGCAGATCGCCCTGCATCAGCGACTTGTCGGCCTGGTACCGCGGGTCGCTGGGGTCGACCAGTCCGACTGCGGTGATCGTCAGTGAACCCGGCACCGACTTGGTCGCGACCGCCGGGGGTGTCGGTGTGGCGGGCGGCGCCGGCGGCGCCGTCGCAATCTTGTCGGGTGCCTGTGCCGCGGTCGTCGTCGCAGCGCCCTGATGCTGATACCAGAACCATCCGGCGGCGGCGACGGCGACGAGCGCCGCAATGCCGACGACGGCAAACGCAGGATTGCGCGGCGCGCCGGATGCAGGCGCCGGCGCCGGCGCTGGCGGCGGGACCGGCGGGGTTGGTGCGACCGCGCTTGCGGCGGCCGGCTTCACCGTGGTGCGGTCGATCGGCGCGATCAGCGTCGCATCGGGACTGTTCATCGTCGCCGTCGCATTCGCCACTTCGACGGCGGAATTGATCGCGTCGGCGAATTCGCGGGCCGACTGGTAGCGCTCGTCGGGGCGCTTCGCGAGCGCCTTGCGCACGACCGCATCCATCTCGGGCATCACCTGGACGTTGAGCAGCGACGGCGGCATCGGGTCCTCCTTCAGGACCTTCTGCATCGTCGTCGTCGACGAGCCTGCGAACGGGCGCTCGCCCGTGAGGAACTGGTACAGGATGACGCCGGCGGAAAAGAGGTCCGAGCGCCCATCCACGGGCAAGCCCTGTATCTGCTCGGGCGACATGTAGCTCGGCGTGCCCATCACGGTGCCCGCCTGCGTGAGGTTCGACGCCTCGATGTGCGCGATGCCGAAGTCGGCGACCTTCACCGAGCCGTCGGGCAGCAGGAAAATGTTCGCGGGCTTGATGTCGCGGTGGATGACGCCCTGCCGGTGCGAATAGTCGAGCGCGCCGAGGATCTGCCCCATGATGCGGCCGATGTCGGCGATCCTGAAGCGCTCGTTGCTCTCGAAGCACTCCTTGAGCTCGCGTCCCTGGATGAACTCCATCGCGATGTACCAGACGCCGGCGTCCTCGCCGAAATCGTAGATGGAGACGATGTTGGGGTGATTGAGCCGTCCCGCCGCCTGCGCCTCGCGGCGGAAGCGCGCGACGACCGATGCCGAATCGTCGTCGGCGAGCTGGTCCGCGCGGATCGTCTTCAGCGCGACGATGCGCTTGATCAGCGGATCGTAGCCTTCGTAGACGACGCCCATCGCGCCGCGCCCGATCTGGCGCCGGATTTCGTACTTGCCGAGGCTGCTGATTTCCGCCATACGTCGCTCCACTCGCGAAAACGGCGACGCCGGCAGGAAGGCCGGCGTCGTCAGGTTCCGCCGTCAGGCTCTCACTTGTACTTGCTGTCGATTTCCCACACGGACTTCTGCACCAGCCGCTGAACCATCGTGTCGAGCGACACGCCGCCCTGCTGCGACTGGTGGATGCCGAGCGCGCCGGACGACGTCGCGCCGATTTCCATCTTTTCCTCGGTGTAGCCGGTCGCGACCTGCTCGGTCGTCTCCGCGTTGATGATCTTGTAGCGCATGCCGATCACCCAGACGCTCGTCGCTTCCTCCGAATGCACCGACCCGACCGCGGTGCCCCCCACGGTGCCGGCGACCGCGCCGCCGCGCGTCGGCGCGAAGACGCCGAGGAGGCCCGCCATCTGGCCGAGCGTGCGGCCGTCGAAGCCCTGCTCGGCGGAGGCGACCTGCTCGGTCTTCAGGATGTCGAACTTGACGACGTACTTGGTCGCCTTCAGCTTGCCCATCTTGAGGAACTTGCGCGCCTGGTCCGGATCGCCGAGGTTGTAGGCGAGCTCGAACTCCTTCAGCACCGGTCCGAGATTCGAGCGCTCGAGCACCTGGAAGTTGGCGCTGGAAAGCTCGATCTCCCCGAAATCTGCGATGTTGTTCGACGTGAACTTCTGCAGGAACGTCGCATTGTTGCTCTTGATCTCGCCGGGGATGACGACCAGCGCCGGGCCCTTCTTGGCGGCGTTGGTGTAGACAACCGGCTGGTAGATCGTCTGGTCGGCGGCGGCGTTCGCCTTCTGCGATGTCTCCTTGCCGGCGGTCGGCGACGGGTTGCCCCACGATGGCTGTGCCGCGGCGATCGGTGCGGCAGCGACGAGGGCGACGCCAAGCAGCCATTGGAGGCAGGCGAGCGAAGTGCGTGTGTTCATGGCGATTACCTTTCGTTCGGGATTCCTGTCGATTCTGGGCGCGCGTTTCATTTCGGTGCCGGCCTTTTCGAGGATGCGGGTGCGGCCCGGGTGCAGTAGTCCGCGTAGAGCGCAGGCACCACCTCGTCCGCCTTCTCGTTGACGAGCGTCAGCGCCATCTTTGCCACGTCGGCGCCGGCGTACGAATTCTCGCTCGCATCGACGGTGGAGATGAGCCGGCCGTCGCTGCCGTAGAGGGTGAACTGCATGTTCACCGACACCTGGTTGACGTTCATCATCGCGTTGCGCGTTGCCTGCGCAGAGATGAGGCCGCGCAGCACGAAATTGGCGCCGAGGCGCTTCGACGCGCTGAGCGCGGCATCGGGATCGTTCTTGAAGTACGCATCGATTTCGGCCTGCGCGATCTGCGCGCGAATCTCGGCCGGCGTATAGGTGCGCAGGCCGAGCGAGCGCAGGCGGGCGTTGATCGCCTGGAAATGCGGTCCGTAGTTCTGCTGCTGCGCGGCAATGTAGCCGTTCGACTGGACCTCGCCGATGACGACCATGATCTTCTTGTTCTTGAGGTCGGCCCGACAGGGGGTCGAGAGCTGTGCCGCGATGCGGTCGGCCCGCGCCGCCTGCTCCTCGCGGTCGGCGTCGTCCTGCTGCGAGAACTTGAATCCCTGCTGCGCCCACGCGGGGCAGGCGGCAAGGAATGCCAGCAGAACGGGCAGGAGGAGGGGGTGGCGGGGTCGCATCGGCGTGAGAATAGCGCAATCGGGGGGCATTCGGCCCCAATTCGTCGAAACGGTAGCGCAATGGCGCCATGAAATCCATACGGAAAATTCGACGCCGCGGATGCATTTGCCCGCGCCGTGTCGAAATCACCTTGTAAACGACAGGCGGGAGAGTTCCCGGATTCGCCCCGGTGCCCGATCTGCACATTCATCGTCCGCGGCACCCCAAAGTGTGCGAAAGTAGCCGACTCGCCCATGCTTTTCATCGAGACGCGTTTTGACTGCCCCAGTGATTGTCGAGAAGGATCCGCTTGCCGTCGAGGTGCCGCAGGAGTTCCACCGGCGCATGGCGGCCATCATCGAGGCGGTGCAGACCGGCATCTGGCAGGCTGGTGTGCATGACCTGCTGGGGTATGCCACCGACTTCGCGTTCGGCCAGCAGCGCGGCGTGCAGACGCTGGTCCTGAAGAGCCGCCACCGCTCGACCTACGTTCGCCT